>Ga0207880_1000421_pt1 | contig 16549 bp, 31 predicted proteins | sample MalvirmetagMSP91_FD_184226 | JGI IMG/M metagenome (GOLD analysis project Ga0207880, IMG submission 184226) | Marine viral communities from the Deep Pacific Ocean - MSP-91 (SPAdes) | ecosystem: Environmental > Aquatic > Marine > Oceanic | place: Pacific Ocean | collected 2011-04-27
GGTCAACACGTTGGTACTCCAACCAATAGGTTAATCATACCACCTGAACGGTATCAGAATCAACAGTAAGGGGTCTAACAGACCGCTGACGGGACTTTTATACCCGTACCCTTATCCACTATCGACCAGAATATAAAACTTCCGTATTCGAAGTGTTTTGTAAATTTAGCTTATTATATATATATAGTATATATTTAGCTGCTAACTGCTATAAGCTTTTAACAGCCTAGGCCTAGGCTATAGCTATTAATCCTCCACAAATTTAAATCTTAAAGGGCTAGATGCATTAGTTACGCCAAACCAAGGCGATGCTTTTTCATCATCACACTTAACATCTAGCCCCTTTGATTCTAATAAAATAGCATGTAGGAGCATCAGGTAGTTACGAGCATCTCTTATACGGCCTGAAATAGACTCATCTGACGCTTCCACTCCATTTAATACATAGTTTCGTATTGAATCCATGTGCTTTAGAAGATATACCATAGCAACAACAGATGTATCTACGCTCAGTCTATCTGCTATTGACTTAAAATTCTTTAGCTTGTCATCATCGCTTACACAATACTCTTCACCTTTCACACGCATCAGCTTCATTTCAACGGCAAATTCTTTATCTGCCCATTTAAAGAAATCTTTAACTGTCATCTGATTCATTCAATATTTGCATTGGTCTGTCACAGTATGAGCATGGTACAATCATAGTCTTAGCTCCCTTTTCAATCACATTATATCTACTACTATCGCAGCGTTTACATAATGGAGCTCCCATATCCCAAGGGTATGGTTCTTCAAGACGCATTTCTTCCATCTCTATTATCATGTTTTTAAATTTTCCCATCATTGCTCCTTATATATTAAATCCCAATCTGGCTCTGGAATTTCAAGTTCTGCTCCACAATCTTCACAGGTGTAAGATTCGGGAACGTTAGTGTCATATTCTTCAGGCTGATAATGTCTATTTCTGTGTTTACAATTAATATCATCACCAGCTACTATTACTGCAATCATTTGAATATCTCCTGTTGTTGAAATCTCTCCTCCGCAATCTTTATGTAATCAGGGTTAAGCTCAATGCCCAACCAATTACGTCCAAGTCTTTGAGCAACCCAACCAGTAGTTCCACTGCCAAAGAACGGGTCTAGTACAATGTCTCCTTCTTTAGAGCCTGCTTTTATACATAACTCAGGCAGTTTCTCAGGAAATGTAGCAAAGTGAGCTCCCCTAAATGGTCTAACAGGAATTGTCCACACGCTTCTCATGTTAGCTCCGTCCTTCATTTCAAAGTATCCTTGCTCTGACTTTTGCATTTTGCTCTTCATACCAAATTCTGAATTTCCCTTTTTACCACCGAACTGTGAACCTGGCTTGGTATTCTCTTTATATGGTTGTTTAATAGCGTTTGAATCAAAGTAATAATGTTTTGACTTCGATAATAAAAATATGTATTCATGAGCCTTTGTACATCTGTCTGTAACAGACTCAGGCATTGGATTTGGTTTGCTCCAGATTATATCCTGTCTTAAATACCATCCATCAGCTTGTAGTCCAAAAGCTGAACGCCACGGTATACCAACCATATCCTTCGCCTTGAATAGACTGTGTGTTCCCTTACCCATTGATATAGCATCTCCACAATGACTTCCTGTGTGTCCTTTCTGAACCCTTCCACTATGCTTATTAAGCTCTGCTCCTCTCCATCCGCCACCCCAATATGTATCGCCGAGGTTTAACCAAAACGTACCATCATCACGGAGCACTCGTTTAATCTCCCGCCCAATCTCCACCAACCGCTCTACATAACCCTCAGGCGTAGGTTCAAGACCAAACTGTCCATCTTCTCCATAGTCTCTGAGGGCCCAGTATGGCGGACTTGTACAGACCATCTGAACATAGTCATCAGGTATATCTTTTAATCTGGCGAGTACATCGCCCTGTAGTATTTCATTTATCATATTAAATCTTGCTGGTTTTAGTTTCTAGAGTATGTGCCAGCAAACACTCTGCATTAGAGTTTCATTTTTAAGTGGTAAACCCTCTGCTATTAGTAAAAGCCACATAACCCCCAATTAAAACGGAGTTTCTTCTGTAGCTTCACCCTCTTTAGGCTTAGCGTCTTCTACTTTTACTGAGATGTAACGTTTTCCACCTTTAGAAACGTTCTTCCATCCCGCCAACCTGTATTCTGTACCTTCGATATCTACGTTACCAACGAAGTCTGGTCTAGAATCACCATCTTCCTTGTATTTGTTTACAAAAAGTACACCTGAGTTGGTGTTGTCGTATTCACTCATGAGCATTACTCCTTATTTAAGTAACTTGTGAAAGTTTGCTGATTGGTACAAGTACAATTTTACTATCGTTATTGTCTCCGCCCATCACTATATGAGCTTCTTTTCTCGATACCAATCTGCGTATTTTTTTTCTAAGTTTATGAACTTCAAACATAAACGCTATATCAATTTCGCCATTATCTGATAATATGTGTATCCACCAGTCAGCATTAGTACTTGATAAACCACTTGGATTTCCCTTATAACTGACCTCTATGGCTATGTTTCCTGTACGTTTCCACATATCACGCTCTGTTTTGACCTCTATACCACCCTTGCCTTGGAATATTTTACGTATCTTTTCCTCGTATACTTGTCCAAAATCAAGGTCTATATCAAAATTGCCGTTCACTTTGTAATCTGTCCATTGCTATATTTACGTATAACCATCTTTATTTCTGCAATTCTTTTTAATGTTTCTGTAGACGGCTCACCACCGCTGTCTCTAATATTTTTTACAGCTTCTCGGTATGCTCGAAGAACTTCATACTCCAGTTTTCTTTCTTTAAACGAAGAAAAACACACTATAAATGCGACTTACACATTTTAAGCAGAAAACAAAAAGTATCATATGGAATAGCTATGTACGGAATTTCTCTATCCATGCGAAATACAACACCATGTTCCTCTTTCTCTGGCAATACCCATGATGGTATTCTCTTTCGACGCTTACATCCATAAAATTTGCCTTCTATTTCTATGTCTCCCTGCTCATGTTGAGCCCCGCCCCTGTCACGGTTATAGGCTTCAAGTTCAAACTCTTTAGCTATCCTTACTGCTTGTCTTTGCAGTTCGGCTCCTCTTTGTCTGTTTCTTTTTCCCCGTATTTGAGCTTTTGTTTTCATTTTGTACAACCTTTTCTATATGTTTGACAAATTTTTCTGTATCACCCTTCATGGCAATATATTCTTCAAAAGTACTACCAAGAATGCTAACAGCTCGAACCAATGAATTAATAGTGCCAGCTGTCATACTGTTGACAGTAATCTCAAGCGTTTTGATTCGTTCACGCATACTAATCTTACGTTTGCTCGCTTTCATGTATCACACTCCTCACATTTAGCTTGTTGAACTGTTGAGCTAGTTCCTTCAGATGGTTCCTCTATAGACTCCATATTAGCTATAATAGTTTTCAATCGAGCTGCGTCAGCAGCTATGTTACCAATCTTCATTGAATCAATGGTTTTCATTGCAATCTTTAGACAGCTTCTAATCAAGATTGAATCTGATTCATCATAAACAATTTTAGCCATTAAATACCTCCGTTAAAGCTTCTTCTGGCGTAGAATAAATCTTGCATCGGTCACCAGCTACACCCATCTTTACCCTACCGCTTTTGCCGTATCTATTTTTACCAAGTATTATTTCAATTCCATATTCACCCATATCAGATTCTTGCACGTAATATCTCCACTCATAATACATGAACAATATGATTTCAGCATCCTGTTCAATAGAGCCACTATCACGTAAATCTCTAAGTAATGGTCTTTTATTTGCTCTTGTTTCACATTCACGATTTAGCTGTGAAACCAACAAGACAGCCATTTTATGCTTCTTAGCAGACCATTTATATTGTTTCATAATGTTATCAACACGTATCCTGTTGTCTTCTACACCAGCAACGCTAACCAACCCTATGTAATCATCTACAACAACATCTGGTGTGTGTTTGCGAATTTCACGCATTGAACCTTCTATATCAAATATATTATCGTACATTATTAAATTTTTATAATTCTTTCTAATGCTCTGTTTTGATTTTTCGAGCATATCATTATCGTTATCGTCAAGTGTACCAATACGAATTTTCTCATACGACAGATGCTCTGATTCAAGCACTATAAGCTTTTTCATCATTTCAACATTAGTCATCTCACGATTCATAACTAATACTTTATATCCGCTGTGTATGATATTTCTCACCACATTTAACATGGTCGTTGATTTAAAATGACCAGGTCTACCAGCGATAACAGTAATCTCGCCCCTTGTCATACCACCAGTTAATTCATCAAGTTCTGGATATCCAAATCCAATTAACGCATCTTTGTCAAATATATTTTTAAATGTTTCTTCAAGAAGTTTATCTATATCGAACCCATTGCCAACCTGCATATCAAGGACATCCTCAATCTCATGCTGTAATTGTTCGAGGACTTCACGAGCGTCAGAATTTTTTACATTTAAAACATTCTTAACCTGCTCAGCCTTTAATATAACATTCCTAAGTAGCCATTTTTCATGTAAAATCTTAGCATTATTCTCAGAGTTAGCGGTTGTAGCGATTTCACATAGTCCTGTTATTTTCCAACCCATATCATTGGTAGCGTATGATGGCGGTATCTCAGCAATAAGCGTATTAACTGTAATATCATCGGTTCCATTTTTGCGTAAACCCATGATACCCCTCCACACGCTTCTATTAAATTCATTATAGAATATTGTGTCTGATGGTATGTACTGTATTACTTTATCGATTACACTATTATCTAGTATCATCTGACCAAGCAACTCCTTTTCAATTTCGTATGAATTAGGTAATGTCTGTGCCATTATTCTTGAGTCTTCAAATAATACGTTGTGTTTCGATTCCATAAAAACCCGCTATTTTTTGTTTCGATTGTATATCCATGATTCTTTGCTCTTTTTATTGCACCCCTAACATCGTGAACGCCCAACATATGTATATCTAAATCTGTTGCATGTTCGTTGTATTTTAGGAAGTGCACCAATCTATGAGTGTCCCTGTCCATCTATAGACTCATTTCTGACTCTTACGAGATTAGCGACTGGGCTTATTGCTCTACCGCTCTGGCCTTCCCATTCATCGTGATATATGCTAATGACTACGGATTTATCCAGTATCAAGTCCTTTGTGATAGCGGGAAGCTTAATTATAACTCTCGGCTCTTCGCCAGTGTTCCTATCTATTTCAATTTTTTGAAGCGGAATGTGGATTTTATCAAGAAATCTCTTATAACCAGTATTGCTACCACCAGTTATTCTTCTGCCTTCACTATCCTTTACCCCAAGAAACCTCCATATACCGGAATCTTGAACTTCCCTTCCACCGTAAATTTTTACGTTTTCATCAAGTTTGTAAGTAGGTTTGTAGAGCATAGCGTCGTTTCCCCTTCGTGTTCTTATCTTTTTACTGTACAGACCTATTATTTTCGCTGGGTACGTACCTTCTGGCACAATCGTTGACATTTGCTGGTCATAGTATACCTCCTCATCGTCAAAGTTGTCTAATAAATCATCTACAGTACTCATACCCAGCCATCCTTAGTGTCTGCGGTATCGACACCAAGCTTCTGACCACTGGCATCAACATATTTATTATCATCAAATCTACCCATAAATACATCAGCATTAAACCCAAGCTTTGAAAGTCCTTTGGTCAACGCATCTGTAGCAACCTTTTTAATACAGTCATCGTCAACACGGCTTCCCATTATAACTTTAATTGAGCTGCTTATTGGAAACGCTCCTTCAACACCATCCCACTTATAAAAGAATGTTGCCGTATACACAATAAGTGTATCATTTAGTATTGGTGTGTATAATTCATTCTTTACGCCAAATCCCAACCCAAACGGGCCAAACAGAGATGTTGCGTTTTTAAGTTGATACTGGGCCCCAATAGCAGTAAATCCTCCGCGCTTGTTAACCTTTGTTGTGAACTCTGGGTCTGTAGTATCAACGCTCTCCCACAGTCCTAAGTTTGTAACACCTTCTTTTTTTTGCATAATATTTTCCTTTTAATTTTGTAATGTTACTTGCTATTAAAATAAGGGCTTAGTATTCATATTATAGAAATAAATCTAAATTATGAATGTACTACCCATGCGAGAGAATTCCCTCACTGCGATAATACAACTAAGCCCCTATTAGAACAACTTATTGCAACTTCAGATTGTTAAAGACTCATCCTCAACGGGGCTCGGATTAACTTCTCCGGTAAGCTCATCGTCAATATGATTAAATATTGACTCAATTCGTTTGAGAGTTTTAGTTATTTCAAATATCCCACTATGAATAGCAGAGAGCTTGCTAACGGTATCTACAAACCCATTCAATGTGAGATTTTCTAAGTGAGCTAAATCATTTGATTCAATTGTTGAGCTTTCTCCATTCAAACGACTGTTTGGAGATAGAACAATTGCTGTCTCTTTAACCTCTTTCTTTTGAAAATCAAAATGAGCTCTTGTTTTTTTGATGTACTTGCTCAGATTCCACTCTGCGTTCTTGGCTTGATACACAGTCCATTTGCTGAACTTGAGAACATCAGCAATCATAGAGACTTTTACTCCCTGGTCGTGTAGCATTTTCATGCTTTCAATAACCGCTGGGGTTACTTTTCTTTTACGTGCCATAATGCGCGTCCTTTCTGGTTTGGCATTTGGATTAGTGGCGACGTTTGTTTCCATAAACATAACCACTGGTAAACCACCACCATCCATTACCATTGTTATTAAAAATATTTCGTCTGTCTCTCAAATATTCAGCATCATCAATATCTCCATCATAAGGCCATCCGCATTTTTGAGATTTCCAATTATCCAATTTTCTTGACTTGTTACCGCATTTGATGCATTCAGGTCTCAATTTTTCAGAATGACCATGAGCAAGATAAAATTCTATTGATTTTTTTTCTTTTTTACAATTTCTGCACTTTTTCATCAGCAGGTAGTCTCGCCTTTATTTAATTTACCAACTATTCTTTTTCGAACAATATATTTTTTATTCTTTTTATCCCAATCTGGGTAATGCACCGTAGATGACCGCTTTATATTTGGATTACGCCGTTCACTTTTTACCAAATTTCCATTTTTATCAGCATCAATAACACCATCTTCATCATATATTTTCTCAATACATCTATTGCACATTCTTTCGTTCATATCTCCATTGTTATAATCATAAAGATGTTCACATTCTATACAAGTATATTCTTCAGGCATATTAACCTTATCCTTTCGCCTGTGTTTTACCAACTAAACCACCGCCACAGGCTTCAAAGTATGAGCAGTATTTAGCGTTACATTCCCAGCTTAGCACTGGGGCAAACCCAAGCTTAATCGGGGGAACTCCTTTTTTTACAGCTTCGTTGATTTTTTGCCAATAATCTACAGCTTCGTCTATCATTCTCATTGGAACGTCTAATTCTTGCATTTGTGAGTCATTTTTGTTATAAAACAACAATGCCATTGATTTTATTTTTGGGTAATCGTGTTGAAAGTAAACATTATACCAATGAGCGTATGTAGCTGTTTGCATCATATAGTTTTTTACTGAATCTGGGTCATAATATTTGCTTTTTCTAAATATTGTTCGCCATTTCCAATAATTACATGATTTTATATCATAAAGCACGCCATCATCTACCATAACTAAGTCGATGAAGCCACGAACATTTAAATCGTGCAAGAATAATTCTTTTTCTATAAAGATTCGGTTTCCATTATTCGAAGCATACCATTGTATCGCGTCTTGTATATCTGAATGTATTATGTCTCCAAGGCGGAATAGCCTTAGGGTTCCTGCGTCTCTTGGAGCAGTCTTTATTTTTTCGATTGATGAAAAGTAATGTTTTCGCGCACACAAACCAGCCGATGAAGAATGAAACCATTCTTCTTTTCCGTCATATCTTTTAGACTTGGTATCGTTTAGGTGTGCAACGTAATCATTATAGATTTGTGTGACTTTTGATTCTTTGGCCATTGGTCATTGCATCTGTATTTAATGATTTACTTTTAACGAAATCTTTAACGAGCCTACCAAGCTGTGTCTGCATAGATACATTATCCATTGTACATATCAGCTTGAAATTTCGCCATGTTTTGTTGTCGCATCTGAATGTTCTCATATTTTCCATTTTATCCTCAATTTCTACTTTGAAAGTATTACAATTATTTTTACTGACCAATACTTTTTTAATGTTTTTTTGTATTTAATAATACACCTATATATAGTAATATATAGGCTTAATTACTTTACCTTAGTTATAGCTTTAACAAGCCTAAGCCTAGACTTAAGGCCTAGGCTTAAGCCTGTTAAAGTATTACTAACAGATACGAAATCCGCCTGAGTATTCACAAAACTCAGCGAATTCCAATATGCTTTCAACATCAAATCGGTAGCTTCGGTCAAAGTTCTTAACTTTACCAACACCATGACAGGAATTACAGCCTTTCATCTCGTTAGCCCACTTAAAACCACCAAGGCTATCTTCTTCTTTTAGACTATCGTGGTACATTAACCATAGCTCTTCTGATTGCCAACCTTCCCATTCTTTTCTTGTGCCAGTACCGTTGCATATTTTGCACTCCTCGTCTGGCAAAGAATCCATCTCCGTTGCGTAAGTTCGAGCATGGTTAGCTAACTCACCGCTTTTATGCAGAGAATTTATTCTATTTGATATTAACTTAGCTTTTTCTTTTGTTATCTCATGTCCATCATTATAAGAGCCTCTTTGTGCATCTTCTACTGATATTATATCACCGCAATTTTCCATGACATATTGCCAAACAGGACGCCAACCCCAAACATTTTGTCTAAAGTATGCTCCTTTTGTATTACTTTGCCATGCAAAATATGCTTGTGTCGTTTTTTCATCAGAAAAATCGCAGTCAGGCACTTGTTCATTTGACGGGCTAAGACCATGTAGGTCGAATCCCATTATAAGCTCCTTTCGTTATGATTTAGCGTTTAAATGACTATCTATATGTATATCTAAATCCGCATCATCTGAATCATCTGACTCAAAAGTTTTTGAATAGCCATGTTTCTCCGAAGATAACTCATATGAATCAGTGCAAAACCTATCAAATTCCTTCATTCTTTGATTGGATTTTAATGCTCTTCTAAGCTTCCTTAGAACTTTGCCTATGAACTCTTTATGTGGCTTGTCCTCTTCTTCGTGAATCACTTCGTGTACTCCCGTTGCAATTAACTCTGTCATTAGCGTTACAATCGTAGCGTGTATTGACGATTCAATTACACTATCACCAGGAAGCATTTTATTTAGACCGATGCGTTCAGATAAATAATGTTTTGTTACTACATAAAACATCTGTGGATTATCAGTAGCTCTAAAAAATCCTGATAAATCAGAGCTTAGAGCGTCGCCCAGCTTTTTATTTTTCCTTACGTTAGTATAATCACCAGCTGGTATTTGAATCGCTACTGCTATAGCTTTTATTTTATTCATTTGTTCACCTTATGGTTTTTGTTATTGAAATTAAATCTTCTCGCGTCCGACATCCGTACGCAGTTCCACCAAAGTCCGGTTGCTGTTTTTTAATATAATCAATGAACCGATAACTAGTTCTGTAAGTATAATCTTTGTTAAACCAGTGAATTTCATTTGTTTGCGATGCTTTTGAAATCATATCTTCTCCGTCCCAGTCACCAAAATACAATATGACGCGATTCTTAAAAAAATTGTGTAGCTCGTCCATCCCGCAAATAATAAAGCTTGAATCCTTACTTAAATCAAAAATAGCCTCATATTTGTAACTCCTGCTGTTCATTTTGTGGGTTACATATGCATTTGGAGCTAAATAAATGTCTAAACAGCCTATTTTTACCGACAATAGAGCTATTTTAGCGTACAATTCGGAAGTTGATTGACAGCTTGGAGAGCTATCTAGAACCAATACAATATTTTCACGCTCTCTCGACTGCATACAACTGTAGATATTACGTTTTGTTATGCTTCTCATCATCAATTCTTGTAAATCCCACTCATCTTCGCCGATAATGACATCACCGCTTCTTTCCTCTGCTAATTTTGACACCATAATTGCCAATGTATTCGCAAGTCTTTTATCTTTTGATTCATTTGCGATAGCAAATACGCTCTTAGTTCTCTTGTCGTTCTTGTCGTGCTTGCACTTATTATCAAATCGGTTTGACCATGTGATATTATTGTCGTAATTGTCAAGAGCTTGTTCAATTCTATGCTTTGAAAAATCCTTCGATTTTAGGTCTAAATTATTTTTATTGAACTTCACCCCGCCTTTATTGTTTTTTAGTCTTATAGGGTGTATTTTGGACGGTTTAATAGGGTTTATAGGGATTGCTGGCATGTCTTTTGTGATGTTTGGTGCATCCTTCGAACTTTTAATAGAATACATCTTGCCATAATTTGATAATTTTTCGCTATAAGACGATGTGGCTGGCGGTTGCCAGTTTCTCCAATCCCTTTTTATAAGCTTAGACATTTGTACTTGCTGATTTAGCTAACTGATTAACAACTCTACGCATTTGTGAAAACCTTCGTACTATGTCCATGTCATGGTTATAGCTAAACCCAAAGACTGCGAAATCGTCAAACAGATAGCAAGCTCCATACGCATCGAGCCCCCTGTATACTTTCCTCATTAAGCCACTGCGAGCCCCAAACGGATTCCATCCATGACGCTTTAAATGTTTTGATAATTTAGATGTATTGACGCTTACGGATTTGTAGATGGGTATTTCATCGAGCCTGTACCCCATCAATACCCCAAGCCTACATATACTATCTAAAGCCGTTTCCTTAGGCGTTCCGTCAATTTTAACTCTAATAACTTTAGTTTGGTTAAATTCAGTATTTTGCAGTTTTATCTCGAACCCCCTGCCTTTATACACAACCGCATCAGATTCAACGATTACCTCATCTGAATTTGATGGTATGCCACCAAATCCTCGAGGCAACTCACCGCTGTATTTAATTTTATTAGAGTATTGTATACAGTCGTGCTCTACCAGCTTACGTAAATTCAATATACCATTATCGCAATTATTTCTATCAATAATTAGTCTAGCAGAGCTATCTTCTGTGTTAAATTCAGTAATGTTTACAAACTTACCGGAGTTTCCATCTCCCGCAGAAGCAAAAAAGTCTGGAATTTGAAATGACTCATTAGCTGTTGCAATTAATGTGATACCGCTATCGGGTGTCCATCTCAAATCAATAGTTATGGGCACCACGTTATCATTTCTAATGTACCTAGCCACTACTTCATTTTTTGAGTATCTGCGTATAATAAACGACTTCCACGCAGGAATCCTTAGCAAATCCTTTAATTTACAGTTTTTATCAACATAGCACACCTCATGAACCATCTTTTTACCCGATGAATACTGATTGTATTGCATATCTGTCATCTGGTATGGTTTTTTGCGTATCATTTTATCATGTATAACTTCAAAGTCGTTAACATTCGACGCATCTTCGCTTGTAGTCTCCCCCTGCATATTCTTATGTGCCATCATTGAATAATTCTCATCATTATAATCATATACGCCATAAACTTCATTCTCGTTTGGAATCGGCTTATCGTTGTCTATGGATTCAGAGAGAGTTAAATATGCTGTCTTTTTTGGCATTAATACATTAGATTTTACAACAGATTCCTCAGAAAGCTCACCTTCGAAGGAAATCTCCTTCAATTGAGCAATAGTTTTGATAGACTCATAGCTAGCATTCTCTGCTTCTTTTAATAATTGGTGGTTCTCGGGTGTTTTTGTAACATACTGATAAACTAAGCTATTCCAGTCAGCTCCATCACCAAGAAAACTAATAGCATCAAGAAGTTGCCGTATTTCCTGTATTGTAGCGGGTTTTGACATACCGCTCATCACAGCTCTTTCGTACAACTTGATTACATTGCTTAAATGTGGATGACCATCATGGGTCAATCTTAGAGCAGACATCACAAGACTAGGAGCCATCGGGTCTACATCTATTTTAGGAAACCTACGTAATAATGCTTCATGAAAATCACGCTCATCATTCGCAGTAAAAAATATGTACATATTATCAAGATTTGCATTGATATCGGAGCCAGGAATAGATAAACGCCCGTACTGAAGGAAGTCTAAAAAGAATCCATCAGCGGTTGGTCGTGTTTTATCCCATTCATCGAGCACTAGCATCACTTGTTTGTGGTGCGACGCTTCTGCAGCTCTAAAAACTGTTGACTTTTTAATTTCTATGCCACTTTTAGTTTTTTCACTTGGAAGCATTTTAAGCACTAAGTCATCTTCGCGAGTTCCTGGAGCACATTGATAGAAAAACATTTCTATACCGAGCATCTTGCTAAGAACTATTGGAAGGTAACTTTTTCCTGTACCCGCTGGGCCATATAAAAACGCTCCACTAACCGGCTTGGTTTGCATTGCGCTTGTAATACGAGCAGCGAAGGGTACATCGCAGATATATCCATTTGTATTAAGAGACTTGTGTATGCCCTTAACAGTTAGTTCTTGCATCAATGTAGCCTTAACTTTAGCATTTTAATTTGTTTGTTCAATTTGCCTACTGTTCTCTGCAATCCACGTATAAGTCTATGCAATACATTAATGTATATTGATAATCCAATGACAGCGATTACAGCTATTATAGTTATTTGTAACATAATTCTTTCATAATTTTTTGAGGCTAGAGCCATAGCATATCATAGTAAAGCCCGACGCTCTCTATAAATACTGGCAATGCCCAGCCTCAAATTAATCTAGCAGTACCATATATTCTTTTGGGTAGTTATCAATGAACCAGTCTAAACAAGTACGCATTGTTTTATACATACCGAATCGTTCAGCTCCCATTGTCAAATCGTACATTGCTACCGCTTCTGGCTCAAGTTCTACTATTTCACCAGTGAATCTGTTTGCTACGAATTCTTTTTCGTCAAAAATCTCTAAATGTGGGAACAATTCAACCGCTTGTTCTCTTGGTGTTGCTGGGCTCATCTGAATCCAAACCTTTCCAATAATCTGTAAATCCACGAAGTCCTGCAATAGTTAGTCCATGCGGATAAAACAGTTTCTTTTATTTCAAGAGAGCGACTCTCCCTTGAACTTAAATCCAGTATCTGTTGCATATGTTGAATAAGAGCTGGTGGAGCACCATTTATCTTAGCTTCGCATATGGTAGACATTATTTCAGCAGAAGTTTTATTTTTACATAAACAAATAGCTTCTTCTTTGTAATTCGGATGCATATTATTTCTCCTTATCTCCTTTAGGTTTGTTTAGCGTTCCTTTACTACCTATCACCATAAAATCTTCTGAGCCTCCTATTTCAATTTTTCCTTCCTCTGCCATTTTTATTAACATTGGAAGAAATAATAATTCAGCAGAAACATATCCTTTTGCTTTCTTCTCTTCTTCACATGCTTCTTTCCAAATTTCATCTTGTAAATCATTCATGCTATTTTTCCTCATGCCAAATGTCAAATCGTCTTTTGGGTATAACAACCTCAGCGTTACATTTACTGCAACATCTACCACTATTGACTGGCTCAGCGTTATGTCCCTCTGTCCAGTATACTTGCTTGGTATTTTTAATTACCTGCTCATCTATCTTTTCTTCACAAATAGAACATTTAAGCTCTACTATTTTCATTGGGTTATCTTTTTTCATTGTTATTTCTTTTCCTTTGTAAAATTGGGGTAGCACACGTTTTCATCTATTGTGGAAGGAGAGATTCGTTCATGAATGCGCACTACCCCGTAAATCTTGTAATAACCTGCGAGCATGTTTTAGTTCTGTTATCATGTTCTGTATTAATTCCATCTTCTCGCTAATACTTATTTCTTCACAAAATGTTGATAATAGCAAATTCATTCTTATTTCAGAATCTTTTACATCAACCAGTAAGTTTTTATAGTCTTTTAGTTTCATTGTAGCATTAACCAAAGAACTTGTTTAATTTATGTTTAGCTAGGCTCATATCACCAAAGCGAATGTCTCTCATGATACTTTTTATTCGCTCTCTTTTAATGTTTCTGCTAGACTTTTCAACCCTTACCATTGTTTTAGGGATGAATCGTAAGCTATCACCACGCAAACGTTTCTCTATTGAATGCGACTTCTGGTTTGGGTGTGTATCTAAATTGAATTTAACAGTTATATTTCGCAATGTGTCTTTTATGCATATTGGAATATCTGTTTTATATAAGTTCTTTCGCAATCGGTCTAAGTATTTTGTAAGAGATAATTTACTAGTAAAGGTCAAAAGTTCAGTTTCTTTTTTATTGTCTGTATATACGTCTATTTGTAATGTTTTATCATTAATTGTGGTTAATTCTGTAAATAAGTCTTGGTTCATTTAAATTATGTTAAGTTACTCTGATTTTAGTTAAAAAAAAGTGAGGACAGAACAAATCCATCCTCACTTGTTTAATGTACACCTGTTTTACTTAGGTGTGGTTTTATCCCCTGAACGACGGAAATACAACATCATATAAGACTTACGACCATTAGTATCAAGTTTGTAATACTTTTTAAGTCCTGTCTTGGTTATGTCATGTCCATCTGAACATTCAGAACAGTTCAAGTCGAAATCCTTACGGAATTCAATCATTTCAGGTGTATCTGTGGAACTTCCACCACCCTGACCTGATGTAACTTTACCTTTGTCCTGTAAAGTCTTCATTACATCCTGTATGTTCTTTTGTTCTTGAGGTGTAAATCCATCCAAGTTACCAAGTAGAGAATTTACAGACTTTAAAGACAGTTTAGATTCTTTAGTCTTAGTTACATCAATAGATGGAACTATTGTAACTTCTTTACTCTTAGTAACTTCAGGAGATTTACTATTAGATTGTTTACCCATAGTTGTAATATCCCTTATGTTGGTTAATGAGGTCTTTGTCATGGATGAAGTTAGTTATATGGGTTGTATTAAACAAAACAATAATGAAAGTAATATAGAATAAGTATCCATTATATGGTTTAACTTTCTTTAACATAGAAAACCGACCCTTCCAAATTATACGTATCGTTTATTATGTCTCGTTTATATGGTTTTCAACCATTTAATTGAGAAACGGTAAAATCAGACGGGGGGTCGGTGGGGGGATAAAAGACCCACACTCAAAATAAATAAATTTTCAACGTTTTCTACCTAACCTGTCCTTTCCTGTAAAATCCTGTATTTCTGTTTCCTATAATTATTTTTATAAATTTCTGGAAGCCTAGCATAGCTTTAGCATAGCCTAGGCCTTATAGCTTATAGCAGTTTAGGCTTTAGCTATATATATATATTACTCTTATAATTTATATATACTATATATACTATATATAATGTCAAAATAGTTGAAACTTCTTGTAACCTTTAATCGTATTATGTAAATTATGTACAAGATGGCAAGTAAAATACCAATAGCAAGGAAGAATTGTTGCAATTGGAATAATGGTAAATGTTTGGGATGTATGTTTAAAAGTTATAATGGCAAATTGATAATGATGATGGACAAGGAATATGCAGGTAAGCCATGTGCTGTTGATGATGGGTGTCAATATTTTGAAGAAATAGTTATGAAAGGGGTAATATGCACGTAACAACCTTTGATGATGAGACCATGCTAATTGATGCTGAGTCTTATTTTTACCTCTGGTGTTGCGATTGCAGTCTTAGACATCTTGTTGTAGTTGAAGCAGTTGGTAATGGAGCTGATAAATTTAAGTCAGCTAATGGTAAGATAGCGATTGCCATGTCAAGAGACCAGGTTGCAACTGAAATGTCAAGAAAAGATAAGAATATAGTCTTGTACACACGAAAACCAAAGAAAAAACATGAAAATAAAAAGAAAACATAGACGAGCTATTGTAATACCTGACCAACATTTCCCTCTGCACGACAAAAAAGCTGTTAATGTTGTTTTAAAAGCTATTGAAATTGTAAAACCGAATATATTTATCAATCTTGGTGATGTAGGAGAATGGGAGTCGGTTAGTAGTTGGAAATATAAAAAAGTTAAGCAGCCGCCGCTTGAATATCAGTTACCAATAATTGATGAGGAGATATCTGCGGTTAATGATGGGATAGATTTATTCGATAAAGCTCTGGATAAGATAAAATGCAAGGAAAGATACATTTGTGCAGGTAATCATGATGAATGGTTGGATTCTTTTGTTGAAAGATACCCGTATATGAAGGATTATACATTTAAGAAAGCTTGCAGGTGGGACGAAAGAGGATATAAGTACCTGCCGTACAATTATCCACTTAAAATTGGTAAACTAACATTCATACATGGAGCATTCGCTACTGTTAACCATGCAAAGAAGCATCTTGACTCTTATGGTGCAAATATTGTTTATGGTCATACACACGACATACAGCGTATAACCGGAACAAAGCTTGGTGGAACAATTGGCTCTTGGAGCATGGGATGTTTAAAAGATATGTCTAGGGAACAAAACAAGTGGTTGC
>Ga0207880_1000424_pt1 | contig 16398 bp, 18 predicted proteins | sample MalvirmetagMSP91_FD_184226 | JGI IMG/M metagenome (GOLD analysis project Ga0207880, IMG submission 184226) | Marine viral communities from the Deep Pacific Ocean - MSP-91 (SPAdes) | ecosystem: Environmental > Aquatic > Marine > Oceanic | place: Pacific Ocean | collected 2011-04-27
TGATAACCGACCTCGCTGTCCTGCCGCGCCTGCGGCAGCGCCCAGTCCGCAAAGTAAGTGCCGGTGGGCACGGCATTGGTGTTGCGCACGTCGAGCCGGGGCACGCGCATCGCGCGCGCCTGTTCGGCCGTTATGTAACCCGCATCGACCATCGCCCCTTTCACGAGCGCCATACGCTCGGCCGCGCCTTCCGGGTTGCGCGTCGGGGCCAGGCGGCTGGGTGCCTGCAACAATCCTGCCAGCATCGCCGCCTGTTCGGGTCGCAAATTCTCAGGCTGACGATAGAAATAGTGTAGGCTGGCCGCGCGCAGGCCATAGGAATTATCGCCGAAATAGGCGTTCGAGAGATAGCGTTCGAGGATCTCATCCTTGGTCAGCCATGCCTCCAGCCAGAAGGCGATCAGCGCCTCGCGCGCCTTGCGAGTCAGCGTCTGTTCGGGGCTGAGGAAGGTGAACTTGGCGAGCTGCTGGGTGATCGTCGAGCCGCCGCCGTGACCCGTCCACACGGCACGCGCGATACCGCGCGGATCGATGCCCCAATGGTCGTAGAAACGCCGGTCCTCGATCGCGAGGAAGGGCTGGATCACATGGTCGGGGAGCTTCGCGACCTTGACCGGGTCCTCGACATAGGCGCCGTTCCGCGCAATCGGCGTGCCGTCGGCGGCAAGCAGGGTGATCTGCGGCGGCGCAATCGGTTCGAGTGATTTCGACAGCGGCGCGGTAAATGCAAGATAGAGAATCAGCAAGAACAGCATCGCCAGCCCTGCCGCAAATATTCGCACCGCCCAGCGATAGCGCCTGCGCCACTTGCCCTCTTCTCGCGCAGGTTGCTGCGTGTCCCAACCGGCGAAGTCGTCATCGTCCGGGTCGGCAAAGGGAGACCACGGCGCGTTTTCCAGCGCGAGATCGCCCCATTTGCGGTCTGCCGATTTACGCGATGAGAATGGGTTCAGCCACATGGTTCCGAGAGCTGTGTTAGCATATTAACACAGCACACTGCAATCACTTGGCCAATTCGCAGTATGGCGATGAACCTGTCCTGTCCATCAAACCATACTTATTCGGCTGGCAGCATGGGCCCGTTAAACATCGTCCCGAAGAAATCGCCCGCCTTCCACATCGGCCGCTCTTGCATATTGCCGACATTGCGCGCGATCCGGTAATTTACGGCGGCAAAGCGCGCCAGTTCGGAAAAGTCGACCAGATCCGCCTCGTCAGAGGCCTGATGGTAATGTTCGGTGCGGAAGACGCGCTGCAACTCCTGCCCGCCATCGGCAAAGCCGGTCTTCAGATAGATCGCGGGCACGCCCTGCTTGATGTAGCTGTACTGGTCGGACCGCACGAAAAGGCCCTGCTTGGGATCGGGGTCCGGGCTGAGCGTCATGCCCGATTCCTCGACCGCCGCCTCGACGTAAGGATAGACGTTCGACCGCTCTGCACCGAAGGCGTTCAGATCGGTAAAGTGGTAAGTCACAATGGGCATGTCGAGATTGAGGTTGAGCGCCACCTGCTCGGCCGGAACGGTCGGGTTATTGGCGTTGTAGGAAGAACCGACCAGCCCCTTCTCCTCTGCCGTCAGAGCCACGAACATGACCGGGCGGCGCGTCGGCGCTTCCTTCAGTAGCCGCGCCACTTCCAGCATGGTGGCAATGCCCGTCGCATTGTCCATCGCGCCGTTGAAGATCTCGTCATCGCCTTCTTCCTCGGTCGGCTTGATTCCCTCGTGATCGAGGTGGCCCGTGATGACGACATATTGGTCGGCCACAGCAGGGTCGGTGCCGGGAACCACGCCGACCACATTGTCCGTGATGATGTTCTCGAATTTGCTCGACCAACCGATCTTCGCAGTCAGCCCCATGTCGAAGCTGGGCATTTCGCCGCCCTCGGTCTGCTCGGCGGCAACGAGGTCGTCGTAGTCGAAGTCCTGTCCTTCGAGCAGCTTGCGCGACATTTCGGGCGACAACACGGTGCTTGCCAGCAGGTTCGGCGCGGTCGTGAAGGGCGTGCCGTCCTTGTCCCTCCAGGTCATTGAACTGTCGCCCTTGGCCGAGCCGACCGCGTCATCCCATGAGAGGATGTTGTTGATGATCGGGCTCCACAGCAGGATCGATCCAATTGCCCCGCGCTCCGACAGGCGCTGGCCAACAGTCGAACGGTAGTGCGCCAGTTCCTCGGTATTGAGATAGGAAGGTGCGCCATAGGCGCGCACCGCGATCTTGCCGGTCAGGTCGACACCGGCGAAATCGTCGCGGTCGTGATCGGGCAGGTCCATGCCGTAGCCGACGAACACCAGCTCCGCCTCGATCTCGCCGCTTTCCTGCCGTGTGGTCCCACCGCCGTAAAAATCGACATAGGCATTTGGAGCGAACAGCGTCTCCCCATCCTTGATTATCGCGATCTGCGCATCGGCAGCGTCGCTGACCTTCAGCATCGGCACGCCCTGGAAGTAGGTACCATTGTCGCCGCCCGGCGCGACGCCCATCGCGGCGAAACGGCCCGCGACATAGCCCGAAGCCATGGCATAGCCCTTGGTCCCGGCCTCGCGCCCCTCCATCGAATCGTCGGCAAGCACGCGCAAATCGGTTTCGAGCATGGCTGCATCCACCTCGACCTCTTCGGCCCTGACCGGAGCTGCGAGGACGGCACAAATGGCGAGAGAGGAGGCAAGGAGGCGCATGGAGACCCTTTCAATTGAAACCGGTTTCGATATGCATTGCAAGGCCGCAAGCGCAAGGGTCTTGTCAGACCTAATCGCGCGGTACCGGCGCCGATCCGGCTTGGATCAAGCCTTGCTGATCAGGCTTTCGGGCAGTTCCTCACCGAAAACGCGCTGATAATATTCGGCGATGAGCATCCGCTCCGCCTCGTCGCATTTGTTGAGGAAGGAGAGGCGGAAGGCAAAGCCCTTGTCGCCGAATATCTCGGTGTTCTGGGCCCATGCGATGACGGTGCGCGGACTCATCAAAGTGGAGATGTCGCCATTGACGAAGGCCTGCCGCGTCATGTCGGCAACGCGGATCATGTCGGCCACGGTGTTCTTGTCCACCGAAGTCTTGGCCGAGACAATCTTGAGTTCGGTTTCGAGCTCTAGGTAGTTGAGCGTGACGACGATGCTCCAGCGGTCCATCTGTCCCTGGTTGATCGCCTGAGTACCGTGATAAAGGCCGCTGGTGTCGCCCAGACCCACCGTGTTGGCTGTCGCGAACAGGCGAAACCACGGATTAGGGTGAATGACCATATTCTGGTCGAGCAGGGTCAGCTTGCCTTCCTGTTCCAGCACGCGCTGGATCACGAACATTACGTCGGGGCGACCGGCGTCGTATTCGTCGAATATCAGCGCAACCGGGTGCTGGAGCGCCCAGGGCAGAAGGCCCTCCTTGAACTCCGTCTTCTGCAAGCCGTCGCGCAACACGATGGCGTCGCGCCCGATAAGATCGATACGGCTGATATGGGCATCAAGGTTGATACGCACGGCTGGCCATTTAAGGCGCGCGGCCACCTGTTCGATATGGGTCGATTTGCCGGTGCCGTGATAGCCTTGGATCATCACCCGGCGATTGAAGGCAAAGCCTGCAAGGATCGCCAGCGTGGTATCCGGGTCGAAGACGTAGGACGGGTCGATGTCGGGCACACGCTCATCCGCGTCGGAGAAGGCCGGAACCTTCAAATCGACGTCAATGCCGAAAGTCTTCCGCACGTCGAGCTCGATATCGGGCTCTTTCAGTTCGGTGCCGGGTTGTTCGCTGCTGAAGCTCAGATCACTCATTGCGGGGCGATGACTAGGGCGATGAATTAACCAGCGCAACCGATCTTTGGTGGCAAGTCGAACAGATTGACGAAGCGTTCGAGTGTTGCGCGCTCCCCCTCCACCACCAGGCCGGCCCCGGCTTCGAGCGCGGCGAGCGGGACATCTCCGTAGAGGGCAGCCGCAAGAGAGCGGGCATCAGGCGCGCGCAACACCGCGTCACAACCTTCGATTACACCACGTTCAGCCAGGAATTGCCCATCCGTCACCGTCACCCGGAATTGCTCGGCGCCCAATTCCATCCCGATCGCCATATCGGGTGCTTCGGCCATGTGCTCTGGCACCTGCATCGTCTTCATCGACGACATGATCGATGCGTTGGAAACAGGCAGCATCGGGTTGTGAAGCGGGGAGCGCGCTGCCCACCGGCCCAGTTCGTTGATCGCGCGCTCGGCCATGTACCCCCATTCGGTCAGTTCGTAGACTTGCGTGGCGGCAGGCGGCGGCAATTGCTTTTTCTCGAGCACGCCCCAGCCCGCCAGTGTCTCCAGCCGCTCGGTCAGCACCTTGGCGCTGATTCCGGGCAGACTGGCGCGAAGGTCGGAAAAACGACGCGGCCCGAACATTAATTCCCGAACAACCAGCATCGACCAGCGTTCGCCCAGGATTTCCAGCGCAAAGGCCGTGCCGCAAGCATCGCCATACCAGCTTCCATGCTCCTTTCGCCGGTTCGGCTCAGCACTTCGACCCGTTTTGGTTTCTTTTTGTAACTTCATAGTTGCTTTTAGTAACTCATAGAAGGATCATTGACAATCTTCCGAGTCGCGCTGCGCCCGGATGCAATCAACAAGAGGAGGCCTGAGCCATGTATATCCAGGGATTTCTGATCGCCGTGCCGGAAGTCAAGAAGGAGGAATATCGCGCGGTTGCGTCCAAGGCAGCCGACAAGTTTGCCGAATATGGCGTCACCGAAATCGTCGAGGCGTGGGAGGAAGATGTAACCGATGGCAAGGTCACCGATTTCCGGATGGCAACTAAGGCCGAAGCTGGTGAGAAGATCGTGTTTTCATGGATGATCTGGCCGGACAAGGCGACCTGCGATGCCGCCCATGGCAAGATGGAGAGCGATCCCTTCTGGAGCGAGCAAATGGGCGAAATGCCCTTTGATGGAATGCGCATGATGTGGGGCGGATTCTCGCCGCTCTTCACCATGGGGCGCGATTGATGGCCGGGGGCGCAACGATCGGTCTTGCCGGACCGGGAAAGGACTGACGCCATGACTGACAAGATGACGACCGTTCTATGGTTCGATGGCGATGCGGAGGAAGCGGCGCGATTTTACGCGGCGACGTTCCCCGAGAGCGAGGTCGGATCAGTCTTTCGCGCTCCCTCGGATTTTCCTGGGGGCAAGAAAGGCGATGCGCTGACGGTGACTTTCACCGTTCTGGGGCGCAGTTTCTCCGGCCTCAACGGCGGCGATCTGTTCAAGCCGAACGAAAGCGTCAGCTTCATGATCGTGACCGAGGATCAGGAAGAAACCGACCGTTACTGGAACGCGATCGTCGGCAATGGCGGGCAGGAAAGCGCCTGCGGCTGGTGCAAGGACAAATGGGGTTTCTCCTGGCAGATCACCCCTCGAACTCTGCTTGAATCGCAGAACGCCGGTGGTGACGAAGAGAAGCGCGCCTTCGAAGCGATGATGACGATGCAAAAGATCGATGTCGCTGCGATCGATGCCGCGAGGAAAGGATAAGCCCATGCAGGAACTGAGTGTCACGACCTATATCGACGCCCCTGCGGCAAAAGTGTGGGACGCAATGGCCAATCAGCTGGACGCATGGTTCTGTCCTGACCCATGGAAATGCGAAGTCCTGTTCCAGGAAAAGCGCGCCGGTGGCGCCAGCAAGATGATGTTTCGCGGCCCCAATGGTGAGGAGATGCCACAGGAAGGGCTCTACCTTGCCTGGGAGGAAGGTCGCCGCTTCGTTTCGACTGATGCGATAACCGCCGATTTCGAACCGTCAGGCCCCTTCATGATCGGGATCTGGGAAATTGAACCCGAGGGCAAAGGCACGCGCTTCACCGGGCGGGCGCGCCACTGGACAAAGGAAGATCGCGACAAGCACGAGGAAATGGGCTTTGATGCAGGCTGGGGCGCTGCAGCCCAACAACTGAAGGCCTTGTGCGAGGCAGAAGGAACGCGATGATCGAGCTCTACGGCCACCCTTTTTCCAGCTATACCTGGAAGGCACGCATCGCGCTGCTCGCAAATGATACGGACCACGTGTTCAAGAGGGTCGATCCCGGCCACCCGGACAACACCGCCTTTGTGCAATCGGCGCATCCGGCGGGAAAGTTCCCGGTACTGCGCGACGGCGACACTGTCGTTATCGAAGCCACCTCAATCATCGAATATCTTGCAGAGCACCACCATGGGATCGCGCCGCTGATCCCCTACAGCGCCAACCAGGCAATCACCGCGCGGATGCTCGACCGGGTGTTCGACAATTATGTCACGGGAAATATGCAGAAGGTCGTGGACGCTTACATCGCTAATGGCGAGAACCCCGATCCGGCCCAGATCGACAGCGGCAAGGCTGGTCTGCGGCGCGCTTATGCATGGCTGGAACGCTGGTTGGGCGAAAATCAGCTTCCGTCCGATATCTCGCTGGTCAGTTGCGCGGCGGCACCGTCCCTGTTCTACGCCGACTGGGTCGAGCCGATCCCCGCAGACTGTTCACGCGTGGCCGCCTACCGGGCCGAATTGCTCGCCCTTCCGGACATCGCCCATGTTGTCGACGATGCGCGCCCTTTTCGCAAACTGTTCCCGCTTGGTGCGCCGGATCGCGACTAGACTGAGGTGAAAGACATGGCCGACTACACATTCTTCTACAATCCGATGAGCCGCGCGCAGATCGTGCGTTGGGCCTTGCACGAGGCAGGAGCGGATTACGACCCGGTACTAGTCCCCTACGCCGAAAAGCCGCAGGCATTTCTCGACGCCAATCCAATGGGCAAGCTGCCCACCATCATTCACCACCATGAAGGCCACGACCATGTGGTGACGGAGTGCGCGGCCATCTGCCATTACCTAGCAGAGATGGACGCTCCCGACCTCCTGCCCGGCTCGCACGAAATGGCGGACTATTTCCGCTGGCTGTTCTTCGCCGCCGGTCCGCTGGAGCAGGCCGTGACCAGCAAAACGATGGGCTGGGAGGTCAGCGATCCGCAAAAGCAGGGCATGCTGGGCTTCGGCAGCTACGAGCGGACTCTCAACGCACTAGACGGCTGGCTTTCCTCGCATGATTTCGTCTGCGGCGCGCGCTTCACGATGGCCGATGTCTATGTCGGATCACATGTCGACTGGGGCCTGCAATTCGGCTCTATCGAGACGCGCGACAGCTTGAGCACCTATGCCGACAGGCTTCGTGTCCGCGACGCTTATCAGTCAGCCAAGGCCATCGACCTGAAGCTGATCGAGGAGATGCAGGCGGAAGAAGGCTGATGCCCCCGCCGCTCAGGCGAAAGCTGCCGCGCGCCTGAGCAATTGATAGGCCTCGACCACGCGTTGCAAGCGTGCCTCATGCGTCCGGTCCCCGCCATTGCGATCGGGGTGGTATCGGCGGACAAGTTCGGAATAGCGGCGGCGCAATTGCGGCCGGTCCGCCTCGGAAGACAGGCCCATGACGCTGAGTGCCGCCTGTTCGCGCGCGGTGAAGCGCCCACGCGACGTGTAATTGCCCGCCTTTGCCCGCGCTCGGATATCGCCGGCCCTTGCCCCTATCGCATCGAGCGGGTCGGCAAAGTCGGCCCAGCGCGGCGTGCCGTCCACCCCGGCATCGGCGCGGAAGGCGCGCGTCTCGGTCTGCCAGCCTGATATTGGCGATTGCGCGGCGAGGATTTCGTCGGCGCTCATCCCTTCGAACCAGTCATAGCCCGCGTTGAATTCGCGCACATGCTGAAGGCAGAACCAGCGCCAGTCGCCCGGACCGTCAAAACCCGGACCGCGCGATCCCGGGGCGCGGTATTCGCCTGCATCCTCGCAGCCCGGGGCCTGGCATTCGCGCCCCGCGGCCTCGTGCCGCCCGTGAAACTTCTCGCGCCTCATTGGCTTGAAAGTGGGGCAGGCAGGCCCAGATGAAAACCCCGGAATTTCATTTGAGGCGACAAACGCATGGCAGGCCCCCTTCAAAACGAGATCGAGGCGCTGCTGGAAGGCGCCTTTGCGCCCGAACGATTGATCGTGAAAAATGACAGCGCCAATCATCGCGGCCATTCGGGCGACGACGGCAGCGGCGAATCGCATTTCTCGGTAGTGATCGAAAGCGCCGCATTTACGGAGAAATCGCGGCTCGAACGCCAGCGTATGGTCAACCGGGCGCTGGGCGATATTCCCGGCACCCGTGTTCATGCGCTCGCGATCAAGGCCTATGCCCCCGGAGAGGGGGCATGAGCTACCAGTTCTGGTACTGGCCGAGTATTCCGGGGCGCGGAGAATTCGTGCGACTGTTCATGGAGGCCGCCGAGCTGGACTATGAGGACATAGCCCGCGAACAGGGCGCCGACGCGCTGGTCGAGGATCTGCACGCACGCACCGGCACGCGCCCCTTCGCCCCGCCCTACCTCGTCGATGGCGACGTGTGTATCGGCCAGGCGGCGCTGATCCTGCAATATCTGACCGAGAAGGAAGGGCTGGGCTCGGGCGAGCTGGAAACCGACCTCTCGCTACTGCAACTGCAGATGGATATCAGCGACTTTGTGGCCGAAATTCATGCCGTCCATCACCCCATCGCCAGCAGCCTGTATTACGCCGACCAGATGGATGCCGCATTCGAGCGCGCCGCAGATTTCCGCGCCAACCGGGCGCCAAAGTTCCTGATCCACTTTGACAATGCACTGGCCGCCAATGGCGGGCCGTTCGTGCTTGGCGAACAGTGGAGCCATGTCGATACCAGCCCGTTCCAGCTCATGGAGGGGCTCGACTACGCATTTCCGATATTCATGGCTAAAATGCAGGGCAGCTGGCCCAATCTCGACGCGCTGCAGGCCGCCGTTCCCGAGATCGAGGGCGTAGCCGCCTATCTCGCCAGCGAGCGACGGATGGAATTCAACGAGGACGGCATCTTCCGCCATTACGAAGAGCTGGACGAACAGTAGGAGGCACGCGGGCATGACCATCACCACCATAGTTAGCCCCACGACGCACGATCTGGGCGGGTTCAAGGTGCGCCGCGCGATCCCAAGCCGCGAGGCGCGCATGGTCGGCCCCTTCGTCTTCGTCGACCAGTTCGGACCGGCGCGGCTCGACCCCGGCTCCGGCATGGATGTGCGCCCGCACCCGCATATCAACCTCTCCACTGTCTCGTGGCTTTTCGAAGGCGCGATCGACCATCGCGACAGCCTTGGCACCTTCTCGACCATTCATCCGGGCACGATGAACCTGATGACGGCGGGACGCGGCATCGTTCATTCGGAGCGTAGCCCGGTCACCGAACGCGCCACTGGCCCTGCCCTCTACGGGATGCAGACCTGGCTGGCCTTGCCCGATGGCAACGAGGAGATCGATCCGGCGTTCGAAGCGGTGAGCGACTTGCCCCGCATCGAGGATACCGGCGTGTCGGCAACCGTCATCATGGGCGAACTATGGGGCAGCCGCGCCAGATCCACCACCCATGCCGAGACGATCTATGCCGAGATCAATCTCGCCCCCGGCGGCACGATCCCGATCGATTCTCCGGCGGACGAACGCGCGCTGATGCTGGTCGGCGGCGCGGCGCGCATCGACGGGCAACCGCTCGAACCCTATGCGCTCAACCTGTTGGCCCCTGGCGCGAATATGGCCCTAACCTCCGATACCGGCGGCAAGGTCATGCTGCTGGGCGGCGAGGCCTTTCCGACCCACCGCCATGTCTGGTGGAACTTCGTCAGCTCGGACCGAGAACGGATCGAACAGGCCAAGGCCGACTGGCGCGATGGACGCTTCCCCAAGGTTCCGGGCGATGAGGATGAGTTCATTCCCCTCCCCGACAAACCCAAGACGGTCAGCTACCCCTAACCTACGTCAGAGTGACCTAGCAGCACCGCAGAGTACTCAACCACCCGACCACTCGACCCATTCGCCATGCGGATGGGCCGTGGCCAGCAAAGCCCAGCCCGATCCTGACTCCACCGATCCATTCCAGTAACGGACCGACAACTCGTGTCGGAAGGTCTGCTGGTTGGTTTCCAGCTTGATCCATGCCAGCGGCCTGTCAGCGCTCGTCCTGGCGCCTGCCCCCTCCATCGCACTGGTGATCGCTTCACGCGTCGGCTCGGGAATATATTGCCACACTATCGTATGGAACAGCACGCGGGTGACGCCCGCCTCCTGCTCCTGCTTGAGCAGCTCGTCAACGAAGCCTCCGGCATTCATCTGGACAAGTTCGGGAGGGGCTCGCTGGGCGATCTCAATCGCGGTATCGAGACGCGCCATGCGCGCAATCATCTCCGGCCAGATATAGGCGCGAAGCTTCATTGCCTGATCCGGGTCGGTAAGGTCGCGCGGCAGCAGGTCGCAGCCTTTCGCCTCGACAATCTCCACTCGATTGTCGGGCGGAGCGGAGCCGCGCCATTCGGGGGCGATCATCATGCGCGACAGCGAAGGGCCGACCTTGACCCCGCCAAGGTCGTAGCGATAACGCCCCATCATCGTATTGACGCCTGCGCTGGCACCGATTTCGTTCAATTCGAATTTCGGCCCAAGTTTCCCCGAAAGCCACAGCAGCGCCGCCATCACCGCCGCTGAACGCCCTGCCTCATTCGTCTGCGGCGGATGGTCAAGCCATGCCAGGAGCAGGTGGTCAAACCGTTCCACCACCTCGCGCACCACGCCATCGATCGCCGACTGGTCCGTTACGAGCCCGGCATAGATCGGCGCGAGCCTGTCCTCCTCACCGGTCAGATGCAGGTAATGAAGGCCGCCCGCGACGCGCAATTGCATCGCATCCTCGACGGTAAGGTTGGCCCAGCCTGCCACGCGCCTGCCGGTTACCGAATCGCTCGCCGCCAATGCTGCCACGCTGCGGATGATCCGCGCCGTGACCGGCGCCCCGGCCTTTTCTGCATGGCGAGCATTCCATTCCCCCGTCTTGACGAGGTCGACCGCCTCTGCCGAACCGCTATCGATACCTGCCAACCCGATTGCCCTTTCCTGCCTTGCGCCCTACATCGCCCGGGCCATGAGCCAAGCCACCAGACCCGTACTGACATTTGCCGTTCCCAAGGGCCGCATCCTCGACGAGGCTCTGCCGGTCATGGAACGCGCCGGAATCGTGCCGGAAAGCGCCTTCCACGACAAGCACGACCGTTCGCTCAGCTTTGCCAGCCAGGACGGTTCCCTGAGAATAATCCGCGTGCGTGCCTTCGACGTTGCCACCTTTGTCGCCTTTGGCGCGGCGCAGCTCGGAATCGTGGGATCGGACGTGGTCGAGGAATTCGACTACTCGGAACTCTACGCGCCCGTTGACCTCGACATCGGCCATTGCCGCCTGTCGGTTGCCGAGCCTGCCGAGGGTGCCGAGGCCAGCCCGGCGATCGCCAGCCACCTTCGCGTCGCGACGAAATATCCGGGCCTTACAAGCCGCTGGTTCGAGAAACAGGGCATCCAGGCCGAATGCGTGAAGCTGAACGGCGCAATGGAACTCGCCCCCTCCCTCGGCCTAGCCGGAAGGATCGTCGATCTGGTGTCCACAGGCCGCACGCTGGAACAGAATGGCCTCGTCGAAACCGATATCATCATGCAGGTCAGCGCGCGGCTGATCGCCAATCGCGCTGCGCTAAAGACCGACAGGCGCGTGGCCGAGCTGGTTGAGACTTTTCGCGAGATCGCGGCGCATCAGCCTGCCGATAGCCAGCCTTCAAAGGGGAAGGCCGCCTGATGCTGCGCCTTGATACAAAGGATGCCAATTTCGAGCAGCGGTTCCGTCGCCTGATCGACGAACGGCGTGAAAGCGACGAGGACGTCAGCCGCGACGTGCACGAGATCATCGCTGCTGTGCGCCGCACGGGCGACGAAGCGCTCTCCGAATATTCGATGCGTTATGACAAGCATGCGCTGACCGCCGACCTCAAGAGCTGGTGCGTGGACGCGCAGCAGTGCAAGGCGGCTTACGATGCCCTCGACAAGGTTCTGCGCGAGGCGCTCGATCTCGCGGCAGAGCGCATCCGCGCCTATCACGTCGAACAATTGCCGCAGGACCGCGATTTCACCGACAATGCCGGGGTGCGCCTGGGTGCAAAGTGGCTGCCGGTCGACGCGGCGGGGCTTTACGTGCCCGGTGGCCGCGCTGCCTATCCCTCCTCCCTGCTAATGAACGCAATCCCGGCCAGGGTCGCGGGCGTGGAGCGGCTGGCGGTGGTGACCCCGACGCCGCACGGCAAGCTCAACGAGCTTGTGCTGGCGGCAGCGCATCTGGCAGGCGTGGACGAGGTCTGGCGCGTCGGCGGCGCGCAGGCGATCGCCGCGCTGGCCCATGGCACGAAGCGGATCAGGCCGGTCGACGTTATTACCGGCCCCGGCAACGCCTGGGTAGCCGAGGCCAAACGCCAGCTTTATGGCGTGGTTGGCATCGACATGGTGGCCGGGCCTAGTGAGATCCTGGTTATCTCGGACAACAAGTCCGACCCCGAATGGCTCGCCGCCGACCTTCTCAGCCAGGCGGAGCACGACCCCTCTTCGCAATCGATCCTGATCACCGACGACCTTGCTTTCGGCAATGCGGTGGAAGATGCAGTCGACCTGCTGAGCGTGCAGATCTCGACAGAGCGGGTGGCGCGAGCGAGCTGGGACAAGCATGGAACGATCATCACCGTGCAGGACCTGAGCGCCGAAGCGCCTGAGCTCGCCAACAGGCTTGCTGCCGAGCATGTCGAACTGGCTATCGACGATCCCGACGCGATGTTCGCGAAGATCAGACATGCAGGCAGCGTCTTCATGGGTCGTCATACGCCCGAGGCCGTGGGCGATTACGTTGCCGGCCCCAACCATGTGCTGCCGACCGGGCGGCGGGCGCGCTTCGCCAGCGGATTGTCGGTGCTCGACTTCATGAAGCGCACCAGCTTCCTGTCGGTGGACGAGGCGGCGCTGGGCCGGATCGGCCCGGCGGCGGTCGCCATGGCGCATGCCGAAGGGTTGCCAGCTCATGCGCGCTCAGTAGAAATCAGGCTAGGAAAGAGGATCATACGATGAGCTTCACACTGTACAAGGCATTCGTGCCCACATGTCTCCAAATGCTGGGATCGCTCGACAAGCTGGTCGACAAGGCAGCCGAGCATTGCGCCGAAAAGGGTGCTGGCGACGAAGACGTGGCCTGCCTCAAGCTGGCGCCAGACATGTTCGATTTTGCCTATCAGGTGAGGTCGGCCTGCGTTCATTCGCTGGGGGCGATCGAGGCTGTGCGTAGGGGCACCTTCTCGCCCGATATGGGCGAAGCGCCGCGCACCTTCAAAGCCATGAAGGCAGCGCTTGCGGAGACGGTTGCCGCGCTCGAAGCGATGGACCCGGGTGAACTCGACACCTATCTGGGCAAGCCGATGGAATTTCACATAGGCGATCACGTAATTCCCTTTGTCGCAGAGGACTTCCTGCTGTCTTTCTCGCAACCCAATTTCTTCTTCCACATGACCACGGCCTACAGCCTGTTGCGCGCTGAGGGGCTTAAGATCGGCAAGCGCGAATATCTGGGTGCCTTGCGGCTTACACCCAGATGACAGCACGCTCGCAATCGCGGTCTGCAGCGCGACTTGCTGCCGTGCAGGCGCTCTACCAGAATCACATGGAGGGCACCGCCCTCGCCAGGCTACTCGACGAGTTTCACCAGCACCGGCTGGGCCGCGAAATCGAGGACGAACAATATGCCGAGGCGGAGGTCGAATTCTTCGATGACGTGGTAAGCGGCACAGTAGCCCGCGAGGCGGAGATCGACGAGTTGCTGGGCCGGCATCTGGCACAAGGGTGGAGCCTCGCTCGCCTCGACAAGACAATGTTGCAGATCCTGCGCTGCGGCACATACGAGCTTGTCGCCCGTGCCGACGTGCCGAAAGCCGCCGCGATCAGCGAATATGTCGATGTCGCCAAGGCCTTCTTCGAGAGCCGGGAAGCGAAATTCGTCAACGGCGTGCTCGATGCCGTGGCAAAAGAGGTGCGCCAGTGACACCCGCCCCCACAATGGGGGAATTTGCCTTTATCGATGCCTTGCGAACCCTGCCGCTTCATCCCGGCGCGCGCGGGCTCGCCGACGATGCGGCGGTGGTCGAAATTGGCGGCGAGAGTCTGGTCATCACCCACGACTCGATGGCCGAGGGCGTGCATTTCCTGCCCGGCGCGGACATGGCAGACGTGGCGTGGAAGCTGGTGGCGAGCAATCTTTCCGACCTCGCGGCCAAGGGCGCGGAGCCTGTCGGAGTACTGCTGGGCCATGTACTCGGCAGTGATGATGCGCGCTTTCTCGAGGGGCTGGACGAAGTGCTGTCGCATTACAACGTGCCGGTGCTGGGCGGCGACACGATCGCGGCGGCGGGACCGCGAACGCTCGGCCTGACTGCGATCGGCCGTGCAACGCATCGCCCGGTGCCCTCTCGCGCCGGGGCACAGGCCGGCGATGCGCTGTTCGTGACCGGAGAGATCGGCGCGGCAATGCTCGGTTTCGAGGCTCTCCGCGACGGATCCGGCGCGGACAGCAGCGCCTACCGCCGCCCCATGGCGCGGCTGGCCGAAGGCATTGCGCTTGCCCCGCAGGTTACGGCGATGATGGACGTTTCGGACGGGCTATTGCTCGACGCCCTCCGCTTGGCCGAGGCGAGCAAAGTGACCCTATCCGTCGAAACCGCGCTCGTGCCCTTCGACGTCCCCGCGGATCGCCGCCGGGATGCTCTGCGCTGGGGTGACGATTACGAGCTGCTGTTCACCCTGCCAGCGGGGATCGAACCTGCTATTCCCGCTACACGGATCGGAAACGTCGACGCGCGCAAGAAGGCGGCGCTTTTGCTCGACGCAGTGCCTATGCCCGGTCCCGAAGGTCTCGGATACAGACACGGCAACAATAAGTGATCCACCGGTTCGGGCATTAGTATCCCGCTTTACGCTTGCCACTTTGCAAAGTCGCTTATAGCCTCCTTTCCCAACTGGACCCGGCCACAAAAGGTCGGGCCGTTTTTTTGAGAGAGGGGAAGAGCAGGCATGGACCTTGTTCTTATAGCGATCGCGCTTGGCCTGCTGGCCATCGTCTACGGTTTCGTCACCAGCCGCCAGGTCTTGGGAGCCGACGCCGGGAATGCCCGGATGCAGGAAATTGCGGGCGCCATCCAGGAAGGCGCGCAGGCCTACCTCAAGCGTCAATATACCACTATCGGTATCGTCGGCGTTGTCGTGGCCGCGGTGGTTTTCTTTTTCCTGGGCCCAATCAGCGCGCTTGGCTTCGTGATTGGTGCGATCCTGTCGGGTGTCGCGGGCTTCATCGGCATGAACATCTCGGTCCGCTCGAACGTGCGCACGGCCTCTGCCGCGCAGAAGGGGTTGCAACAAGGTCTCACACTTGCCTTTCGAGCCGGTGCTATCACCGGCATGCTGGTGGCAGGCCTCGCTCTGCTGGCCATCGCCGTGTTCTTCTATGTCCTGACCGGGCCACTTGGACATCCGGCTAATGACCGTGAAGTGATTGACGCTCTGGTGGCGCTGGCTTTCGGCGCATCATTGATCTCAATCTTTGCGCGCCTTGGCGGCGGTATCTTTACCAAGGCCGCAGACGTGGGCGCCGACCTCGTCGGCAAGGTCGAGGCGGGCATTCCCGAAGACGACCCGCGTAACCCTGCTGTGATCGCCGACAATGTCGGCGACAATGTCGGCGACTGCGCGGGCATGGCGGCCGACCTTTTCGAAACCTATGTCGTCACCGTTGGCGCCACCATGGTGCTCACGGCCCTGCTCATGAAGGGGCTCGGCGACACGCTGATGCCGATGATGGCGCTACCGCTGCTGATCGGCGGTGCGTGCATCGTCACCAGCATCATCGGGACATACTTCGTCCGCCTCGGCGGCGGGACGAATGTGATGGGAGCAATGTACAAGGGCTTCCTTGTCACCGCCGTCCTGTCGATCCCGGCCATCTGGTTCGCCATGACGCTCGCGCTGGGAGACCTGGGCACGACAATCGGCGGTCCAGCCGCTACGGATCTGGCGCAGAATGTCGATGCCGGCGCTCCGCTGGCCGAGGAGGGCACTTCGACGCTGGCTGCCTTTACCGGCTGGGATCTGTTCTGGTCGGCCATGGTCGGGCTGGTGCTTACCGGACTGATCATCTGGATCACCGAGTACTACACGGGCACCAATTTTCGTCCGGTTCGCTCGATCGCCAAATCTTCGGAAACGGGCCATGGCACCAATGTTATCCAGGGACTTGCGATCAGCCTTGAATCGACCGCGCTGCCGACGCTGGCGATCGTGACCGGCATCGTGGTTGCCTACCAGCTCGCCGGTCTGATGGGCATTGCCTATGCGGCTACCAGCATGCTGGCGCTCGCGGGCATGGTCGTGGCGCTCGACGCCTATGGCCCCGTCACCGACAATGCCGGGGGCATTGCCGAAATGGCGGGCCTGGACGATGCGGTACGAGAAAAGA
>Ga0207880_1000437_pt1 | contig 16040 bp, 16 predicted proteins | sample MalvirmetagMSP91_FD_184226 | JGI IMG/M metagenome (GOLD analysis project Ga0207880, IMG submission 184226) | Marine viral communities from the Deep Pacific Ocean - MSP-91 (SPAdes) | ecosystem: Environmental > Aquatic > Marine > Oceanic | place: Pacific Ocean | collected 2011-04-27
GATCGGTTAGTCCCGTTTCAACGATCAGGCCACGCCGCATCACCACCAGTCGATGGGACAGCAACCGGGCCACGGCCAGATCATGGGTGACGATGATCGCACTGAGCCCCATTTCCGAGACCAGCCCCCGCAACAGATCCAGCAATCGGGCCTGAACTGAAACATCCAGCCCCCCTGTCGGCTCATCCATGAAGACCAGACGCGGACCGGTCACAAGATTTCGTGCGATCTGCAATCGTTGCTGCATTCCGCCAGAGAATGTGTCCGGGCGGTCATCGATGCGGCTGACATCCACTTCGGTCTTTTCCAGCCAATCCAGTGCCTGTTCGCGAATATTGCCATAGTGGCGGGCACCGCCTGCCATCAGCCGTTCGCCCACATTGCCGCCAGCGCTGACTGTCATGCGCAATCCGTCCCGCGCATGTTGATGCACAAAGGCCCAGTCGGTGCGCGACAACATGCGGCGTTCAGGCTCGCTCATCGTGACCGTATCGCGCAAGCCCTCGGCGCGGGTGTCGAAACGGACGGCCCCGGCGTCGGGCTGCAAATGCCCAGCCAGACAGTTCAGAAGCGTCGACTTGCCCGACCCGCTTTCCCCGACGATGCCCATCACCTCGCCCGGATAAAGATCAAACGACACGTCGGTGCAGCCGATCCGCGCGCCATACATCTTGGCGATGCCTTCCACTTGCAACAAAGGGGTCATGCCGCGTCCTCCGCCAAGGGGGCACCCTGCGCACCCAGATGCCCCGCCGCACGCCGCGCGCCGCAGTAATCCGTATCCGAACACATGAACATCCGCCCGCCGGCGTCATCCATGATCAGCTCGTCCAGATAGCTGTCCGTCGCGCCGCATAGGTCACAGGCATGATCCGCCTTGGTCGGCTCGAACGGATAATCGTCAAAGTCCAGACTGACCACCTGCGTATAGGGCGGCACCGCATAGATGCGCTGTTCACGGCCTGCGCCGAACAGTTGGATACCGGCCATCTCGAGCTTGGGGTTATCGAACTTGGGGATCGGGGACGGGTCCATGACATAGCGCCCTTCGACCTTCACCGGATAGGCATAGGCCGTGGCAATCGCGCCGTGCTGGCTGATGTCTTCGTAAAGTTTCACGTGCATCAATCCGTATTCCTCAAGGCTGTGCATCTTGCGTGTCTCGACCTCTGACGGTTCAAGAAACCGCAGGGGTTCGGGGATCGGCACCTGATAGACAAGGATCTGGTCTTCGCGCAGGGGTGTTTCGGGGATGCGGTGACGGGTCTGTATGACGCTGGCCTCTGTGGTGGCCTCGGTCACGGCGACACCCGCCGTTTTCTCGAAAAACCGCCTGATAGAGACTGCATTGGTCGTATCGTCGGCCCCCTGATCGATCACCTTGAACCGGTCCTCGGGCGTCAGTACCGCTGCCGAAACCTGCACACCACCCGTGCCCCAGCCGTAGGGCATCGGCATCTCGCGGCTGGCAAAAGGCACCTGATACCCCGGTATCGCCAATCCTTTCAGTATAGCGCGGCGGATCATGCGTTTGGTCTGCTCGTCCAGATAGGCGAAGTTATAGTCGCTCATGACGCCACCCCTTCCTTCATTTTGCCCTTTAAACTCCCCCCGGAGGGGCCCTCCCCCTCGGCCTGTCCCGCCGCCTGCTCTGATGCCTGTGCCTCGCGGCGCAGTTTGCGGATCAGCTCCAGTTCGGATTGGAAGTCGACGTAGTGGGGCAGTTTGATATGCTCCAGAAACCCCGTCGCCTGGATGTTGTCGGCGTGATACAGCACGAATTCCTCGTCCTGCGCGGGGGCACCTAGGTTATCCTCGCCCAATTCTTTCCAGCGTAACGCGCGGTCGACCAGCGCCATAGAGATCGCCTTGCGCTCCGTCATCCCGAAGACCAGCCCGTAGCCGCGCGTGAATTGCGGCGGTTCGGTTTTCGAGCCTTTGAACTGGTTTACGGTTTCGCATTCGGTCAGGGTGATCTCGCCGATGTCGATGGCAAAGCCGAGCTCGGGAATCTCCATCTCGACCGCGACCGCACCGATGCGCAGCTCTGCCACAAAGGCGTGGTTGCGCGCATAGCCCCGTTGGGTGGAATAGGCCATGCCAAGGATAAACCCCTCATCCCCCCGTGTTAGAGCCTGCAAACGCAGGGCACGGCTCGCCGGAAGCTCCAGCGGGCTGCGGGTCAGATCGTCCGGTGTGTCCGCCCCTGCGGGTTCCGACTGGATCAGATCCTCGCGATCAAGGAACCCCATGATATGCGGCGTTTCGCCTGCATTAGGCTCTGTTTGCGGCATCTCGCCAAACTCGCCATCGGCGGCGAGTTTAAAGTCCAGCAGACGGTGGGTGTAGTCAAATGTTGGCCCCAGCACTTGCCCACCGGGTGCATCCTTGAACGTGGCAGACACGCGGCGGTCGCAGGCCATGGTGGCCGTATCCACCGGGTTAGAGCCGCCAAAACGCGGCAGCGTGGTACGGTAGGCGCGGATCAGAAAGATCGCCTCTATCAGATCACCGCGCGATTGTTTGATCGCCAGCGCGGCGAGGTCGGGATCATACAGCGACCCTTCCGCCATCACGCGATTAACGGCGAGCGTCATCTGCTCGCAGATCTGGTCTACCCCCAGTTCCGCCACATCACGGTCCCCGCGCCGTTCCTCGGCCAGCCAGGCATGGGCGTTGTCGATGGCGCGCTCGCCCCCTTTGACAGCAACATACATCAGCGAACCCTCGTCGTGCGCGGCAGCGCGGCAAGCCGGTTTGCGCAGGTGAAAATGAAATCCAGCCCCAGCGGGAACAGCGCGGCGTTGCGTTGGAACGCGGCAGTATCCGGCAGCGACAGGCTGGCGGTATCCTTGATGCCCGGCCCGCTTAGGGTCGCACCCAGAGACGTGAGGTCTGGCATCTCGACAACCACCGTCGCCGAGCGGTCGGGATATTCGGCGGTGCCGATGGCAAATTCGCAGAGCGGGAGCTCCTCCCCCCCCCCGACGGCGAACATCGCCTGTGCGGGCGGCACAAAGGGCGCACCGGTCTGAAAGGTGATCCAATCGCGCACGTCCTGGGTGTCACAAGCGGTGCCGAGATAGATTGGCGTATCAGGATCACACAGCGTCAGGATCGCGGTGCCCGCGGCCGCGCCAAGCGGGGCGGGCGGTGTGGCCCCAGAGACGTCACAGATCGTCCCCGGGCGTGCCATCGCGGTCATCAGCCCGCGAAAGGCGCGGGCGGCGTCGATCGGGGCGTCGGTAAAGCCGCCCTCCAAAGCATGAGCCTGCATCAGTCTTCCCCTCGTACCATCGTAAAGAAATCCACCTTGGTCGCCGCCGCCTTGGCCGCGCGGGTGGCCTTGGCCGTGTCACGCCCCTTGCGCAGGGGCGCGAGGATCGCGGCCTCTACCTGCGTCACCGCATCGGTTTGCATCAGCGCGTCAATCAGCGCCGTCTGCAGCGCGTGATCCTTGCTGCGGCCCTGCACATAGCCGTGACCCACCGTACCGCAGCCCAGTTTGACTGACGCACGGGTGACGGACATTTCGCCAAGGTTGAACGCGGCCCCGACGGCCCCTGCCCGACCGCGCACCATTACGCCGCCGATTTCCGGCGCGCGCAGAATGCTGTGATCAGGGTGGGTGCCATAGGCGGCCCAAAGGCGCGCGACCTCGGCGGCGGGGGATTTGGCAAGCAGACCCAACCATGCCTTACGCCGCGCATGAGGGTCGATTTCTGAGTTCATCATATTCATCTAGACACCTTTTCGAGTTGTCTATACAACTAGACAAATACTACGTGTAGCACCGATCAGCGCCAAGCCCTCCTTTTGCGAAATATTTGTGACATGCCTCAACGCACCCCGATCTGGACCGCCATCGCCCATAGCCTGCGCAGCGACATCGCAGCGGGTGTCTATGGCCCCGACGACAAGCTGCCGACCGAAAGCGCGCTGGCGGCGCGGTTCGGGGTGAACCGGCATACGGTGCGGCACGCGATCAAGGCGCTGGCGGGCGAAGGGCTGGTGTTGCCGCGGCGCGGTGCGGGGGTGTTCGTGACCTCGACCCCCACCGATTACCCCATCGGCCGCCGCGTGCGGTTTCACCAGAACCTGTCGGCGCAGGGGCGGATGCCAAGCAAGGAGTTCCTGACGTTGGAAACCCGCACCGCGCGCCCCGAAGAAAGCGACGCACTTGCGCTGGCGCAGAACGCACAGGTGCAGGTCTGCGAGGGGCTGTCCTTTGCCGACGGTCAGGTGATCGCCCTGTTTCGCAGCGTCTTCTCTGCCGCGCGCTTCCCCGACATGCTGGCGCATCTTGAACAGGCGCAATCGGTGACGGCGGCGCTGCGGCTCGGGGGCGTGACGGATTATACCCGCGCATCAACCCGCATCAACGCCAAGCTCGCCAGCGCCACCCAGGCGCTGCATCTGCGCGTGGCCGAGGGCGCGCCGATCTTGCGCACGATCAACCTGAATGTGGATGATCAGGGGCAACCGCTGGAATACGGGCGCACGTGGTTTGCGGGGGACAAGGTGACCCTGACACGGGCAGATACCTGAAATCACGTGGCGTTATTCGTAGCGCTCCAGAAACGCCTCGGCTGACAGCGCGCGGAAATCATCCAGCGCGCGGTGCAAGGCGTCATGGGGCCAGTCCCACCATGCCAGCGCCATCATCCGGTCAGCGATGCCCGCGCTGAACCGCGCCCGCAGCGGCACCGCTGGAATACCCGCGACGATCATATAGGGGGCGACATCCTTGGTCACGATGGCCCCACCCGCAACAACCGCGCCATTGCCGATCGTTACCTCTGGCCGCACCTGTGCGCCATTGCCAAGCCATGTGTCATGGCCAAGGGTAACGCGCCGGCTGCGACGGTGTGCGAACCAAGCGTCATCGTCAGCCGCGCCGTCAAAGTAGTCGCCCGCGCGGTAGTGAAAGTGATGCAGGCTGGCTTTTTCCATCGGGTGGTCTGTGGCCCCGATCCGCACATAGGCCGCGATGTTCGAGAATTTGCCCACGGTGGTGTTGGCAATGTCGGCGTAGCGGTCGCAATAGCTGTAATCGCCAAGCTGGCTGTGGGCGATCCGCGACCCGCGCCCGATCTCTGTATAGGCTCCGAATGTAGCATCTTTGATCTCGCAGTCGGGGTGGATGAAGGGGCTGTCGGCAGTCAGGCGCGGCATCAGTGACCGCCCTCGTCGCCGTTGATCAGCTTGCGGCGCAGCCAGCCCGAGAAACTGTCCATCGCCATGACCATGAGCACGATCAGCACGATATAATAGGTCACCTCTTCCCAGTCCTTCTGGGTGGCAATCGCCTGCGTCAGCAGCAGACCGATGCCGCCGCCGGTGATCGCCCCGATGATCGTCGCAGAGCGGGTGTTGGATTCAAGGAAATAGAGGACCTGGCTCAGCAGCACGGGCACGATCTGCGGCAGCACCCCAAAACGGTAGCGTTGCAGCGGCTTGGCCCCGGTAGAGGCGATACCTTCGATCTGTTTGCCGTCCACATTCTCCAGCGCTTCCGAGAACATCTTGCCGAAAGACCCTGTGTCGGTCAGCAGGATCGCCAAAGCTCCGGTCAGCGGCCCCGGCCCGAAGGCGCGCGACAGGACGATGGTCCAGATCAGCCCGTCGACACCGCGCAGGAAATCGAACATCCGCCGTGCGGCAAAGCGCAAGGACCGCAGCGGGGTAAAGTTTTTGGCCGCAAGAAACCCCAGCGGCAGGGCGATGATCGCCGCGCCGAATGTGCCTAGAAAGGCCATCAGCAAGGTCTCGTACAGCGCCCAGGCCACATCACTGTGCCGCCACATGCGGTTGGTCCAGAAGTCATGGAAGATCGCGCCCGCTTCACCGCTGAACGCACGCCCCATCAGCGCGACCGGGCCCAGCCCGTGATAGGGGCTGTCGAGCGTGAAAAAGAACAGCTCCCACCCGTAGTCGTATTTGAACACCTCGGTCCGGTTGCGGGTGATCGTCAGCCGCCCTGCCTCCGTGTTGATCATCACGCGGTTCTTGGACGCGCTGATATAGTCGGGAATGTCGCCGGGCGGGAATGTCGCCTGAACGCCGCGCTGCCCCGGCTCGGCCACGACCGTGCCATAGCCCGGGATGTCATAGCTGACCTGCGGGCCAAAGGTCACGATATGCCCGCCCCCCAGATCCGCGACAGGGCGATCCCCCAACGTGACCCAATCGGGCGCCGTGCCGGCTTCATATGCGCCCTTACGCTCGCCTTCGATCGCGACGGAAAACGCGCCGTCGCGGTTGTCCTGCGTGACATGGGTCTTGTAGCTATAGGCATCGGCCACCAGCGTGCGGGCATTGCCTACGTTGATCCGATCCCCCAGCCCCGGAATATCGAAGGCAAAGAAGATATAGGCGAAATAGGCCAGAACGATCACGGGCAGCGCCAGCGCAGCCATCCGCTTGCGCGAGAAATGGACCATCGTCTGGGTGTGAAGGGCGGTCGCGGTCATAGGGTCACCTTTGCGCTCGGCAGGCCGTGGGTCAGACGGTTACGGAAAACAGAAGAAAGCTGGTCGACGATCACAATCGTCAGGAACAGCAGCAGGAAGATGGCGGCGGCCTCGTCGAATTTGCCCTGCCCCCAGCTCATGGTGTTGCGCAGGTCATAGCCGATGCCCCCTGCCCCGACGAAGCCAAGGATCGCAGAGGCGCGGATGTTGATCTCGAACCGCAGGAGCGCATAGCTGATGTAGTTCGGGGCCACCTGCGGGATCACGCCAAGCCACATGCGCTGGCTCCACCCCGCCCCGACAGAGGCAAGCCCCTCTACCGGTTTGAGCGATGCGTTTTCATTCACCTCCGAGAACAACTTGCCCAAGGCACCGATGGTATGCAGCGCGATGGCGATCATCGCAGGCACCGGCCCGCCCCCCAGCAGAAAGATCAGTACCAGCGCGATGACAATCTCGGGTATGGCGCGCAGCAGATCCAAAACGCGGCGCAAAGGGCCCACGAGCCACGGCACCGGGGCCAACCCGCGCGTGACCATCAGCGACAAGAACAGCCCGACCATCGCCCCCAGCAGGGTCGAGGCAGCGGCGATGTTCACCGTCTCTATCAGCGAGGGCAGGTATTTCGCCATATAGCCGGGCAGCAGGTGCCCGCGTTCTATCGCTTCGCCGATCACATCGGCGGGGAAATCCAGAATATTCGGCAAGCCGTCCCAGAACCCGCCCGCATTGCGGTTGCCTGCGGTGTTAAATCCACCCACCAGCAGCGCTACGAAAAGGATCAGCAGCACCAGATTCATCCAGCGTTTTGATCGGGCCAGTGCCAGATAGTTTTCCTGAATCCCTGCCAGATCAGGGTCGGTTTGCGATGTCGCGGTCATGGGAAGCCCTTACGTAAAAATGCTGGCCCCGATGCGGATCGGAGCCAGCGACAGTGCTTAAATCACTTGGATCAATTCGATTTTGCCTTGCGGGCTTCGATGATCGACACATAGGCGTCATGGGTGATCGGATCGAAGCCAAGGCTTTCGCCCGCCGCCACGCCATAGGCGCAGTCGGGGTCGTTCTCGTACAGGTTGTCGACCAGCGCGGTCATCTTGTCTTTGACGTCCTGAGGCAGGCTGGTGCGCAGCACGACGGGGCCTTCAGGGATCGGCTTGGAGCGCCAGATTTCCACCAGATCGTTCATATCGACCAGGCCTGCGTCCACGGCCTTGCGCAGCGCGCCGGAGTTGTAGCCGTCTTCCCAGTTGCCCTGACCATCAGCCCAGGTCACGCCTGCATCGATGTCGCCATTGTTGACCGCGACGATGGTCTGCTCGTGACCGCCGGTGAACTTGACTTCGCCAAAATACGCGCCGGACTCCATGGTGATCTCTTCGCCCATCTGGGGGATCTCGATCGACGGGATCAGATAGCCCGAGGTGGAGTTCGGGTCACCGAAACCAAAGACCTTGCCCTTGACGTCTTCAAGCTTGGTGATGCCGCTGTCGGCGCGGGCAAACCCGATGGAGTGGTAGCCATAGGACCCGTCCACGTTGATTTTCACCAGCACGGGCTCGACCGCTTCGGCGTCTTGCAGATACACCGCGGCATAGGCGGAAGCACCCAACCATGCCATGTCCAGCGTGCCGCCCAGCAGACCCTGGATAACGCCGTTATAATCGGCAGGGGCGAACAGCTTGGTCGGGACGCCCAAGGCATCCTCGGTCATGGCGCGCATACATTCGTTCGAATTCATCCGGTCCTGCGCGTTCTCGCCGCCCAGAATACCGATGCGGAATTCGGAAATAGCTTCGGTTTGGGCGACAGCACCCGTCGCAAGGGCGGTCGTCGCGAAAGCAGCAGCAAGTAGTTTGTTCATCGGTCGTCTCTCTTTTTTGCAGATAGGCCCCCGAGGATCGGAGGCTGGGGATGAAAAGATAATTGGGGTTATTGCGCCGCCACCGTTTCGGGACGGGCGGACAGCGTTTCGATCTGGGTCGATGTCGTCGCTTCGGAAAAGCTGGCATCCGCCCCGTAAATGTCGCGCGCCACACCGGTGGTCAGCTGCGCGGGTGTGCCGTCAAACACGATCCGCCCCTGCCGCATGCCGATCACGCGGTCGCAATAGCGACGTGCGGTGTCCAGCGTGTGCAGGTTCGCGATCACCATGCGCCCGTCCTGTTCGTGGATATCCCGCAGCGCCTGCATCACCAGCTGTGCGTTCATCGGATCAAGCGAGGCAATGGGTTCATCGGCCAGAATAATCGTGGGGTCCTGCATCAGTGCGCGCGCGATGGCGACACGTTGCTGCTGCCCGCCCGACAGGGCCTCGGCGCGTTTGGGAGCGTGTTCGGCAATGCCCAGACGATCCAGAATATCGATGGCGCGAATGATGTCGTCCTCGGGGTAGAGGTTGAACATCGTGGCCAATGTCGACCGGCGGTTCAACGTGCCATGCAGCACGTTCGATACCACATCCAGACGCGGCACCAAATTAAACTGCTGAAAGATCATCGCGCAATGGGATTGCCAGTCGCGCTTCTCGGCCCCGCGCAGCTTGGTGATGTCGCGCCCGTTGACCAGAATCTCGCCGGAACTGGCAGGGGTCAGGCAGTTCATCATCCGCAGCAGCGTCGACTTACCGGCACCGGAACTGCCAATGATGCCAATCATCATCGGGCGGTCGACGGAAAAGCTCGCCGCGTGAACGGCTGTATTCGCGCCAAATGTTTTTGTGACGGCTTGAAGCTGAAGCATTCGGTTCCCCTTTTTTCGGGGAACCTAGGGCGGCATTAATTCACATTCGTTTCAGCTTTATGAAAGTTTCACGACAGCGGAACCTTTCACGATCCTCGTCTATTTCAGGCCGGTAGAGCCGAATCCGCCGTCCCCGCGCGTGGTATCGGACAAGGCATCGACCTCGACACAGGCGTATTGTTGAACCTGCGCAATAACAGCCTGCGCGATCCTATCCCCGTGCCGGATAACGAAAGGCGCATCCCCTACATAGTACAGCCCGACCATCACCACGCCGCGGTAATCCTCATCCACCGTGCCGGGCGCATTGGGAATCAGAAACCCGTGCTTCAACGCCAGGCCCGACCGTGGCCGAATCTGCATCTCTGTCCCGCGCGGCAGCTCGACCGAGAACCCGATAGAGATCAGACTAATCTGCCCTTTTACAAATTCCATCGGCCCGTCTGGCAGAAAGGCCCGCAAATCCATACCCGCCGCCCCGGCAGTGGCATAGGACGGCAGCGGCAGATCATCATTGCCGCTGACCCGTTTGAATTTGATCTCGCTCATCATCCGCTCCACCGCACGCGTGCTTTCCAAATGGTTTTAAATCCTCGCCGAAGGCAAGAAAACTCTAGCTCAACGCCTCTGCAATGCGCGCGGCCAACTGCTGTGCCACCTGATCCTTGCCCATACGCGGCCAGCTTTCGGCACCCGCATACGTGATCAGGGTCACAGCATTTTCCGCCCCGCCCATAATGCCTGTCGCCGGTGAGACATCATTCGCAACGATCCAGTCGCAGCCTTTGCGCAGCCGTTTCGCCGTGGCGTTTTCAACGACGTCATTCGTCTCCGCAGCGAATCCCACGACCAGCTTGGGCCGCCGCGCCCCCGCCGCGCTGACGGTTTTCAGAATATCGGGATTTTCAGCAAAGCTCAGCACCGGCAGCCCGTCTTTCGATTTCTTGAGCTTTCGATCACTGGCGCTGGCCATGCGCCAATCCGCCACCGCCGCGGCAAATACGCCTGCGTCGACGGGCAAGGCGGCCTCTACCGCCTCCTGCATCTGCTGCGCCGTTTGCACGCGGATCACCTCTACCCCGTCGGGCGGGGGCACGTCGGCAGGGCCAGTGACAAAGATCACCTGAGCCCCCAACGCCGCCAGCGCGCGCGCGATCGCGGTTCCCTGCGCGCCCGAGGACCGGTTCGCGATATAGCGGACAGGATCAATCGGCTCATGCGTCGGGCCGGAGGTCACCAGAATACGCCGTCCCTTTAGCGGACCATCGGCCAGCTGCGCCTCTACCGCGGCGACGATCTCAAGCGGTTCGGACATGCGCCCGGGGCCGAATTCCCCGCAGGCCATATCACCATCATTCGGGCCGACCACATGGATGCCATCACCGCGCAGGGTCGCAAGGTTGCGCTGCGTCGCGGGGTGGTCCCACATGCGCACGTTCATCGCCGGCGCAATCAGCACCGGCGTATCTGTCGCCAACAATAGGGTAGAGGCCAGATCATTCGCCACACCGCTCGCCATCTTGGCCATCAGATCCGCCGTGGCAGGGGCCACCACAACCAGATCCGCGACACGGCTTAGCTGGATATGCCCCATCTCGGCCTCGTCGCCCAGATCGAACAAGTCGCGATACAGCTTCTGCCCCGCCAACGCCGAAACGGACAAAGGCGTTACAAACTCTTCGCCCGCGCGGGTCAGCACGGGCGTCACAGTGGCCCCGCGTTCGCGCAGGCGACGGATCAGATCAAGGGATTTGAAAGCGGCAATGCCGCCCCCGATTATCAGCAGAATATGTTTGCCAGCCAGCATGATCGCCCCCGTCGTCGGTGTTCGTCCCGACCATAGGGGGGCGGTTCATTTTCCGCCAGCCCGTTCCTGCGGCAGCGCGCGCAGACCGCGGGATCATATCTGGGGGCTCACATCAGGAAGTGGCGCACCTCGGACGAATGTGTCTCAAGCGTTTTGCGCATCTTGCCAAAGGCCGCGGCCTCCAGCTGGCGCACGCGTTCTTTCGACAGGCTCAGCTCGGCACCCAGACTTTCAAGCGTGCGTGGCTGATCGCGCAGCTTGCGTTCGCGCACAATGAATTGTTCGCGTTCGTTCAGGGCCTGCATCGCCGACAACAGCCAGCTGCGCAATGTCAGCGTGTCGTGGCTTTCCTCGACACGTTCGGCGGCCTGCGCGCTGTCATCGACCAGCGCATCGATCCACTCGCGGCCCTCGTCCTCTGCCGATTGCGTCGCGTTCAACGAGAAGTCAGAGCCGGACAAACGCCCCTCCATCATCTCGACGTCATGCATAGGCACGCCAATCTCGGTAGAGATCATCTGACGCAGCTGATGCTTGTCCAAGGTCTCGCCCGCGGCTTGGGCCTCGCGCTCAAGGCGTGCCTGTACACGGCGCATGTTGAAGAACAGCGATTTCTGAGAGGATGTAGAGCCGGTGCGCACCATCGACCAATTGCGCATGACGTGATCCTGAATGCTCGCCTTGATCCACCAGACGGCATAGGTAGAAAAGCGCACCCCGCGGTCGGGGTCGAACTTGTCGGCAGCTTTCATCAGGCCCAACCCGGCCTCCTGGATCAGATCATTCATCGACGCGCCATAGCGCTTGAATTTACCCGCCATCGAGATAGCTAGACGCATGTAAGCTGTGATCAGCCGGTGCAGCGCTTCCTCGTCGCGTTCGTCCCGCCAGGCATAAGCAAGCTTCAGTTCTGTCTCCGCATCCAAAAGCTCTGCTTTCATTGCGGTGCGGGTCAAAGAAAATTCACGTGATTGCGCCAGCGTCATGATGTCCATCCCTACTATTGAGGCACATCTGTCTGCGCCTTTTCATCTAAACGCGGAAAACCGCCAGTTGGTTCACGCGGAATCAAAAAAGAATCGGCTTTTTTCCGCGCAGCTTGCTTTGACTTTGTGACAATGACGCTAAATAAATCGCAAACCACTGGGCGAATAAGGCGCGCTGATCATGACTATCTGGCATTGGGTGCGCCACGGCCCGACCCACGAGAAAAGCTTTGTCGGCTGGCGCGATGTCCCTGCCGATCTGTCCGATGTCGCACAGCTCGGGCGGCTCAACGCGCATCTCCCGCAGAGGGCCGTGATGGTATCCTCGGACCTTATCCGCGCGTCTGCCACCGCCGATACGCTGGCCTCTGCCAGCCGCGTGCGCCTGCCCCATGACCGCGACCTACGCGAGCTTGATTTCGGGCTGTGGGACGGCATGCACGCCCGCGATGTATCGCAAAGCCACCCCGAGCTCAGCCGCGCCTATTGGACCACCCCGGGTGACATCGCCGCCCCCGAAGGCGAAAGCTGGAACGACGCGGCCCGCCGGATCAACGCCGCCGTTGACCGGATCACACAGGCCCATCCGAACACAGACATCATCGCCGTGGCGCATTTCGGCGTGATCCTGACACAGGTCCAACGCGCGCTTGGCGTGGATGCCCATGCCGCGATGGCCCATAAGATCGACAACCTGTCGGTCACGGATATCCACATCACCCCGCAGGGGTGGGACATCGGCACCATCAACCATCAGGTCTGACGGTCCCGCCGTCCCGACTTCATTTTGCCAACTAAACTCAAATCCCGCGCTTTCCACGCCCGTTAACGCTTATTAAACACCCCCGCCCTACCCCTGAGGTATCGCAAGACATCAGGGGTAGAATGGTCGCACGGGCATATACGGTCGCATTCCAGGGCATCGACGCGCGCATCGTCGAGGTGCAATGCGCGCTCTCCGCCGGTATGCCCGCCTTTTCAATCGTGGGCCTGCCCGACAAAGCGGTGTCGGAAGCGCGCGAAAGGGTTCGTGCCGCGCTTGGTGCGATGGCCATCGCCCTGCCCAGCAAACGGATCACGATCAACCTCAGCCCTGCCGACCTGCCCAAAGAAGGCAGCCATTTCGACCTGCCGATCGCGCTGGCCCTGCTGGGGGCGATCGATATCCTGCCGAATGATGTCATCCAAAGCACCGTCGCCTTGGGCGAACTGTCGCTGGACGGGAGCCTGATCCCCGTGATCGGCGCACTGCCTGCGGCGATGGCTGCGGCGGAAAACGGGCGTAGCCTGCTTTGTCCCGCTGCCTCTGGTGCCGAAGCGGCTTGGGTCGGCAATGCGCAGGTGATCGCGGCCCCCAGCCTCGGTGCGGTGGTGCGGCATTATACCGGCCAAACCCCGCTGCCCCCTGCCACACCGGGCGAAGTCTCGCAAAGCCCCAGCCAGCATGACCTGCGTGATGTCAAAGGTCAGGAACGCGCCAAACGCGCCTTGGAAATCGCGGCCGCGGGACGTCATCACCTGATGTTTGTCGGCACGCCCGGCTCGGGTAAATCCATGCTGGCGGCGCGTTTGCCCTCCATCCTCCCCCCGCTGACCCCACAAGAGGCGCTCAGCACCTCTATGATCCACTCTCTTGCCGGGCTTCTGGATGACGGCGGCATCTCTCGTCTGCGCCCGTTCCGCGAACCGCACCACACGGCGTCTATGGCGGCGATCATTGGCGGCGGGCGGCTGGCCAAACCGGGGGAGGTCAGCCTTGCCCATAACGGCGTGCTGTTCATGGATGAATTTCCCGAATTCCCCCGCACCGTGCTGGAAACCCTGCGCCAACCCGTTGAGACGGGCGAGGTGATGATCGCCCGCGCAAATGCACATGTGAAATACCCGTGCAAATTCATGCTTGTCGCCGCGGCGAACCCCTGCAAATGCGGCTACCTTAGCGATCCGTCCCGCGCATGCAGCAAAGCCCCCGCTTGCGGAGAGGATTATATGAACCGCGTCTCGGGCCCGCTGCGTGATCGCTTCGACCTGCGCATAGATGTGCCGCCCGTGGGCTATACCGACCTCGACCTGCCCCCCAGTGCGGAAGGCTCGGCGGAGGTCGCCCAAAGGGTGAAAGCCGCACGCCGCCGCCAGCACGACCGCTTTGCCGACCATCCCACAGCGGCACTGAACGCAGATGCCGAAGGGGACCTGTTGGAACAGATCGCCGCCCCGGATACGGAGGCGCGGCAGCTGCTGTCCCGCGCGGCAGAGCGGTTTCACCTATCGGCGCGTGGGTATCACAGGGTATTGCGTGTGGCGCGCACCATCGCGGATCTGGACGGGGCCGGCGACGTGCGCAAACCGCATCTGGCCGAAGCGCTCAGCTTTCGGTTGCCGTCGGTGGCAGTTGCGTGATCCAGGCCGCCAATGCGTCCAACGTGACCCGCGCTTCGGGCAGGGTGTTGTGGAAGATCGGCCAGACGTGGGGCAGGTCATGCTCCTCTTCCAACGACGCGCTAACACCTTGATCCCGCAAATGCGCTGCCATCCGGCGCGCGTCATCGCGTAAAATCTCTGTGGACCCGACGGTGATCCAGACTGGCGGTGCCCCCGGATAGCTCGCAAGCAAGGGGCTTATATCGGGATCTCGGGGGTCTGCACCTGCCAGATACATCTCTGCCATAAGACCGGCCTGCGCGGCGGGCAATACGGCCTCTCGTGCCGCATTCTCGCGGAAGCTGGCCCCCTCGTGCAGAAAATCGGTCAGCGGTGAAAAGGCAAAAAGCGCGCGCGGCAGGGGGCCACTGCCTGCACAAAGCCGGCTAAGCAGATTGAACGCCAGCGCGCCGCCAGCGCTATCGCCCCCGATAATGATATTCTGCGCCGACACTCCGCTGTCGAGCAACGCCTGATAGGCCGCCGCGACATCTTCGATTGCGGCGGGAAACGGCGCTTCGGGGGCAAGACGGTAGTAGGGCAACACCGCCACAGCCCCCAGACGCTGCGCCAAAGCCCCCAGCATCGCGCCGTGGGTATCGGGGCTGCCAAACACGAAACCGCCCCCATGAATGTAAAATACCACCAGATCAGAGCGTGTTTGCGCAGGGGTCACCCGCAGAACCTCGCCCGCGCCAACCAAGCGGCTGCGGGTGATCTGGGTGCCGCGCGGTGCGCGAAACAGCAGCCGCGCGGTTTTCGCGAAATCACGACGTATCTTGTGCACATCACGCGTGCGCGCCAGCTTGCGCTTCTCTACCAAACGTAAATAGCCGTTCAGCAGAGGGCGCAGCACGCTCATGCGCGCTTACGCTCGATCGCTTCCCATATCTTAGCCGCGATATTGGTGCCGTCGAAACGTTCCAGCTCTTGTATGCCCGTGGGGGAGGTCACGTTGATCTCTGTCAGATAGTCGCCAATGACATCGATGCCGACGAATATCTGCCCTTTCTCGCGTAGCAACGGGCCGATGGCGGCGCAAATTTCAAGGTCACGCTCTGTCAGGCCGACCTTCTCGGGGCGGCCGCCCACATGCATGTTCGACCGGGTTTCCCCCTCTGCCGGGACGCGGTTGATGGCCCCGACGGCTTCGCCATCCACCAGAATCACCCGTTTATCGCCCTTGGACACAGCCGGCAGGAATTTCTGTACGATCAACGGCTCGCGCGAGAAACCGGTGAACAGTTCGTGCAAAGAGCTGAGGTTGCGATCATTCGTGTCCAGACGGAAGACACCCGCGCCCCCGTTCCCGTATAGCGGCTTGAGGATAACATCCTTATGTTTCGCCTTGAACGCTTTGATCGTGTCCAGATCCCGGGCGATTGTGGTCGGCGGGGTCAGCTCCGGGAAATCGAGCACCAGCAGTTTTTCGGGATAGTTCCGCACCCAGAACGGGTCATTCACCACCAGCGTTGTCTTTTTCAGACGGTCCAGCAAATGGGTCGAGGTGATGTAATGCATGTCGAACGGCGGGTCCTGCCGCAGCCAGACCACATCGAAATCCGCCAGATCAACCTCGCGTTCAGGCCCCAAGGTGGCGTGATCGCCCTG
>Ga0207880_1000452_pt1 | contig 15404 bp, 8 predicted proteins | sample MalvirmetagMSP91_FD_184226 | JGI IMG/M metagenome (GOLD analysis project Ga0207880, IMG submission 184226) | Marine viral communities from the Deep Pacific Ocean - MSP-91 (SPAdes) | ecosystem: Environmental > Aquatic > Marine > Oceanic | place: Pacific Ocean | collected 2011-04-27
TTTCCTTAAATACTTTTCTAATGTTAGTGATCTTAAGAATAGCAGGCAGAAACAGAATAGTGATGGTGTAAGCAATTAAAACTCCAACAGCTGTATAAATACCAAATCTTTTCATAGGTACTACGGTACTTGTAATCAGAGTACCAAAACCAATGGCAGTAGTAATGCTTGTCAGAAAAGTAGCACTCCCAAGAGTAAGCAACATTTCAATAATTGCTTTACGTTGCTTCATTCCATTTTCGATAGCATCATCAAACTTAGACATCATATGTATAGAGTCAGCAACACCAACACAAAGGAGAATAGGTGCTATAGTACTACTCATTATTTCGAGATAACCTCCTGTAAGAGTAATTGCAGCAACAGTAAATAAAACGGTGAACCAAACTATCAACATGGGAATAAAAACACCGGATATACTCCTATATAAATACCAAAGCATTAAAATTATTAATACAGAAGAAAATGAGATGTAGAAAATTACTTCTTCATTTAAAATGTTTACATATTGATTTCTGAAATATGGTATACCGGTAATTTTGAAATCTTTAGAAGGGTAGTTGCTCAGAATGGTTTGCAGCTGTTCAATTATTGCATTTCTGGTTTCGTAAGTATTGTTTTCCTCATCTACTTCAAGAAAAAATGCGGTTGTAGTTCCTTGTTTATCAATTAAAAATCCTTCCGTAAAAGAGTCGGTGGTGATCCTTTTTTTTATGTTTAACAGGTCTGACTGCAAAGAATCAGCATCTAGGAACGGATCAAATTTAAGGATTCCATTTAGATTCACCATTTCATTGGCAGACCATATACTTTGTATGTCTGATATATTTGGAATGACCTTTAAAGAATCGATGATCGTTTTTAATTCCAGTAGTTCTTTTACTGTAAACAGCGAGTCTGAAGAAAACCCCACCATAATTACATTGTCATCTCTTCCAAACTCTTTTTCTAATAATTGATAGGATTGAACGGTTGGATCTGTTTTTGGATAAAAGTTCTCCAGATCAAAATCAGTTCTGATCTTTGAAGCGGGAAAAACTGCAGCTATAACAAGAATAAAGATAAAAAAAGTGACCAATCTTGGATTGTCGATCACAAAGTCAGCGAATTTGTGCATTTAGTTACAGTGCAAAGGGATGTTTAGTTAGTTATTGAATCAAACTCAAATTCTTTGAAAGTAATTCCCAACAAAGCAATCTGTTAGGAAAATGGATGCGTAGTGTTAAATGAAATCAATTATAAACTAAACAAACACAGAAAATGAATTTCAAAAAAATAACATACTCGCTTTTGAGTCTCGTATTAATTGGCTCAATCATCGTATTTGCAGCCGATCATATTGACGCACCTGCAGTAAGTGGAACGGATGCTGATATCACCGATTATTATGCATTTGAAGGCGCATCAAGTAGTAATTTAGTATTTGTAGCCAATGTTCAAGGTTTATTGTCTCCATCTGCAACTGCTGACGCTGACTTTAATGAAAACACAATGATTCAATTTAATATTGATAACACAGGTGACAATATAGAAGATCTGGTAATTCAGGTAATCTTCGCAGACGGCGTAGCTTATGCTTACGGACCTGTTTCGCCATCTGAAACAGGATTGACTAGTGGTGTAGAGTTTAACGCTACAAATAATGCTTCAGTTGCAATCACTGAATATGGTAATACTGCTAATATTGGAACTAATAATGGTATCTCATTATTTGCTGGTCCACGAGATGATCCTTTCTTCATGGACTTTGCTCAATACGGTGAAATTATTGCAGGAAATGCTACCAGCTTTAATGATCCCGGTGCAGATACTTTTGCCGGAACCAATGTAATGAGTGTAGTAGTGGAAGTACCAAAATCAACGTTAGGAAGTGCTGAAACAATCAATACTTGGGTTCAAGCCAAAAACCGTATTAACTAAGACGAACTAATTATATCAAGAATTTTAAAAATATTATCGAAATGAAACTTTCAAAATTATTTACCCTTTTATTAGTTGCAGGCTTGGTTGTTACCGGCTGTAGCGACAACAATAACGATGACGGAGCTTCAACTCCAATTGATGAGAACGCTCGTTTCACAACAGCTGATCAAATGGGACGTCCGGCAGTGAACACAGTATTTATCTCTTCATCAAGTAAGAATAGCTTTAATACTACACTACCATCAAATCAAAGTGCTGCTTTTAGGACTGAGATGGAAACCAACCTTTCAGGTTTAAGTCCTGCTTATGCTAACGAATCTGATGCAAATGCTTTAGGTCAAAATAGAGATGCATTTATTGATCTTTTAGCAACTGATGTACTGAATGTTAGCCTTACCGGAACAACGACTTTCTTTGACGGAACGAATGTGCTTACCGGAAGAAATCTTACTGATGATGTAATCAGTGTTGAATTACTACTGATTTTCGGTGGTGAAGATGGAAGTGAATTTCCAGGACTATCTGATGACAATGTGGATTCTAACGATAAAGCATTCTTAAGTACATTTCCATACTTAGCTGCACCGTTCTAAACAGAACAAAATCATATTAAGGACCCCGATTCAGGGGTTCTTTTTTTTTATCTAAAACTTAAAAGCGTTGATTATGTTAAAGCGAATTTTATTCGGGATTCTATTAGTGTGTACAACAGTTAGTTGTACTAAGAATCAGAAACCGATTGTAAATAATGAAGAAGTTATTCCATTTCTAAGCAAGGAGTTATTAAATGAAAAAAGTGGGATCAAACAAGTAGAAGATGACATTACATTTTGGAGTAGTAAACTAAAAGAGAATAACACTCCAATTTATAAGTTAAAGTTGGCATCTGCTTATCAAACCAAGTTTGGAATAACAAAAGATGTAAGCTATCTGGCAAAAGCAGACGAGCTTCTTAAAGAGTCAAATAATTACTATAAAGAACAAAATGCAGGAGTTCTTCAGGCCTTAGCTCAGTTATCTATTACCAAACATGATTTCAGAAGCGCTATTGATTACGCTGAAAAAGCACTTTTGGTTGGAGAAGATAAACTACTCAGTTATATGATTATTTATGATGCTAGCATGGAAACAGGAGAATTTGAACACGCAAAATATATTCTTGAAAATGAGATTACTAATACAGCTTCTTTTAATTACTTGATAAGAAGATCTCAGTTTGAAGATTATTCAGGAAATGCATCGAAATCTATTTCAGCATTAGAAAAAGGAGCAGAAAGAATAGATTATAGCTCCAGTCTTTCTGCCTGGGCACAAAGTAATTTGGGCGATAGATTAGGCCACGAAGGAAATGTTCCAAAATCTTATAAGATGTTTATCGGCGCGTTGAACCAAAAAAACTCAGGCGCTTCTTACCTTCATTCATTAAAAGGGATTGCCTACATAGCATACGCTAATGATGGGAACACAGAACTGGCAAAAGAGATATTAGATTTTGTTTCTTCAAATTTAGAGTCCCCTGATAGTTATTTGATGTATGCCGAGATAGCAGAGTATGAAGGAAACGAAGAAAAAAAGGAAGAATATTTGAGAGTATTCTATGAAGAAGCTTCCGATCCGAAGTCACGATAAATATTTGGTTTAAAGCACTTTAGAAGCTGATTTCAAATTTCGTGTACTACTAAATGTACCCCCGTTTTTGAAGCATTTGAACGGGGTTCACATGAATTCAATTCACAAACGCTTCCTTCTTTCCCGAAATTCTGAGCGTGAATTATTGTCCTTCTTAAACCAAAAATTGTTGGCCACCTTTCATCTGTTTATAAAAATATATTGTTAACTCAGTTAACAACTAAGATGATTTATATCGAGAAATTTCGTATGTTCAATCATCATGAATCCAGAAGAAATCAAACAATTAAGGGAAGAGTTAGGCTGGAGTTTAGCCAAATTTGGCAAATACTTCGGTGTTACCGCACAAGCAGTTCTTAAATGGGAACGGGGTACTTCCCTTCCTAATGATTTTGCACTGGCATCCATGATACAGCTCAAGCGAAGGTTGGATGAGGCCAAAGGAAATAATCAAAAACAACAATTCATTAATGGGTTAAAGCAAGCGCTGCTAACCGGCGGAATCATTGCTTTACTAACCTACTTATTTAATCAGGATGATTCATTATGAAAACAAACGATACAACCATCTCATCTACCGATACCCGAATCTTTTTAAAAGGAAAGCAATTGGCTGAAGTTTTAGGGGTTACACCTCCAACTTTATCAGAAGCCGTAAAGAAAGGCTATAACTGTATGGGATACCCCGTGGGGGATTGGGCCATCGAAACAAAATCTGGTCGGGTGAAAGGATTTGAAGTTCCTGGGCACATTCTTTCCGGTAAACCGGACAGTTTTAAAAGAGAGAATCCCACTAAAAGCCACCCTAATTTGCCTAATTTCGACCTAAATAAGGCTAAAAAACCCAAGAATGATCGGCCAAACATCGTAAATCATAACTATTCACTTCTACCTGAAGGAGAAGATTATGTAAGACCGGTTGGCATGGTAACCCTTCCGTTAATTTTAAAGAAAGCATTAGAAAACGATACCCCACAAAGCCGGGCAATTATCGCAGGTGGACTGACGGCCTTAGGTGCGATCGTTGGTCATGCCGTGACAGATAATGCTTCAGGTGCTGGAATTGGAGCCGGTACCGGATTGGCCATCACATTATTAGTTTATAAATACTTCAATCCTTCCATGAATCCACAGCTACAAGGATTCAATGTAAATCAATTCGTTAAACAGCAAGCCATGGCTGTACAGAGAAACCTTCCTAATCAGTCCGGCTTTTTGCCTAATTAAGCCTAATTAGTTACTGCGTTGAGATATCATCATCAGTGATTATGGTGATGATATGTTTTTGGTTCTCAATTTCATGAGTAATTTCTTTCACCTTGAAATGCCCTCCCCCACTCAAGTTATTCCGGAAGAAAGGAATCATGAACCAATCCCCTACACTTGGCAAAAATTCCAGTTTCTCAGGACTTAATACCCAAAAATCTTCCTGCCAATTTGAAGCGCATATCAGTATTTCTGTTTTCTGAATTGGATAGTTACCATCACTCGAAATCGAAGAGCAGAATTTGTCATACATTTCCCTCATTAAATCAATGAGGTCTTTTCGTTTTAGCCCCAAAGTTTTTAAAAGATCCTTCTGTTTGGGCCAGGGCTCATAGGCGTCTATATCGTATTTATTGATTTCTTTTAAAAGCTCATCATACTTTTCTTGTCCCTTCAAAATTTTCGAAAGAGTTCTCTTTTCTGAAATGAGTGCGTTCAGAAGATTCCTGTAGTTTAAATCTGAATTACGCATTCCACTAACCTCATTAATTTAAAGTATAGATGCTTCTCTACGTTTTTGAATTTTATCTCTTAATGATTTGAGCTCTACTACCTTCGCCTTTTCACCGAATGAGAGTATGAGAGACTCCAGCTCATAATTTGGGATAACCTTTATAGCCACTATTAAACTCTCATTTACCCATTTATGCTTCTGGGTTGGGTGTAGTGGTTTAGTGATTATGTAAGGAGCCTGCTCCTTAGTGAATTCTAAAACCACTTTTTCTACTTCTCCATCATCCGGTCGAGTTACGCCAATGATATCAAAAAAGTACTCATTCCAGTCAATTTCTGTAAGAATATAATCGCCTTGAATCTGATCAATCTTTTGAATTCGATCTAAAGCAAGGTTCCAGGTTGGAATTTCGAACTCTTCATTTAAGCCGAATGCAAACCATCGATTATTGTATTGCTTCAAAAAGTGTGGATGAAAGGTAAGCTCAAAGCTCTCATCAGATTTGAAGTCTTTGTATTCCACTTTTAGCACCAATTCATTAACGATGGCATCATAAAGCGTTCCAAGATGCTCAATACCCTTAAGGTCAATATTAGATTCGATACTTATGACTTCTCTAGAGTTTTGCTTGAGCCCTAACCGATCCTGAATTACAGGGATCATCTCTTGTACCCACTCAAATTGTGGAGCCCCAGAGAAACGGGACAGCACAGAAATTGCTGATTGTATCTGGCTTTTTTCATCTTCATTTAGTGGCTGATTAGAAATGGAGAAGTCGGCATCCTCATATCTGTAATAAACTTTTCGGCCGTCTTTATGTCTCTTTAAGGGAATTGACCACCCCTGATCACTCTCCATAAATTTAATATCATCAAAGAGCTGTCTCCTTTTGATTTTGCTTTCGGGACCATTATACTCTTCTAGTGCTTTATTTATTTCATCAAGCAGATCTTGCCAGAAAAACTTTCGTCCAGGATTGCGGAAACAACGGTCTAAAACTTGGTATCGTAATTGTGCATTTCTGTTTGTTGGCATAGAATATTATCTGTGCAGATTGAGTGCACAAGTTGTTTATAAAATTAAATCACATCAATTTAATTTTTTAGAGAAAACAAAATGGCTATCGGGAAAAATACTTTATTAGAATGGCGGGACACTTTTTTTAGAGAAAGAGGCATCACAAAACCTACTGGAGATAATCTTTACTCTTATAAATTAAGCAAGTCTGAATTTCAATCATTAGAAAACAAATTTAAGTTTTGGGTTAAAAATGAGACGCAAATTAGAAGTGTTGCTCATCTTGTAAATTACTCTCTATTTAACCAACTATTTGTTTTATACGCATCGGAATGGTGGAAAAGGAGATATAACGGAGGGCACTGGTCATGGGAGCCTATTCTTGACGATTTAGGGATAGATCCTGATGATTGGTCGGCACCTAAACGAAGTGAATGCGTTGAAAATGGATTTATAGAGTGGGGTTTAGGGCTTAAAAATAAAACCGGGAAGAGGTTTTTAGGGAGTGTAGCAATACAGGGTGGCCTCCCTATGAATTTGATGGCCGAAAATCACGGGTCAGTATCAAGGGTTTTGCATCGAGTAGTAGATTTAATGCCTGGGACAACTATCGATCCCGATTTAATTTTCTCATGGATTAAAAATTTAAGCTACTACCTCCCCAACACCTATCAAAAAGAGGAAATCTATGAGCTGCTTACTGAAGTGATAATGGTTATATCATCAATTAAGCAGGAAGCCGGTTCCGACAATCCATCTGAAATTCTGAATGAATGGCAATCAAATTCAGATAAGTGGAAAAATCGCTTCCCAATTTCGGTTAGTGACGATAAGACTTATAAAATAATAGAGAACCTCGTTAAGAAAGTTGCAGAATCGAAACGTAAAGTCACGTCTAGTTTTATAACATTAGAAAGGCATTTAGATTTTCATGGTGAGGAAGACGAAAGATTTAATATTAAAATTCAATTTGATGATTCTGTTACAGAAGAATCATTGAAGAAAAGTTTTAACATAAGTGAAGATGAGTCTCTTGATAATTATTTATTTCTAGAAATTTTATGTGGTAATGATACTCAAGAAGTAAGTCTAAGAAAGCTAATTGGTGGAGATAAGTACAAATTTTCTGAAATTGTTTTTGGGGGATTTTCCGGCCACGATGCAACTAAGGATGTACAGGTAACTTTACGTGATAAAAGAGGAAATCGATGGAATAACCCAGAGCTAAACCTGGAGAGCCTTGAAGATAGTATGCCCTGGATATTTGAAATCGAAGAAGAAGGCGAGTCCTTAGTGTTTTTAGGACAAGGGAGCTGTAAAGTAAGTGGAAATAAATTTGTATCAGTATCACATCAAGATTTGATAATTAAATCTGAAGAGCCATTTGAGTGCATCGGCTCAATTCTTGGTCAGTATGAGATAAACAAATTTACATCAGATTCTACATTCACTAACAAAGAAGGTGAAGAATTTAGAATAAAAACAAAATTTACCGGTGATACTGAAGAAATTATAATGCGGGGAGAGAACTTAGATTCAATATTTGAGATGCCATCAAAAGCCTTTAGAGGTGTACCATCAATATTTCGCAAAAAAGAGTCCGGTATTGAAACATTATTTACTGACTACAGATGGAAAATGGGTGATAGAAAGTTTGACTCGTCGAGCAATAGTTTTTGTGGCCCAGTATATGCTGTAAAAAAAGATGGGGATTATATTAGGTGGAAGAAAAAAGCAGCTGTAATTCCAGAGAATTCATCAGAAATGATGATTAGAGGCGTAAATGCTAAAAGTGGAGTTTGGAAGCTAAAGAATTGGCAGATTGAAAAATTAGAACCAATAACTGCAAATGTTGAAAGCTCGAGAAGAGATAATGAGCAGTGGTATTTTGAATACAAAGGTGAATCTTTTACTCCTGAAACCATCCAGGCAAATATCTTTTGGAAAGGAAATACTTCGCCGGCAAGAATCAAGCTACCATTCCCTACTCAGGGTGTTAGAGTTTTTAATAAAAACTCGGAGGAAGTTGAAGATGGCACATTGTATTCTGTTACAAAAACAATGGGAATTAGGATCAATTTGATACCAGGAGATTGTAAGGTAGTAAAGCTTGAAATTAGGTCCGATTCATCCTCTGTTCCTCTGAAATACATTCACTTTGGTCATAATGAGACAACCAAGCAATTAAGACTCTTGGATTATAAAAGTGACTTTGAGAGGCTACTTTCTTTATCTCAGGATTTAGATGAAGTCGTTTATTTCAATATTTACTTTGATGACAAAAAACAATTCCATATAAAAATTGCACGCTACTCATTTCAGCTGAAAAAAGAAGAAGATAGGTGGTATTTACCGGGCGAGATTTTGAAAAAAGTTTATAATGGGCATGACAAAAATCACTTAAGCCTAAAAACACAAAGACTTGATGTCCCTGGTGTTACCGATATTGAGGTTCCTCATCGTGAATCTGGACATTTAGTGATTCCTGAAGAAGTTCAAAGTAGCGGACCTTGGATTATTTACACCTCGAAAGATTCAGATCTACTTATGCGTCCCACTTATTTGAATATTGGGAATAGAGATACTGAACCTTCCACCATAGATGATTTAGAATCAGCCATCAGAATTGGTGAGAAATATGAAAGATTTAATGCCATAGATGATGTATTAACGGATATGACCAATGATCCTGATCACAAAAGTTGGGATACAATAGCCAGATTGGCTAATGAATATGGTCATCTTCCCCTCAACTCTTTAGATGTCTGGTCAAGAGCTATCTATAACCATGATTTTATTGCAATACTAATGTCCGGAAAGCTTGTATTACCTGATGGTTTTATAGATCGATTTGCATTAGAGCTGCCATTCATGTTTGAGTTTATTCCACTAAAAAGCTTTGAAAAAGCAGTCCAATGGCAAGAAAATGCCCTTGGTGAATATTTCTCTGGGGAAGACCTTTATGAAGTTATTGAAAGGAAAGTAATCGTGTCCGATTGGCTTTTTGAGTCCATTAAGTATTCATACATAATTGCATTAAATAATGTTGTTGGAAATTTTGATAAAGAAATTATTGCAGGAAATTCCGATTTAATAAACTTACTTCTATTCGATTCTCCTGATTCTCATTATCAAAAATTACGTCAAGCCCATGAACATGATGGTGGTAGGTGGCCAAGTGATAATCCATTGTTCAAATTGATTGCAAAGTATTCCCAGCAAAGTGATCCACTTTTTCGCTTGAACGAAGATTATAGATCTGTAGTAATAAACACCCCTATTCTGCTTGGAAAATGGGTATATGAGTCCAATGAAAATTTAGAGAAGTTTAATCCAGATTATATCCAGATGATTCGGAAAGTGAAGGATTTTGATGAATCATGGTTCTCCAACGCTTTTAACCTCACATTACTAAAGTTTTATTACAATGAGTAAAAAAACAGCCAAATCTCCCTTGAATTATTATAGTGAAATGATCCCAACACTTGCTGATAGAGCTGGTAGTGGAGCATTGAGTTCTTTCGGGTTTTCAAATCCACCATTAAGAGCTTATTTAAAGAAACAATTTCAAAAAGCTATTGGTGAAGATGGAAATTTTATTGGAGATCCAGCATTCGAGGCTGTTTTTGGATGGAAATCCTATGGCAAAAAAATTGAAGAATTAGAAGGTGAATTATTACATCCAAAGCTGATTCAAGCACTTGATTCAGAAGAAAGCGACTTAAAAAAACACTTTAAACCCTATCTTCATCAAGAAACTTCATGGCAAATATTAGGCGATAAAACTCCGAAATCAGTAATCATATCAAGCGGTACCGGGTCAGGAAAGACGGAATGCTTTATGATTCCAATCCTAAATCGCTTAATTGAGGAAAGAGAGCAGAAAAAAAGGCAGTTAAAAGGTGTTCGCACACTTTTCTTATATCCTCTAAATGCTTTAATCAATAGTCAGCGTGAAAGATTAAGTACATGGACAAAGCCATTTGGAAAAGATATTCGATTTTGTCTTTATAATGGACTGACTCCTGAAAGAAAAAAAGTTGAAGAGAAAAGAGAAACACCGAATCAAGTTATAGATAGGGAGACTTTAAGAGAGAACCCGCCTCCAATTTTGGTAACAAATCCTACCATGCTTGAGTATATGCTGGTTCGAGCCAAGGATAACCCAATCATCGAACAGTCACAGGGACTGCTTGATACAATCGTATTAGACGAAGCACATACGTATATAGGTTCTCAAGCAGCAGAAATGACATTATTACTGCGGAGAGTTCTTCATGCATTCGGTAAGAAACCAAGCGAAGTACGTTTTGTTGCTACTTCTGCAACTATTGGAGAGGAAGGGGAAGAAGCTCAAAAAAAATTAAAAAAATTCCTGCAGCAAATTGCGGGCGTTGATCCAAAAAATGTTCACGTTGTAGAAGGCAAAAGAGATATTCCATCACTCAAACTTTCTGAGTCAAAAAATACAACATTAGCTCAGTTACAAGAAATTGAAGACCCTGATGAACTTTACCAAGAATTAGAAAAAAATAAAACTGCTCGTCAAATTAGATCATTGTTTACTAACAGCAATGATGTGGTCACAAAACTTTCAAACATTTGTTCAGAAGTTTACAAGGGCAACACAACATTTAGTTTAGACCAACAAAAGAAAGCATTAAGTTGGTTAGATTTACTTACTTCAGCTGTAAGAAAAGATGGAAAAGCCTTTCTACCTGTTCGGGCACATATATTTCAAAAAACGTTTGCTGGAATCTGGGCTTGTGCTGATAAAGATTGTCCAGCTAAGGATTCAAATCTCCAATCGAACCAATGGCCATTTGGACAAGTATATTTACAAAATCAAAGTAAGTGTAAGTGTGACGCCCCGGTTTATGAAGTCGTGTCATGTAAGGAATGCGGAGAAATCTATTTGGATATTGAGAGAACAAGTGATGACAAAATAATCCAACCAGCGAGAGATGAAAACTTCGACGAGTTTGAACTTGAAGTCGATGATGATCCAGAGATATTAGACGAAGAAAGAGAAGTTCTATATAGGACTGGTAACGAAGGTTTAATCACCAATAAAAAATCGGAAAACACTGGCACAGTTTATATAAATAAAGAGTCCAGGGAGTTACATTTTGATCAAGTAGATAACTCGATAGAGGTAGAAATAAGGGAATATCAAGATGAACCCAATGGTCTTCCATGTCCGAATTGCCAAGATAGTAGCAAGATAAAGTACAAGAGATTCAGAGGTCATACCATTGGTGCTCCCTCAATGCTAAATGTATTACTCCCTACTTTATTGGAATATGCCGAAAGCGGAAATGAATCCCCTGCTCTTCCTTTTAATGGCAGACGGCTTTTAACCTTCAATGATAGCAGACAAGGCACAGCTAGAATTGCGGCAAAATTGCAGCAAGATTCTGAACGAAATAAAGCCCGTGGATTAATCTACCACTATGTTTTAAGAGATGGAATGCAAACGAATTATGCTGAAGTAAAAGAAATTGAAGAAAGAATTAAGAAACTTAAACAAGTACCTGACGCCGATCTTGTTAGTGACTTGATTGAAAAAGACCAAAATAAATTAAATGAATTAAAATCATTTTCTCCTGTTCAGTACAACAAACTAAAATCCAATATTGCTAAAGAAGATGGAGACTTTAGACACATAATTACCCGGTATAACAAATACGATCCTTTCTTATTTAGCAATGATTCAGTGAGACATAATGTAGCTGAACTTTTAATATTTAGGGAATTTGCAAGAAGACCAAGGCGTCAAAATAACTTAGAAACACTGGGCTTAGTCGGCTTGGATTATCCTTCAATTGATTCGATTTCATCTGCCCCATCTGAGTGGAGCACTAAAGGTCTGTCATTAGTAGAATGGAAAACCTATCTGAAAATTTGCATTGATTATTTTGTTCGAGCCGGAGGAAGTACTGAAGGATCAAATCAATACTTAGAATATTGGTTAGGCTTGCCATTCTATAAATCATATTTAATTGCTCAAGACGAAGACACAGGAAGTAGCTATCAAAGAAAATGGCCAACAGCAAAAAGAGGGAAAAATCAGAGCCGTATTGTTCGTCTTTTAATAAAACTTTTGGGAGTTGATCCCGATACTGCAGAAGGAGAGGATATAATTGATGAAGTTTTAGAACGGGCTTGGCATGACCTTACTAGAAATACTCAAACTCTAACAAGAAAAGATTCTGGATATATTCTTGAATTAAGTAGTATATCATTTACAATACCAGAAAAAGTATGGATATGTCCGATTACCAGAAGATTTCTTGATAAAACAATAAGGGGGATTACTCCTTATCTGCCAAAAACATTGGACGGTAATATAGTATGTAAGGAACACAGTATTCCTCGTTATCCAGAACCTTTTGGGAATACTCAAGACCCTTTCAAAAATAGAGAATTAGCACAAGAGTGGATTCGTCAACAAGAAGAAATTGAGAGTTTAAAAAACGAGGGATACTGGTCTTTATTCAATGATAGAGTTATTGAATACATGCCTTATTATGAAACAGCTGAACACTCAGCTCAGATAGATTCAAACCTTCTACAACGTTATGAAAAACAATTTAAAGAGGGCAGAATCAACATTCTTTCTTGCTCAACTACCATGGAGATGGGAATTGATATTGGAGGTATAAGAATGGTTGGCATGAATAACCTTCCTCCACATCCAGCAAATTATTTACAAAGGGCAGGCCGTGCTGGACGAAGAAGCGAAACAAGGTCAACAACCATGACCTTATGTAAACAAAACCCTCATGATTTAACAGCTTTTGAGGAAAGTAAATGGGCATTTGAAACAAAATTACCGGCTCCCACTGTATCTCTTCAGAGTAAGATAATCGTACAAAGGCATGTCAATGCATTCGTTCTATCTTATTATTTAAATAACGTAATTGGTTTTAAAGAGGTCGACAAGCTAAAACTTTCTACAGGCTGGTTTTATTTAGACAAAGACCAAGGTATTGCGAAATTTATTCGTTGGTTAGAAACTTTGGAAGGTGACGAACCAGAACAATTCTCTGATGGCGTTAGACTGCTCGTAAAAAAAAGTGCACTTGACGGCTTAAGTTTGGCCTCAATTTATGAGAATGTCATTACTCAAATAGAAGAGATTTTTTCCAAATGGAAAAAAGAGCATGATAATATCGAGAATCAAAGGCAGGAACTTCTGGAAAAAGGAAAAGCAGATTCACCTGAGGTAAAGGCCATTGAACATCAATTAAAACGCTTGACCGAAGAGTACTTATTGAGAGAGTTTGCATCAAAAGGCTTTTTACCTGGCTATGGATTTCCATCCAATATTGTAGCTTTTGACCATTATAACATATCTGCATATAAGAAAGATAAAAGAAGAAAAGAGACCAAAACGCGAGATGATAATGTCCAAATGAGTAGAGATTTACCTTCAAGGGATATTGTAACTGCATTGAGGGAGTATGCACCTGGAGCAGACGTTGTATTGGATGGGGCTGTATATCGATCGGAGGGAATTACTTTAAATTGGCATGTACCAAGCTCGGTAAAGGATGTTAAAGAATCACAGGCAATAAAATATGCCTGGAGATGCCATAAATGTGGTTTTAGTGGATCAACCTATGACATGCACAGTGCATTTATTTGCGAAGAATGTGGAAGTAAAATCAAGCAATCCGACATAGAACATTATTTAGAACCAGCTGGATTTAGTGTCGATTTTAATTCTTCAATTCATAATGATGTCACTTCTCAAACTTATATCCCGATAGAGAAGCCGTGGATTCAAGCTCATGGAAGTTGGGTGCCGTTATTGAATCCAACTTTAGGAAAGTATAGAACTACTACATCAGGAAACATTTTCAACTTTTCTAAGGGAATACATGGCGAAGGGTATGCATTATGCCTTATGTGCGGAAGGTCTGAGCCCATGGACAAAGACGGTAATCTGCCAAAGAAGTTTAAAAAAGGGAACACTCACAAAAAACTAAGAGGTGGTTCAGATGATAGCAATTTGTGCCCTGGCAGTAAAAGTGACTTCGCCATCAAAAAAGGAATAGCTTTAGGCCATCAAAGTAGCACTGATATTCTTCAGATTGTACTTAAAGATGTCCATGGAGAATGGCTTGTAAATAAAAATATTGCTGCAACCTTAGCAATTGTTTTAAGAGATTCCTTAGCTGAGTTATTAGGAATCCAAAATCAGGAGCTTTTATGTGATGTACAGCAAGCAAAAGTTGATGGAAGACTTACAGAATCGATACTGATTTTTGATAAAAATTCCAGCGGATTTAGTTCTAATTCTGGGCATCTTATAAATCGAATGCTCGATGAAGCGCGCAAGCAATTAATGTGTCCAAAGAATTGTAAATCAAGTTGTCCGAATTGTGTATTGGATTATGATCAAAGATTCAGAGAAGATGAATTAGATCGTCACCTTGCGCTACAATTTCTTACGCCGGAGTGGGTTGAAAAGAACAAACTACCTTCTAAGTTAGACTATTTTGATGGACAATCTGAGATTGAACAAGAGTCCATCTTTTCAGGTCTAATTAGAGAACTTGAGAATACGACTGAACATTCTAAAGTGGTTCAGTTATTTTTAAAAGGTGATGTCAATGAATTTGACTTGTCTAATTCAAACATCAGGCAAACAGCCCAAAAATTAGCCTACAATAAAGGTATCGAAGTAGATATTAATATTGATGCACCTTGCTATGATAAGCTTTCTGCTGAAGATAGGTTTGTAATATCATCACTTTTAGGCATTGAGAAGGTAAACCTATATAAGGTTTCCTCCCTTCCAACTTTTAAAGGTGCTTTACCTATTGCCGCTATCAAATCCAGCAATAATTCACATTATTGGGTCAGTGAACATCCCAACATTATTGAGGGAAATGAAAGCTGGGGAATCATTGATGATGAAAAGAGACCTATTGTTCATGCTGATTGTGAAGTAAAATTAACCCGAGACCAAGTCTCACTTTCTGAGATCAAGGAATCACTCAAAGGACAAGCAGACTTGGAAATTTCTGTTCAAGATGCACTCAACACAAGATTGCACGAATTTGGAGAAAAGTTTTGGAAGCTTGTGGCTGATCAACATGATGAA
>Ga0207880_1000453_pt1 | contig 15347 bp, 15 predicted proteins | sample MalvirmetagMSP91_FD_184226 | JGI IMG/M metagenome (GOLD analysis project Ga0207880, IMG submission 184226) | Marine viral communities from the Deep Pacific Ocean - MSP-91 (SPAdes) | ecosystem: Environmental > Aquatic > Marine > Oceanic | place: Pacific Ocean | collected 2011-04-27
CCTTCGAGCCCGACCGGGATTTCGAACTGCGCAAGCACGCCGAGACCGGCTTCGGATCCTATGTCGACGAGCGACAGGTGGTGACCGTGGTCTGTCGTTTCGCTCCTATAGCGGCCGGGCGAGCGAGCGAGTTCCTCTTCCATCCCACCCAGAAGCTCGAACACGAGAAGGACGGTTCGCTACTGGTCCGGTTCAAGGCCTGCGGCCTTCTGGAGATGTGCTGGTTCCTCTATCAGTGGGGCGATTCCGTCGAGGTCCTGCAACCGTCCGAACTGCGGGAGATGGTGCATCCCTATCGGCGACCATTCTCCGCTTTTCCGTGATCGGATGAACGTTATTGAGCGCCCCCGTAATATCGGGTGTCCTAACCTGAGACCTGGTTGGTCGCACAGGCCGGAGGGCAGCTTCGCGCCCTCAATTCGGTCGTTCGGCGTTGTGGCCGACGATCCCGAAAGCCGCCATTCGATTCGCCAGCGCTCAACTGGTTCAGACCCGACATTGCGCTCACGGCCCAACAGGCGTGGCCACCATTATGTTCGGAGTGCAGCAATCAGGGCGTCCCGAGCCATGGCCACGCGCGGGTGTCGCAGCGATGAGCGTGCCCAGACGAGGTAGTAAGCGTTGCGCGGCACCGTGATCGGGGCGGGGATCTCGATCAGCGAGCAAGAAGCGCGTTCACTGCGGGTGAGATAGCCGGGCAGCACCGTCCAGCCGAGGCCCGCGCGCAATCCCGACCGTAGCACCCGCAGATCGGGCGCGGTCAAGGCGGGCTGGCTGGTCAGCTCGATCTGGTTTGCCTCGAGCCAGGTCCGCAGCAGCGGCCGGTCAAGATCGTAGGCGAGGTGGGCCGTCCGGTTGAGCCCGTCGGCAAGCGGCAATTCGGCAATCCGCCTCGCCACGGCGGGCGAGGCTACGGCGCGCAGGTGCTCTTCGCCCAGCGCATGAAAAGCCAGCCGCGGATCTTCGGGTTGCGAGGCGGTGACAGCCAGATGCACCTTGTCTTCGAGGAGCATGGCATAAAGCGCCTCGCGCCCGCCGATATGCAGGCGCAGGTCCAGCCCTGCTTCCAGCAGGGGCGCCAGGCGGGGCGTGATCATCTCTCCCAGCAGGTCCGACGGCGCGGCGATGTGGACCGTGCCCGAGATGTGCGACGATCGGGCCCGCGCGCTGGCCAGTGCCGATTCCGCCGTGTCGAGGCTGCTTCCGATCGAAGCCGCGAGATCGTCGGCAATCGCTGTTGGTCGAACGCCGCGCGAATGGCGATCGAACAAGGGACGGCCCAATTGCGCCTCGAGCGATGCGATGTGCTGCGACACCGCCGGTTGGGTGATGCCGATTGCCCGGGCCGCCTCGCTCAGTGAACGACGGCGGTAGACTTCGACGAAGGTGCGCAACTGCAGGAGGGACATTCCGGTTCCATAACCTGATTTATGGCCGTCCGCCATTCCCGCTGGATTTCATGATGCCGTTCCCTGCCTATCTAGGCCGCCGAAAGGAACGAGCGAATGCAAAATCGCCGCCAACTGCTGAAAGCTCTCACCGCTGTCTTTGCGGGTGCGGCTGCGCCGGGTGCGTTTGCTCATGTCTCCGACATCAACGGAAAAGGACAATTGACGATGACCCGCATTCTCATGGTAGCCACCTCCGCCGACCGCATGACACCCGGCACCGAACCGACGGGAGTCTGGCTCGAGGAACTTACCGCCCCGTATTATGCCTTCTGCGATGCGGGCGCCGAGGTGACGCTGGCCTCGATCAAGGGCGGCGCCATCCCCGTCGACCAGCGCAGCGTCAACGCCGACGGCGAGAACGACGCTTCGGTCGAGCGCTATCTGAAGGACGACGCCCTGAAGGCCGAGGTTGCCAGCACCCCGGTGTTCACCAGTATCGATCCCGCCGGCTACGACGCGCTGTTCCTGCCGGGCGGCCACGGCACCATGTTCGATTACCCCGGCAGCGACGAACTGGCCCGCCTGGTCGAACGCTTCGACCGCGAAGGCAAGATCGTCGCCGCCGTCTGCCATGGACCGGCAGGGCTGGTCTCGGCGAAGAAGGCCGATGGCACTCCCCTCGTGGCTGGCCGCCGTGTCGCGGGCTTCACCGACAGCGAGGAACGCGCGGTCGGCCTCGATCAGGCGGTGCCGTTCCTGCTCGAAACGCGCCTCAAGGAACTCGGCGGCAAGCACGAGAGCGGCCCCGATTTTGCCCCCTTCGCCCTGCGCGACGACAATCTGGTGACCGGCCAGAACCCCGCCAGCGCTACCCGCACCGCGGAGCTCGTGATGGAAGCCCTCCAGGACAAGGTCGCCTGATCATGCGCTATCTCCACACCATGGTGCGCGTCGCCGATCCCGAGGCGGCGATCCGTTTCTTCACGCTGCTGGGTCTCAAGGAAACCCGGCGCATGGAGAACCAGGCCGGGCGTTACACGCTGATCTACCTTGCCGCCGACGAGGATTTCCGCGGCGGTGGCGAGCAGGGCGATGCCGAGGTCGAGCTGACGTACAACTGGCCGCCGGAGGACGGCAGCCCTGCCGAGACTTATACCGGGGGCCGCAACTTCGGCCATCTCGCCTACGGGGTCGACGACATCTACGAAACGTGCGCGCTGCTGCAGGCGGGCGGCGTGACGATCAATCGCCCCCCGCGTGACGGATACATGGCGTTCGTCCGCTCGCCGGACGGGATCTCGATCGAACTGCTGCAGAAGGGCGAACCCAAGGCTCCGGCCGAACCCTGGGCCTCCATGCCCAACACGGGCGAATGGTGATGGCGAAATTGTTCGATCCGATTGAGGTTGGCGGGCTGCGGCTCGCCAACCGCATCGTCATCGCGCCGATGTGCCAGTATTCGGCAGTCGACGGCGCGATGACCGACTGGCACCGGATGCATCTCGGCCAGTTGGCGCTCTCGGGCGGGGGCGCGCTGACGATAGAGGCGACGGCGGTCAGCCCGGAAGGGCGCATCACCTACGGTGACGTCGGCCTGTACGATGACCGTACCGAAGCGGCGATGCGAAGCGTGCTCGAAAGTGTGCGCCGTTGGTCGGACATGCCGCTAATCATCCAGCTGGCCCATGCCGGGCGCAAGGCGAGCTGCGCCAAGCCGTGGCACGGCGGAACGCAGATCGCTTCCGATTCGGAGAATGGCTGGCAGACCGTGGCACCCAGCGCCATTCCCTTCGCTCCGGACGACCATCCCCCTGTCGAACTGGACAAGTCAGGGCTTGCCCGCATCCGGGAGGCGTTCGCGGATGCCGCGCGGCGCGCCGGCAGGCTCGGCATCGAAGCCATCCAGATCCACGCCGCGCATGGCTATCTGCTCCACGAGTTTCTTTCGCCGATCTCCAACCGGCGCGGCGACGACTACGGCGGCAGCTTCGACAACCGGATGCGGTTCCCGCTCGAAGTGTTCGATGCCGTGCGCGAAGTGTTTCCGGCCGACCGCCCGGTGACCGTCCGCGTTTCCGGGACCGACTGGGTTGAAGGCGGCTGGACAGCGGAGGAAACCGCATTGTTTGCACAGGAGCTGGAGCGGCGCGGTTGTTCGGCAATCCACGTCTCTGGCGGCGGCCTCGACCCACGCCAGCAAATCCCTGTCGGTCCCGGCTATCAGGTGCCGCTGGCGCGGACGGTCAAGGACGCGGTCGCCATGCCTGTCGTGGCGGTCGGAATGATCACCGATCCGCACCAGGCGGAGCGCATCCTCGAAGACGGGCAGGCCGACGCCATAGCGATAGCCCGCGCTGCGCTGTGGGATCCGCGCTGGCCCTGGCACGCCGCTGCGGCGCTTGGCGCATCGGTAAAGGCGCCCCCGCAATATCTCCGGTCCGAGCCCCACGAAGCGGGCCGCATCCTCAAGGAAATGATCCCATGAAAATCTCCGTCAAACTGCTTCTGGCCGCTGGCGCTGCCCTCTCGCTTGCCGCCTGCTCGACGACCCGCGAGGGTGCATCCGCGCCCCAGATCGAACAGGTCGCGACCTTCGATGGCGCGATGCCGACTGGCGTGACCGTCGCCCCCAACGGGCGCATCTTCGTCAACTTCCCGCAATGGGGCGACAACGCGCCGTTCACGGTTGCCGAGCTGGTCGACGGCAAGGCGGTGCCTTATCCCGACGCCGCGACCAACCAGCCCGATCCGGCCGACCCGGCTGGGCATTTCATCTCGGTGCAGAGCGTGGTGGCCGACGGCACCAATCGCCTCTGGGTGCTCGACACGGCTGCGCCCAATTTCTCTCAGCCGCAGGCCGGCGGTGCAAAGCTGGTGGCAATTGACCTCGCGACCGACCGGGTGGTGAAGACGATCGTCCTGCCGCCCAGCGTGGTGCTGCCCACGACCTACCTCAACGACGTGCGCTTTGATCTGCGTCAGGGCGCCGAGGGCGTCGCCTACATCACCGACAGCAGCAACGCGGGGATCGGCGGCATCATCGTCGTCGATATCGCCAGTGGGCGTGCGATCCGGCGCCTGTCGAACCATGTGACGACCAACCCGGAGCCCGGCTTCACCCCGGTTGTCGACGGTGCGGTGCTGATGAACCGTCCCGCTGGTGGACCCGTGACGCCGCTAGCAATCGCGAGCGACGCAATCGGGCTTAGCGCCGACGGCAGCTTGCTCTACTACGGGCCACTATCGGGTCGCACGCTGCACGCGGTCCCCACGGCCATGCTGCGCGATCCTGCGGTGACCGAGGAGGAACTGGCCCGCGCGGTCCGCAGCCTGGGGCGCAAAGGCGCTTCGGACGGGATTGCGGAAGACGACCGGGGCCGCGTGTTCGCCGGCGATTACGAGAACAACGCGATACGCTTGCTCGACCAGGGCCGCTGGACGACGGTGGTCAGCGACCCCCGCATTAGCTGGCCCGACACGCTGTCGATCGGCACCGACGGCTATCTCTACTTCACTGCCAACCAGCTCCACCGCCAACCCGGCTTCCACGGCGGGCGGGATTTGCGCCGCAAGCCTTACGAGCTGCTCCGCATCCGGGTGGGCGCCGGGCCCGTCCTCTTGCGCTCACAGTGATCCCATCAGGCCGGGCAGGCTCGCGCGGGCCGAGATCCGGCAAAAAATCAACAACTGACTTGAAGGAATACAGACATGACAAAGGGTTTCGAAGGCAAGGTCGTTCTCATTACCGGCGGCAGCAGCGGCATCGGCGCGGAAACAGCGCGTCTTCTCGCGGAACGCGGCGCGAAGGTGGCCATCGCCGCGCGGCGCAAGGATAGGCTCGACGAGGTCGTCGCGGACATCGCCGCAAACGGCGGCACGGCACGTAGCTACGCGCTGGACGTGACCGACAAATCGGCGGTCCAGTCCGTCGTCGCCGCAATCATTGCCGACTTCGGCCGCCTCGACGTGCTGATCAACAATGCTGGGCTGATGCCGATCCGTCCGATGGCCGAGGTCAACACCGACGAGTGGGACCAGATGATCGACGTCAATCTGAAGGGTACGCTCTACGGCATCGCGGCGGCCCTTCCCGGTTTTCTCGAGCAGGGCAGCGGTCACATCATCAACCTGAGCTCGGTTGCGGGTATCAAGGTCTTCGCACCGGGCGGCACGGTCTACTCCGGCACCAAGTTTGCCGTCAGCGCGATCAGCGAAGGCTTGCGCCACGAGGTGGGGAAAAAGGTCCGGGTCACGTCAATCGAGCCTGGAGCTGTCGAAAGCGATTTGAAGTTCACGACATCAGGCACGGCTGCCGAAACGGTGCTCGACTTCTACAAGCAGGCCATCCCGACGGCATCGGTGGCGCGTGCTATCGCGTTCGCTGTCGAACAACCTGATGACGTCGACATCAACGCGATCGTCATCCGGCCGACCGCACAGGAGTTCTGATTTCGACGAGGAGGCGGGGCCGGGTGTGCTCCGCCTCTTAGGGAACGTGCCGGCTCGCTCGTCCGTTAGTTTGCCGAACAATATCTGTCCGTTTCACTTGTGGAGTCACTTATGCCCAAACTTGCCCTGTATGTACCGCTGAAGGCCAAGCCCGGAAAAGAGCGCGATGTCGCCGATTTCCTGGCCTCGGCATTGCCGCTCGTTCAAGCTGAGCCGGGCACTCAGACCTGGTACGCGATCGAGGAAGGTCCCGGTGCGTACGCGATCTTCGATACGTTCGAGACAGAGGAGGATCGGCAGGCCCATCTTGACGGCAAGGTTGCCGCCGCACTGATGGACAAGGCAGACGAACTGTTTTCCGAACCGCCGCAGATTCACAAGTTCACCCTGCTGGCCGCGAAATAGCGGAGCGGTCGGCACCCTAGCACGTCGCTCTCGCCCGGGGGGGGGACCCGCGCGCGGCGGCGTGCACTGAACAGCTTTCCCCGAACCGGCCACGGAGATACTCCATGCGCACTACCCAGACGCTCGACCTGAACGACGCGCGAACAATTGTCGATGCGGGGATCGCGGAGGCCGAGCGGATCGGCAACCCGATGAACATCGCGGTGGTGGAAGCAGGCGGCTGCCTGCTAGCGTTCGCGCGAATGGACGATGCGTGGCGCGGCAGCGTCGACATCGCGATCGACAAGGCGTGGACGGCGCGCGCGTTCGACGTCGAGACCAAGGCGCTGGCGAAGCTCGCCCAGCCGGGCGCCGACTTCTACGGCATCCATGCCTCCAACGATGGCAAGGTGATGATCTTCGCCGGGGGCGTGCCCATCAAGGGTGGCGAGATGGTGATCGGCGCGGTGGGCGTGTCGGGCGGCAACGACAAGCAAGGTCAGTGCGTGGCCGAGGCGGCGACGCAGGCGTTCGCGCGCGGCTGAGCCTTGGTTCATCACAGTCGGGTAACAGATGAATGCTTTTCCGACTCAATACATCCAAGGGTCAGGCTGGCCCGATATTCGGCACCTTTGAGATATTTTTCCAGCATTGGACAACGGTTACGACAAAACCATTTTCCCGTTGGGTCGCGCGACGAGGCAGCACACACTCCGCTGGTGAACGCTTGGGCTAGGCGGCCTTGGTTCGTGCCGCTATCGGCATGTAACGACCGCACTTCGGCGCTTGTTACCGTATCGCGACGCGTTGCCCATTTGCCAGAGCGCGCGTCATCATGGCCGGGGGTCGGGCCATGATGACGGCCGAGTTGTCGATCCGAGCGCTTCGCACCGCTTCGGATCGATGGGTCAGTAGTGAATGACCGAGCGGATCGACTTGCCTTCGTGCATCAGTTCGAAGGCCTCGTTGATCTCCTCCAAACCCATCGTGTGGGTTACGAACGGGGCCAGATCGATATCGCCTTTCATCGCGTCCTCGACCATGCCGGGGAGCTCTGTCCGTCCCTTAACGCCACCGAAAGCGGACCCTTTCCATATGCGACCCGTGACGAGCTGGAATGGGCGGGTGGAGATTTCCTCGCCCGCGCCGGCAACGCCAATTACAATCGACTGACCCCAGCCACGGTGCGCTGATTCAAGCGCGGCGCGCATGACGTGGACGTTTCCGATGCATTCGAAGGTATGATCGATGCCCCAGCCCGTCATCTCGATCAGCACTTGCTGGATGGGCTTGTCATGGTCATTGGGGTTGATGCACTCGGTCGCACCGAACTGGCGTGCCAGCTCGAACTTGGACGGATTGGTGTCAATGGCAATGATGCGACCGGCCTTCGCCTGGCGCGCACCCTGAATCGCCGCGAGGCCGATGCCGCCGAGGCCGAACACGGCGACCGAGTCTCCGGGCTGGACCTTGGCGGTATTGTGGACTGCGCCGATGCCGGTCGTGACGCCGCAGCCGAGCAGGCAGACATGTTCGGGGTTTGCCTCGGGATTGATCTTGGCGAGCGAGACTTCGGCGACGACAGTATATTCACTGAAGGTCGAACAGCCCATGTAATGATGGAGGGGCTGACCGTTGTACGAAAAGCGGGTGGTCCCATCGGGCATCAAGCCATTGCCCTGCGTTTCGCGGACAGCGACGCACAGGTTGGTCTTGCCCGACAGGCAGAACTCGCACTTGCCGCACTCGGCGGTGTAGAGCGGAATCACGTGATCGCCCGGCACGACGCTGGTGACGCCTTCACCGACCTCAACAACGATGCCCGCGCCCTCGTGGCCCAGAACCACCGGGAAAACACCCTCCGGATCACTCCCCTCCAGCGTGTACGCGTCGGTGTGGCACACACCGGTGTGCGTCACTCGTATCAGCACTTCGCCTTTACGGGGTGGGGCGACATCGATTTCGACGATTTCGAGTGGCTTGCCCGCCTCGAAGGCTACAGCGGCGCGAGATTTCATGTTGGGATACCCTCGTTGAGTTAAACTGGTTGCTGGTGCGAGGCCGTTACGTCAGCGCAAATTCGTCGACATTCGCATACTGGTATGGACGCCGATCGTCCGATCCTCTGTCGGGGAAGGGGGAGCGATCGCTCACTCCCCCCGGTATGCCGGTCAGACCGTAACGACGACCTTGCCGATTTGTTCGTTCGATTCGAGGAAGCGGTGAGCTTCCTGAATGGCGTCGAGCGGGAAAGTGCGCGCGATCTGCGGCTTGAGCGCGCCCGATTCCAGACCCGCAACGATGAACGCCTTGGCGCGATCGAGGGCGGCATCGTCCGAGACGATCTCGCTGTAGAGATACCCTTTGAGCGTGAGGCTCTTGCCCAGCACGGAGAACAACGGGAACGGCGTCGGTTCGCCACTGAGCGCGCCATATTGAAGCAGGATGCCGCCGCGTGCCATGCTCTCGGTCAGCGGCTCGAACGACGGGCCTCCGACCGGATCGAGCACCACGCGCGCACCTGCGCCGTCGGTTATCTCCATCACCCTCGCTACCAGATCCTCTTCCCCGGTCGCGACGACATGATGTGCACCGGCATCGATCAGAGCCTGGCGCTTGGCGCCGGTACGCGTCGTCGCGATTACCGTCGCGCCGACCATCCGCGCAATCTGGAAGGCAGCAAGGCCGACGCTGCTGGAGGCAGCAGTGACGATGACGAAATCGCCCTTGCCGAGTTTCGCCTGCTCCACCAGCGCACCCCAGGCGGTGACATACTGCATCCACACGGCCGCCGCTTCCTCGAACGACAGCGCCGCCGGATGCTTGACGACGAGGCGGGCGGGAACGTTGGCGACCTCGCCATAAGTGCCCCAGCGCGCGATATCGAGCGGAGGGATGACGCTGACGGCGTCGCCTTCCGCAAACCCGGTCACGTCCGCGCCGACCGCAGCGACAGTGCCGGCAGCTTCGTAGCCGAGGCGGCTCGGGAACTCGGCTTCCTGAAGGTAGGCATGGTTGCGGAACATCACCTCGGCGCGGTTTATGCCTATCGCCTTCACCGCGATCTGCACTTCGTCGGCCGCCGGCGCGGGGACTTCCACATCTTCAATCCTGAGGACGCTGGCGTCGCCATATTCGTGAATACGGACAATGCGGCTCATGGGATGCTCCTTGATTATTGAATGATCGTTCTGTAAGGGTGCAAACCACCAGTTTCAAGATATTATTTATCGATCGTTCCATATGGTGCGCCAGAAATGACAGAGACGAAAGCCCGTCGCCGCGCAGGTCGCCCTCGTGTGTTCGACACTGACGCTGCGCTCGACAGGGCGGTTCGTCTGTTCTGGCAGCGCGGCTACGAGGCGACATCGATGGCCGATCTGGTGGCGGAGACTGGCGTCGCCGCAGCCAGCCTTTATGCAGCGTTTGGCAACAAGGCGGGGCTGTTTGCGGCGGTGATCGAGCGCTACGCCGCGACGTTCAGCGTCCACCTCTATGCACCCATCAACGATCCGGCGTTGTCCACCTACGAGGCCGTCAAAGGCCTGCTGGAACGAGCAGCGTCATCATTCTCGGAACCTGGAACGCCGGCCGGCTGCTTCATGTATTCGGCAGCGGCAGCGGTTTCGCCAGCGTCCGCCACCATCGAATGCCTGCTGCGCGACAAGCGTATCGCGGCGGAGGCCCTCCTGATCGAGCGTCTGCAACGCGGCGTCGAGCAGGGCGAGCTTGCGGCCAACACCGATCCGGCCGTGCTAGGCAAATTCATCAATACGGTCATGGAAGGCATGTCCGTTCAGGCGCGCGACGGCGCTACGCTCAACGAACTGCTCTCCATCGCCAAAATGGCGCTCGATCGATGGCCGGCCGCGATATGATCGTTACTTGGTGGTCATCTGCCAATCCGCCTCCCGCGACCGAACAGTCGAACTCATCTCATAGGACGAAAGCACATGAAACACGTGACATTGCCCGGCGGGGAAGTGGTTCCTTCACTGGGTCAAGGCACCTGGAAGATGGGCGAACGTGCCGAGCGCCGATCCGATGAGATCGCCGCGCTACGCGCCGGTGTCGAACTGGGCATGACTCTCATCGATACCGCCGAAATGTACGGCGATGGTGCGGCGGAAACGCTGATATGCGAGGCGCTGGGCAGCGTTCGCGACCAGTTGTTCCTCGTCAGCAAGGCATATCCGCAGAACGCATCGCGATCCCGCCTTGCCGGTGCGTGCGAGGCGAGCCTGAAGCGGCTCGGCACCGACCGGCTGGACCTCTACCTGCTCCATTGGAGGGGATCGGTGCCGCTCGCTGAGACTGCGGAGGCATTGGAGGCGCTCAAATCGGCAGGAAAGATCCGGCACTGGGGTGTCAGCAATCTCGATACCGACGATATGGAAGAGCTCGTCGCTGCGGGCGGGGATGACTGCGTGACCGACCAGATCCTCTACAATCTGGTCCGGCGAGGTCCCGAATTGGACCTGCTGCCGTGGCTCGCCGAGCATAACATACCGGTTATGGCGTATAGTCCAGTCGAGCAGGGACGACTTTCTACCCACCCCGCTCTCAACAAAATTGCAGCCGAGGTTGGCGCGACCCCTGTGCAGGTCTCACTTTCGTGGACGTTGCGGCAAGATGGTCTCATCGCCATCCCGAAAGCGAGTTCAGTCGCACATGTGCGGGAGAACCGCGCGGCCGCCGATATCGTTCTTTCCAACGCTCAGCTTGCGACACTCGACGCGGCATTTCCCAGGCCACGCGACCGCCGTCCACTCGAGATGCTTTAGCATCAGATGACGATATTATCGCTCGAAGGAACAGAGCGTAAGCCGGATCAGCGGTAGAAGCGGAATTTAAACTTGTTGAGCCTGCCACTGGAGCGTGAACTATCACTTCGCAAGCCTTCGCGCAGCAAGGTGAACCACTAGGAGTCTTCTTATGGATCGGATGCCCGCACTCTTTATCGGCCACGGAAGCCCGATGAATACGCTCGAGAGCAATGGCTACACCTCGGCCTGGCGGGCATTCGGGCGTGAGTTGCCCCGCCCCAAGGCGATCCTCGTGGTTTCTGCACATTGGTATTTCGGTGCCACGGCGGTCACGGCCATGGCGCGCCCTCGCACAATCCACGATTTCTACGGTTTCCCACAGGAGCTGTTCGACTTTGAATATCCGGCCAAGGGCGATCCGGACCTCGCGAAAGAGATCGTTGAGCTGGTGAAGCCCGAGTGGGTGGGTCTCGACCAGGATCAGTGGGGTCTCGATCACGGAACGTGGTCGGTGCTCGCGCACCTCTACCCTGAGGCGGACATCCCGGTGGTGCAGCTCTCGATCAACGCGCTCAAGCCGCTGAGCTATCATCTTGACCTTGGCGCAAGACTGGCAGCCTTGCAGGACCGCGGCGTCCTGGTGGTCGCTAGCGGAAATGTCGTTCACAACCTCCGAGCCGTGCGCTGGAACCAGCCCGATTTTGCGTTCGACTGGGCAGAGCGTTTCGACGAAGCAGCGGTTCGCCAACTGGCAGAAAACCCGGGCGATCTGCTGCGCCTTGTGGAGCATCCCGATTATGCCGCGGCGGTTCCCACGCCCGACCATTTCGTTCCGCTGCTTTATCTTGCCGGAATGGCGGCTGCCCGCAACGAAACCCTTGATCCGCTGGTGCGCGGCTATTCGATGGGTTCAGTGTCCATGACGTGTTACGGTCTTGGCACTGAAGGTGTGGCATGCACCGAAAAAACGGGCGCGGCCAACTTGCCGAGTGATGTGCCGGCCGACCAGACGAATACATGATCCCTCGGCACACGGCGGACAGGCATGATGAAGTCAGGACGGAAGATGCAAAACGTCGGAGTTCGTCTTGATTCTTGAACTCGGGAACATGTCGGAATCCTGGCTCTGCCCTCTCGGCTCGCGAAGTCGCGCCTAATGATCTTGCCTTCCTAAAGGACGTGTTCGACCGAACTGACGAGGATCATGAACGGCCACGTTGGGTCGTTTGCGGAACGTCGGCTTTCGTTATCGCTTCACCCGCAAGCGGCCAGTCCGCTTCCGGCCCTTTCCGGCCATTCCGGCACCTTTCCACAGCTCATAACGCGCCGAGTGTAGGCATATCCAACCTGGTCTTGATCGCGTCGCCGTTGATTGCGCTGCGCGCAACGGCAGCTTCGCGCCCTAATTTCGGACGCTCGAGCTCACTCAGAGAATCCCTAAAAGCGGACCGCCAGCATTGCTTCGGCAATTAAATGATGGGTGGAAAGCAGCCGTTTTCAGTCACACACCAGAGTGCCCTCATTTTTCATTCCGGCGCGCCGCCAACCGCCTGATACAGGCCCACCAGTGTCGTCAGTTCGTCGGCTCTGGTCTGGATCTGCGACAGCTCGACGCCGAGCAGCGCGCGCTGGGCATCGACCTGCTCGATATAGGGGGTGTAGCCGGCGCGGTAGCGGTTGCGCGCATGGCGCAGCGCATCGGCGACTGCGGCGCGCTGCGCCTGTAATGCGGCCGCCTGGTCGCCGAGGTTGGCCAGCACCGCCATGCGGTCCTCGACCTCGCGAAGGGCGGTGAGAACGGTCGAGCGATAGGCCCAGGCCGCTTGGTCGCGCTGGGCGGTTGCCCCGTCCAGTTGCGCCTGCAGCCGCCCGCCCTGGAAGACCGGGGCGAGGATGCTCCCGCCGAGCGACCAGATGCCGATCGGGTCGGCGAGGAGGTCGGACAGGACGAGGCCCGCGCTCGCCCCGAGGTCCAGCGAGGGCATGAAGTCGGCGCGCGCCACGCGCATCTTGGCATCGGCGGCCGCGATCCGATATTCGGCAGCGGCGATATCGGGCCTGCGGCGGAGCAGTTCGGAAGGCAGTGTCGCCGGAGGTGCTGGCGCCTTAAGATCGGCCAGCGTGCCTCCCCGCTCGATGCTGCCGGGCAATTCCCCGGTCAGGGTCGATAGGGCGTTCTCCTGCCGCGTGATCTGCGCCTTCAGCTGCGGCACCAGCTGCGCCGTGGCCTGATATTCCGCCTCCGCCTGGCGCAGTGGCAGCTGCGAGGTATAGCCCACTTCCGCCCGGTCGCGCGCGAACTTGACCGCCTCCTGCCGGGAAGTCAGCGTTTCCTCGAGCACCGCGAGCCGCGCATCCAGTGCGAGGAGCGTGATGTAGCCGCTGGCGGTCGCGGCGGTCACCGCCAACCGGGCGGCTTCCTCGCCCGCAGCGCTCGCTGCGACGCCGGCTTCGGCGGCATCGATGCGGGCGGCGTTCTTGCCGAACAGGTCGACCTCGTAGGAAGCGCGGAAGGCAGGTCGGGCAACGACCGATTCCTGTGCCTGCCCGAAGGGCGAAACCTCGCGCCTCACGCCGCCCTCGACACCTGCGCCGAGCGAGGGGAGGAGATAGCCGCGTGAGCCCTGTTCGGTTGCACGCGCTTCCTCGACCTTGGCTGCAGCGATGCGGACATCCGGATTGTTGAGCCGTGCCTGTTCGACCAACCGGGTCAGTTGGGGGTCGCCGAAACTCGCCCACCACTGCGCCTCGACCGGCGCGGTCGTTGCCAGTTGCGTCCGCCATTCCACAGGCGGAGCAACGGCTGCGCCGACGGGGGCGTCCTGGAGCGTAGGTACACAGGCGGACAGGGCCAGGGCCGAGGTCGCGGCGAGGAGGAGCGAGCTGCGCATGGCCATCAGTCCCTCGTGTGCACCGTCGCGACGACCGACATGCCCGGCCCCAATCGCTTGGCCGCCTCCTGACCCGGATCGAGCACGATGCGGACGGCGATCCGCTGGGGCACCTTGACGAAATTGCCCGCCCCCGTGTCGGGCTTGACCAGGCTGAACTCGCTGCTGGCTGCGGGCGCGATGCTTTGCACCTTGCCGGTGAGTTGGACCCCGCCGAGCGCATCGATCTCGAGTGTGGCCCGCTGGCCGACTGCCATCCTGGAAGTCTGCGTTTCCTTGAAGTTGGCGACCACCCAGAGATCGTCGGGAACGATGTACATGAGCTGCGTCCCGGCGCTGACGAGCTGTCCCACGCGGGCGGTCACCTCACTCAGCCGTCCCGAGCGCGGCGCGCGGATCTCGGTCTTCGAAAGTTCGAATTCGGCGAGGCCTTTCGATGCTTCGGCGCCCGCGACCTGTGCTTCGAGCGCACCCCTGCCAACGGTCACGGAGCGGACGTTTTCCGCTGCGATGGCACGCTGGGCCTGGGCCTGCCTTACTCCGGCCTGCGCCTGCTGCAGCGCGGCACGGGCCTGGTCGCGCTCGCGCAGCGATACCGATCCCTCGTCGACCAGTTCGGCGATCCGGTTCATGTCCGCCTGCGCCTTCTGAAGTCCGGCGCGGGCGCTGGCGACGGCGGCATCCTGCAGTTCGAGCTGCGCCTTCGCCGAACGCAAGCTCTGCGCGCTGTTGGCGAGCGTGGCTTTCTGCGCCTCGGTATTGGCCGCGCCCTGCTGGACCTTCTCCTGAAACGGGGCGTCGTCGATCCGGGCGAGGAGGTCCCCCTCCTCGACCCGTTGGAAATCCGTCACGGGAACTTCGACCAGATAGCCCGCGACTTGTGGGCTGACGATGGTGGTGCGTCCGCGGACATAGGCGTTGTTCGTCGTTTCCTTGCCGCTGTCAAAGGGCGGCAAGCCCCAGGCGTAAAGCGCCGCGAGCACGCCTGCGAAGATGAGCAGCACAGCCACGCCGATCCGGCGGCGCGAGGGGTTGGGCGACCAGCCGCCTGCGGTTTCGGTCTGGGTCTCGGTTTCGATCTCGGTCTCGTCCGGTTCCGCCGTCACGGTCTCGGGACTTTCGGCCGTGGTGGATATGCTATCGTTCATTGTCGGGTCCTTGCGAGCATGGCCTCGAGGAAGGCCAGTTCCTTGGCGAGCGGGTTGCGCCCGCGGATCTTGTTGGTCAGCCAGCCGGCGAAGAGCACCGCGAAGGTCACCGCGGCGAGCGTGCCGATGAGGAAGAAGACGTCGTTGAAGGCGAGCACTGCCGCTTCGCGTCCGACTTCCTGCGAGATGGACGCTGCCGCCGCTTGCTGGCGCAGGGCCGCATCGGGCTGCAACGGCGCGGCGCGGCGGGCAGCATTCGCGAGCGCCTGTGCCAGCGGCGCGTTGCCGAGCGTCAGCGTGTTCCCGGCGTCGATCAGA
>Ga0207880_1000465_pt1 | contig 15132 bp, 10 predicted proteins | sample MalvirmetagMSP91_FD_184226 | JGI IMG/M metagenome (GOLD analysis project Ga0207880, IMG submission 184226) | Marine viral communities from the Deep Pacific Ocean - MSP-91 (SPAdes) | ecosystem: Environmental > Aquatic > Marine > Oceanic | place: Pacific Ocean | collected 2011-04-27
ATATCCTGGCGAGCGGCCCGCCACTCTGGCGGCGGCGTATCGGGTTCAGGACCAGGCGCTGTCCCTGTGGGATCGCGAAGTCGCGGGATGGAAAGTCGGCAAGATCAATCCGCCCCACAGCGAAGTGCTGGGCGCCAACCGGCTGGCAGGGCCAATTTTTGCGGACAGTGTGCAGCGCGAAACGGACGGCCTTGCGAAGTTCACGATTTTCGGCGGTGGGTTTGCCGCAGTCGAGGCGGAGTTCATGCTGCGCCTGAAGGTTCTCGACGAAGCCCTGCCGAAGACCCCTCGCGAGGCCATGCGATGGATCGACGAAGTGCGGATCGGACTCGAGATCGCCTCGTCACCCTACGCAGGCATCAATGCCGACGGGCCATGCGTCACGATTTCGGACCATGGCAACAACGCCGGTATTCTCCTGGGCAGGATTGTGCCGGAAGAGATGTGGGGCACGCTGAATTGCGTGCCCGTTTCAGTTCGCATCGACGATACGGTGGTGGGCAGCGCGACGACGGCGGACATGCTCGATGGGCCGTTCGGTGCGGTCTGCTTCCTCCTGCAAAATCTGGCAGATCGGGGTGTCGGCCTTCGATCCGACTGGTGGATCTCGAGCGGGGCGATCACCGGTGTGCACGAAATCCGCCCCGGCCAACAGATCGGCGCTTCGTTCGGCGAGATTGGAAGCGTCGCGATATCGACCACCACTTTTGGCGAGTGATCCGCTCGCCCGATTGGGTATCGATGATATCGGCCAGATATCTAACGCTACCTACTCCTCATGGCCTCGATAGAGAAACCCTGCGTGTCCGTTCGTTTGAGAGTTATATGAACCAGCGATGATCTGCGGGTTTGACCGACTGCGCTCGCTATTCGAGGGAACTGCGTTTCGCAAAGGAAACGCTTGTTCGCATCCAGCGACGGGCGAATGTCCCTAATCCCCGGCTAGCCGGGGCAATGGAGACTTGGCCTCAATCGAGAAAAAATGAAAATGGTGCCAGAAGAGGCATCACATTCGAAATAATTTTTTACGTCTTATCAGATAGCTAGGAATTCGGTCGTCTCCAAAAAGCCCTCAAAAGGCCCTCAAAAGCCGTCTAATGCATTGGTTCGATGCCTTTTTCGGGACTCCAAATTCAATTTCTCCCTATGCGAGTTGGGCGATATCAATGTCAGCTTTACGCCCGTATTGTGTTGAAAAAGTCGGCCCCGCCGCGCCGGAGGTTAATTTCGGGCAACAAAAATTCAGAGTGAGCTTGCCGCTTGAATCATTGTTACACTACGAGGCGTGCCAAAGTTCTAGTGTTACCGACCAAAACGGGTGGCAGAGTTTTTCAACACAATACGCCCGGATTCTGGACGTAGCCCGCGCATAGCAAGGTGCCCGAAAGCGGACCGCTTGCTTTTCTGCTCTGGCAGGCTGAGTCAATTGTGAGTGTTGGATGGAACGTTGGTCCGTAGCTTGGATCTGCTGGATTAGCCTTCGCCGGCTAAGCTTTCCAATACCGGGCACCGATCATCACTGGTAGTGCCACACTGCCTGATCAATTTTGTCAGAGCAGTTTCCATGCGCGCAAGGTCCGCCAGCTTGGCGCGGACGTTCCCGAGATGCTGTTCCGCGATTGATTGCACTTGATCGCAATGCACATCGGGCCCCGGTGTGAGGTCGAGCAGCGCCCGCACCTCTTCAAGGGAGAAGCCGAGTTCGCGCGCACGCCGAACGAAACGCAGCCGCTCGATGTCCCGAGGACCGTAGTCGCGGTAAGCGCCCCTTCGTGGAGGCGGGTCGATGACTCCTATCCGCTCATAATATCGGATTGTCTCGATTTTGCATCCGGTCTGTTTCGATACATCACCGATTTTCACACGAAACCCCTTGAGTCTGTAGTTGCTACAGACTGTAAATAATTGCGGGAATCGGGTTTTGGAAAGGGACGACTGGTGCGCAGCTTCAGCACATGGTGGAACGGATTAGCGGCGGGCAGCGGTGTCTTTGCTGCCTTCGGAGCAGCTGCTTGCTGTGCACTCCCATTGACGCTTACGTCAGTTGGTGTGGGTTCCGCGTGGCTTGGCAGCATCTCGCCTGTCGTAGCCCCCTATCGCCTCCCCCTGCTGACCCTCGCGTCGGCTCTTCTCCTCGCTGCGACCCTCCGTTTGCTCTGGCAGTTTAGGCAGGCACAAACATGCCCGGCGGACAGTGCATGCGGATCACCGACCTATCGAGCGCTGACCGCCATAGGGATTGCCATCGGTGCTGCGCTGCTGACAGGTGCCTTCCTCTATGGCTGATCCGATCCTGATCTCGCGCTTGCGCTGCCCCGAATGCGGTCATGAAGAAGACATGGAAATGCCGACCAACGCCTGCATGTTCTTCTACACTTGCACGGGCTGCGGCGTGCGTCTCAAGCCGCTCCACGGCGATTGCTGCGTGTTCTGCTCCTACGGCACAGTTCGCTGTCCTCCGATACAGGAAGGGGACTGCTGCAATGGCTGAGGCTTTCGATTTCATTGCGATCGGATCGGGAACGGCTGCGCAGGTCGCGGTCCACCAGATGGCCGACGCCGGGAAGCGTTGCGCGGTTATCGATTACAGGCCCTACGGTGGCACATGCGCGCTCCGAGGGTGCGATCCGAAAAAGATGATGGTGAGTGGAGAGGAAGCGCTCGCTGCACACAGGCGATTGAAGGGGAAGGGTATCGAAGGTTCTGTTTCGATTGACTGGGGTGACCTCCAGGCATTCAAGCGCAGCTTCACCGACCCCGTCCCTGAAAAGCAGGAAGCTCGCTACGAGCGAAAGGGCGTCGCGACCTTCCACGGCACGGCTCGCTTCGCTGGCCCCGGCCGGATCGTGATAGGCGAGACGGAACTGTGTTTTTCCCACGCTCTTATCGCGACGGGGGCGGAGCCTCGATCACTTGGCATCGAAGGCGAGCCGTTGCTGACCCACAGCGATGCATTCCTAGAACTCGAAACCCTTCCAGATCGGATCGTATTCGTCGGCGGTGGATACATAGCTGCGGAATTTGCCCACCTCGCGGCGCGGGCAGGTGCAAAGGTGACCATCATCCAACGAGGCCGCATTCTGAAAGCCTTCGACCCTGACACGGTCGATTGGCTCATGCCGAGTTTCGACGATCTCGGCATTGAAATCGTGGACGCCGAGGTGAACAGCGTAGCGAAGAGAGGCGGCGTTCTGACCGTCCATGCTGGCGACCGCAGGATCGAAGGGGACTTGGTGGTGCACGCTGCCGGAAGAGTCCCTGCGATCGGTTCGCTCGATCTGGGGGCGGGAGACGTCGCCTGTGACGAGGGTCGCTTGGTGCTTACCGCTCAACTACGAAGCCAAAGCAACCCCAAAGTCTTCGCGGCGGGTGACGCTGCTGCAAATGGTCCGCCACTGACTCCGGTCTCCAGTCATGATGCCAAAGTGGTTCTTGAGAACATACTCGAAGATAGCGGCCGAGCTCCGAACTATTGTGGGGTTCCTAGTGCACTTTTCACGGAGCCGCCGGCGGCGCGGGTCGGAATGCTGGAAAGCGAGGCGCACGAGGCAGGTTTGGATTTCACGGTGAATGCTGGATCGCACCCAGGTTGGTTTTCGGCAAGGCGGCTGAACGAAGAGATCTACGGCCACAAGGTGCTGGTCGAAACTAGAACAGGACGCATCCTTGGGGCTCACCTGGTCGGCCCTGACGCTGACGAACTGATCAATATCTTCGGCTTAGCCATCCGACATGGGCTTAATGCGGACGATATTAAATCGACTATGTTTGCTTACCCTACAGCTGCCTCCGACGCCGGATCTATGTTGGGTTGAGCAGCACCCGATCGCCGGAGTTCTCTCCATTCCAACCCAACGACTGCTTTCACACAGCGGTGTAATGCGACCAATGTCCGCTCACGGGTCGCAAGCCGAATGTCCGCTATCTGCGCCTTGTCGACCAGGACCGGACTGACCACTAGCGGCCCCATCGCAGCCCAACTTAGAAGTCGGCAGAGATGCTGGCTTTGATTGTGCGCGGGGTTCCTTGCAGCAGTGCGGCAGAAAAGACGTCGAACGCGCTGGCCCAGTACTTTTCGTTCGTGATATTATCGGCCGAAAGGCGGAGCGTGACCGGCGTGTCGTCCGCCGCGAAGACGTAGCGCGCACCGAGATCGATACGCGTCCAGCTATCGAGTTCGAGCGTGTTGGCGGCATCGACCCACTGCGGACCCGTGTGCACTGCACGCGCTGTGATCGTCGCGCCAGGCACAAAGCCCAAGTCCCACTCCAAGTCTGCATTGGCGGTGTATTCGGAAACGCCAGGTACCTCGTTGCCGCTGACGAGCTTCGCATCGGTCAGAGCTGCGCCGCCGATCAGCCTCAGGCTGGGTGTCAGATCGCCGTTGACCGTGAACTCGATGCCTTGGTGCGTCTGATCCCCGAGGTATCCGAAGCTGCCGTCGGCAAGCACACCCTCTCCCGGTCGCTCAAGGCGGTAGGCGCCGAGACCGACGAAGACATCGCCCAGTGCCAGCTTGCCTCCAACCTCGTACTGCAGCGACTTGCGCGGGGCGAGAACCTCGCCCGGATTGTTTACGAGTGCCGGATCGAGCGGCGCTGTCGGGCCTTGCTGGAGTGCTTCGATCCGGTTGCCGTATAGCGATAGGCCATCGAACGGCTGCAGGACCACGCCGATCACGGGCGTAACCGCACTATCATCATATTCCGTCGCGAGGTCGCCGCCGAAGTAGCTGTAGCTCTTCACATTGATGGATTGCAGGCGCAGACCCGCTGTGACCTGCAATCGATCTTCGATCATCCCCATCGTGTCCGATGCGAAAGCGCTCCACAGTCGCGTCCGCGCAATCGGGAATGGATCAACCAAGTCGCCGCCGACGAGGGTCGAAGAAGGCAGGTCCACTTGTGGGGTGTCGTAGATATTGGTGGCGTAGTCGGCAAAACCCGGTCCGTAGCGAAAATCGTAGGCGTTGCGGTTCACCTGCCAGCTGGCATTGCCGCCGAAATTGAACTCGTGGGTGATCGCTTCGCCCAGCTTCGCGCGGATGCCAGCTTCGAGCGCTTCGTTGTTGTCGGTCCGCGGGACGAACAGCGCCGTGCCGTTCGCAGCACCGCTGGCGGCATCGAGAACGGTTATGCCGCCGTAAATACCCTCCTCGCGCCCGTCGCGCGCACCGGCCCTGAAGTATGCCAATGCATTGTCGGCAAGATCGTATTCCACGGCCAGCGCGCCGAAAACATCGCGCAGTTCGGTGTAGGTGAAATCCTGCGCATAGTTCGCATCGCCATCGGGAACGGCGGGGATCGTTGCGCTTCCGACGGTGACCTTCGGCCGGAAGGCGTCGATCCGGACATTCTGGAACGCCAGGTCGAGAGCTGCCCGTAGCGGGCCACTGTCATAATCGATCGCACCGCCCACGACCTGAGTGCGGCGATCTTCACGGTCGATCGACGTTTCGCCGTCATGATAGGCTGCATTCAGGCGAACGCCCCATTCGCCGTTCTGGCCAAAGCGGCGAGCGACATCGAAGCTGCCGCCGAAGTGGGCATTCTCGCTGGCTGAAACGGTTACGCGATTGAGGTCGGTGTCTCCGGCCCTCTTGAGCTGCAGATTGACGCTTCCGCCAAGTCCCGATCCGCCCGGTGCTGCACCGTTCAGGAAGGCGCTGGCGCCGTTGAGGACCTGGACGCTTTCAAACAGTTTTGGAGGGCGGTGCGCTTCTGCTCGTCGATATCCGTACAAGTGCCGATCCAGCGCTGTATCTCACCCTGCTCGTTGAGGATCGGCAGCGCACGACCGATCATCCAGCGATAATCACCGCTGTGATGCCTCAGGCGATATTCAACCTCGTACGGTTCGCCGGTAGCGAGGCTGTGGTTCCATTTATTCCATGCATCGGCCTGGTCATCCTCATGAAACATCCCGGCCCATCCTTCGCCGTCGGTTGATCCGACAGGGACACCCGAGAATTCATACCAGCGCGCATTGTAATAATCGTGGGAGCCGTCGGGAAGAGTCGACCAAACCATCTGCGGCATGGTGTCGGCGAGCGCATGGAAAGCAGCTCCGGCGGATTGCAGCGCATGCTCTGTAGCCAAGGGCAAGACATCCGGCGCCGAGGAGGATTCGCGGCTGCCAAGCTGGAAATTCGTGATGACTTTTGCATTCATGGCCAGCTTGTGACCTTCCCGGGATGAACAGAATCGGACCGATAGGATACCTGTCGTATCTTGTTGATTTTCAAACGCTGACGCTCATCGCACAGGTAGGATTGAGAGTAAATGCAGCGGATATCGCGAGAAGTGAGGTCCTACTTTTCGCAATACCAGATTCTCGGTCTGACTGACGGGAAGGAATTACTAGGTCCGAAATTCACCTCGGTCTCGGAGTCGAAAGCTCCATTCAGGTTTCGCCCTTCCGTAATACCGATTATCAGCCTCGCATGCACCACGCCGACTCTAAACCGCTCGCCCATGATCACAACTTTCTGAGCGCTTCGCACGACGCGCATGAGCAGCGCACGCGCTATGTTGTCGCTTTGACCGCCGCGATGATGGTGATCGAAATTGTTGCGGGGCTGTGGACTGGATCGATGGCGCTTCTCGCCGATGGTATCCACATGGCGACCCATGCAGGTGCCTTGGGCGTCGCGGCCTTCGCCTACTGGTTTGCCAAGCGCCATGCGAACAACCCGCGTTTCACATTCGGTACCGGCAAGGTGGGCGACCTCGCCGGCTTCGCGAGCGCGCTTGTCCTCGCCATCTTCGCAATCGGGATCGCGGTTGAATCGGCTCAAAGGTTCGTCAGTCCGCTCACGATTGCCTATACCGAGGCTATCTGGATCGCCGTGCTCGGCCTCGTGGTGAACCTCGCGAGTGCCTGGCTGCTTGGTGCCGATCATCACCATGGGCATGATCACGACCATCATCATCACCACGACCATGCGCATGCCGATAACAATCTGCGCTCCGCCTATTTCCACGTGCTTGCCGATGCCCTGACCTCCGTCCTGGCTATCGTGGCCCTTCTCGCCGGCATGTACCTCGGCTGGGCATGGATGGACGCGGCAATGGGGCTGGTGGGTGCTTTCGTGATCGGGCGCTGGTCATGGTCACTGCTGCGCGATACCGCTGCCGTGCTTGTCGACGCCGAAGCGGCCTCTGAACGGTACACAGAGGTGCGCGAGGCGCTCGAGGACCGGGACGCCGCGATCGGCGATCTGCACATCTGGCGGATCGGTCCTGGCAAGTATGCAGTCATCGCCTCGCTCATCGCCGATGATCCGCTCGCGCCCGACAATTATGCCAGCCGACTTTCAGAGCATGCAGAATATGTGCACGTCACGATCGAAGTTCATCGCTGCGAGCATCCGCATCCCGAGCTTCGCGCGGCCTAATCGCGCCGTTCTAAAAGACCGAAACAGTATTCGAGGACTGTTATACTGTAACAAAAGACTTATACTTCATCGTGTTGCGGAACTTGCAATCTTGATGCGGTTTGCTATGAGCCATTGGAATCCATGACTACAAGCTATCGTCGCCTTGTCCTGCACCCTTTCGTCGTCCTGCTCATGCTGGTCGCGATGGTGTTCGTGACGGCGGCGGATGCTGCTGCTTGCGGTGCCGAAGTGGCGCCCGGAAGCACGCCCGTTCTGGCTTCGCTCGATAGCGCTTCTGCGTCATCCGCAGCCGCCGACGAAGTGCCGGGCGATCCGGATGCGCCGGCCGAGCAACACGGCGTGTGTGGACACGGCCATTGCCATCACGGGGCGAGCTTTGCCGGCACCGTGCAGAAGGATTCGGTCCCTCACTTGGTCGTGGTTCCCGATGCGCCTCCCGCCGAAGCGCTCGCTTCCGACATTACCGACCGACTGAAGCGCCCCCCTCGCGCCTGACAACCGTCACCGCGCTGCATGCCGCAGCGCAGTTCGGATCGTCAGCAGAGGAATTTTCGAAAAATGTCAGCCATTCATTGGCGAGGGGTCCTCCTTGGAGGGCTGTTCCTCGCCGCTCAAGCCACGACCGTGGCGGCGCAGGAGCGTGAGCTTCTGACGCTCGAAGCTGCGCTCGCTCGTGCGGGCATCGTCGACAGCGCAGATGAGCCCCCAGAAAATCCGCGCCTGATCGGACCGCGGGCCGAAGCCGACGCGGCGCGGGCCCTGGTCGACCAGGCGCGGCTGCGGCCCAACCCCGAAATTGCTTTCGAAGCCGAAAACATTGCCGGAAGCGGCGCATTTTCGGGATTGCAGGCCACCGAGTACACTTTGTCCCTGAGCCAGCGGCTCGAATTGGGCGGCAAACGGGGAGCGCGCGTCCGCGCCGCCCAGGCGGAAGCGCGCGTCGCGGCCCTTTCAGGAGCGCTCTCGGTTGCTCAGCTAGGGCGATCGGTACGCGAACGCTATGTCGAAGCCGTCTCCGCGGCAGCCCGATTGGAACTTGCGCGGGACATAGTCGAGCGCAATCGCGAGCTTGCCAGGATCGCAGGCGTACTGGTCGATGTCGGACGGGAGCCTCCCCTGCGCTCGCTTCGTGCCGAAGCGGCACTTGCGGAGGCGCTCGCGGAGCTTGAAGCGGCCCTGGCCGCCGACCGTGCGGCGAGGACTGCGCTCGCCGCGCTTTGGGGCGAGGCAACACCTGCTACGGACGTGCCTTCGGTGTTCCCCGAGATCGAACCTCCGGCGACGCTGCTCGCCTCGCCTTCGGCCTTACGTCTTCAGGTCGCCCGTGCCGAACGCGAGGCTGCAGATGCCGCGATCGCCCGGGAACGCTCTTTAGGCATTCCGGATCCGGCGATATCCGCCGGTGTCCGACGGTTCGAGGAAAGCAGAGACCAGGCGTTCCTCGTAGGCGTTTCGATCCCGTTTCCGTTCAGTAATCGCAACCAAGGAAACATCGCTGCTGCCGAGGCGCGGCTTCGCGCCGCGACGGCACGGGAGGCGATTGCCCGCACCGATTTCGAACTCGAAGTCACGCAGGCTCGCGGACAATTTCTGGCAGCCGAAGCGCGGGTCGAGACCCTCGCGGAGACGTCCTTGCCCCAAGCCGAGGAAGCCTTGCGCCTCGTTCGGATTGGCTACCGCAACGGCAGATTTCCGCTGATCGAAGTTCTGGCTGCGGCCGAAGCGCGCGACACCATCCGTGAAGCATTGATTCAAGCCCAGGAAGATCGTGGCCGCCTGGCGGCGACGCTGATCTGGCTCGGCGCACAATGAGGTATTTCCAAATGAACCGTAGACGTCTGGCCGTTTTTATCGGCGTGATCGTTTCAATCGCCGCTGCAGTGTTTATGCTGTGGCCAAGTGGCAGTGCCGACCAGCACATTGAGGAAACGAGCGAGGAGGCCGAGCTTCCCGAAGGGCTTGTCCTGCTTGGCGCCGAACAAATCGAAGCGTCCCAGATAGAGGTCGAAACCGTCGGTCAGGGATCGGCGGTCGAGCTGGTCTTTCCGGCCACCGTCGCGGCAAGCCCGACGGCAAGTGCCCGCATCGATGCCCGCGCAGCGGGCGTAGTCCGCAGTGTCGGCAAAACGCTGGGTGATTACGTGAGGCAGGGAGAGACGATTGCCCGCATCGAGAGCGCCGACGCCGCTGCTCTTGCGGCGCAACTCAGCGCAGCGGGCGCGCGGGTCAACGAACTGTCCGCTGCCTACGATCGGGAGCGCCGCCTTTTCGAGGCCAATGTCACCGCACGGCAGGATCTCGAGGCCGCGCGAGCAAATCTGCAAGTCGCCCAGTCGGAACTTGCGCGCGCCCAAGCAGCAGTCTCCGCGGCGGGCGTTAGCGGCGACGGGCGCTCCCTTGCGGTTACGAGCCCGCTCGCGGGCCGAGTGACCTCGGCGCCTATCGTTCTCGGCTCCTTCGTCGATGCCGGGGAAGAACTCTATCAGGTCGTGAATCCGAGCGGCATGCAGGTCGAGGTTGCCCTCCCGTCGGCTGAAGCAAGCCGCATCCAGCCTGGCGACGAGGCGACTCTGGAAATCGCGGACAACCGGGAAGTGGGTGCGCGCGTGCGGTCTGTCACTCCCTCGCTCGATCCCGAAAGCCGCAGCGCTACGGCGGTCCTGTCGCTCGCAAGGCCGATCCCCGGCCTGCAACCCGGGGCCTTCCTGCAGGCACGTATCCGCCCCTCGGGTGAGGTCGACACAGGCCGCATATCGGTGCCGGAAAGTGCTGTCCAGACAATCGATGGCGCAGAAGTGGTCTTCGTTCGCACGCGCCGCGGGTTTCAAGCCCGTCCGGTGGTCACCGGTGCGCGTTCGGGAGGACGGGTGGTCATCGAGTCCGGTCTCGAAGCGCAGTGGCGGATCGCCACCGCCAATGCCTTTTTGCTGAAGGCTGAACTCGAGAAGGAGGAGGCCGAGCATGGACACTGATCACATGCAGGACGCTGATCGCTCCCACCGCCATGGCCTGATCGGCATGATCCTCGACGTCGCCGTGCGCTTTCGCTGGGCAATGGTCGTGCTGACGCTCGGTGTGGCAATCTATGGCGTGGTGAATTTGCTGCGCCTGCCCATCGATGCCGTACCCGATATCACCAACGTACAGGTGCAGATCAACACCGAGGCACCAGCCTTGTCGCCCTCGCAAGTCGAGACGCAGGTCACCTATCCTGTCGAGACCGGGCTTGCCGGTATCGAGGGTCTGGAGATGACCCGCTCGATATCGCGCAACGGGTTCAGCCAGGTGACCGCGATTTTCGAGGAAGGGACCGACATCTATTTCGCGCGTCAGCAGGTCAACGAACGGCTGACGCCCATAAGCGCCTCCCTACCCGAGGGTGCCGAACCGGTGATGGGACCCATCTCGACCGGCTTGGGCGAAGTGCTCATGTATACCATCGAGTTCGAGTTTCCTGACGGCAAGGAAGCACCGCTGGGCGGAGCGGTCGGTTGGCAGTCCGACGGGAGCTTTGTGACCGAACGTGGCGACCCGCTCGACAGCGATGTGGCCAAGGCTGCCTATCTGCGAACCATCCAGGACTGGGTGGTTGCACCCCTCATGCGGTCGGTCGACGGTGTGGCAGGTGTCGACTCGATCGGCGGCTTCGAAAAGCAATACCTCGTTCAACCCGATCCCGCGCGATTGACCGGTTACGGTTTGTCGTTCGACGAAGTGATTACCGCGCTGGAAGCGGCCAACCTCGCCGAAGGCGCCAATTTCGTCGAGCGGGCCGGTGAAGCGCTCCTCGCCCGGGTCGATGCGCGCCTCGGCAGCGTCGAGGATATCGAGCAGGCGGTCGTTTCCACCCGCGAGGGAGTCCCCATTCGCGTGGGCGATATCGCCACGGTCAGTATCGGCGGCGACCTGCGAACGGGCGCGGCGTCGCTGAATGGCGATGAAGCAGTCGTGGGGACCGTGCTCATGCGCGCGGGCGAGAACAGCCGCACCGTTTCGGCCCAGGCGGCCGAACGGCTCGAGGAGGTTCGCAGCTCCCTGCCGGAAGGAATTGTCGCGGAGATCGTCTACAACCGGTCTTCCCTGGTCGATGCGACGATCGCGACCGTCGAGAAGAATCTTGTCGAAGGCGCGCTTCTGGTGATCGCGATCCTGTTCTTGCTGCTGGGCAACATCCGGGCAGCGATCATCGCGGCGCTGGTCATTCCCTTTTCCATGCTGATGGCATCGATCGGAATGAACCGGCTCGGCGTTTCGGGCAATCTCATGAGCCTGGGTGCGCTGGACTTCGGCCTGATCGTCGATGGTGCCGTCATTATCGTCGAGAACAGTGTCGCGAGGCTCGCGGCCCGGCAGGAACACGAAGGCCGGCTTCTCACACTGGGCGAAAGGTTGACGGAAACGCGGCTTGCCGCGCAGGAAATGATCAAGCCGACTGTGTACGGGCAGGCGATCATACTTCTCGTCTTCGCACCGCTTCTGACCTTTACCGGCGTCGAAGGCAAAACCTTCTCGCCCATGGCGATCACGGTCATGCTCGCGCTCGCCTCGGCGTTCGTGTTGTCGCTGACCTTCGTCCCGGCAATGATCGCCATCCTGCTCAACAAGAAGCTGACGGAAAAGGAGGTCAAGCCGATCCGGATCGCCAAGGAGCGATACGGACCGCTGGTCCGCAAGGCGATCACCCGCCCCTGGCCGGTCATCGGCATGGGCGTCGGCATCTTCGCCTTTGCGGCCTTCGTGTTCAGCTTCCTCGGGAGCGAGTTCACACCGCAATTGGACGAGCGCGACATCGCCGTGCAATCGCTGCGTATTCCTTCGACATCGCTCGAACGTTCGCTCGCGATGCAAAGGCGGGTCGAGGACCGGCTCGAGCAGTTTGAGCAGGTCCAGCTCGTCTTTTCGCGGACGGGCACGGCAGAAGTGGCTAGTGACCCGATGCCGCCGAACGCTTCCGATGCGTATGTGATCCTCAAACCCCGTGAGGAATGGCCCGATCCCGACCTCGCCAAGGACGAGTTGGTCGCGCAAATGGAGAGCGCCCTCAGCAGTCTCGTCGGCAACCTTTACGAGTTCAGCCAACCGATCGAATTGCGGTTCAACGAATTGATCGCAGGCGTTCGCGGAGATGTTGCCGTCAAGATCTACGGAGACGATCTCAGCGCCATGACCTCGGCGGCGAACGAGGTTGCGGGCGTGCTGCGCAATGTCGACGGCGCCGCGGACGTCAAGGTCCAGCAAGTGACCGGGTTCCCCACCCTCGATATTGCCTTCGATCGGCCAGCGATTGCCCGTTACGGGCTGAAGGTCGAAGACGTTGCGCAATCGGTGGCGATCGCACTGGGCGGTCGGCCTGCGGGCCTCGTTTTCGAAGGCGATCGCCGCTTCGATGTGGTTGTGCGGTTGTCGGACGCGACCCGCGACGATTTCGACCAGCTCGGTGCTTTGCCGGTGCTGCTCCCGAACGGGGCAACCATACCGCTACGCTCGGTTGCCGAGTTCCGTGTGGTGGATGGTCTCGCGGAGGTTCGCCGGGAACAGGGACGCAGACTGGTGATCGTTTCGTCCAACGTGCGAGAACGCGACCTCGGGTCTTTTGTAGAAGAGGCCCAGGAAAGGGTTGCGGCGCAGGTCGAACTGCCCGCTGCCGCGTTTATCGAGTGGGGCGGTCAATACCAGAACCTCCAGGCTGCTCAGGAAAGACTTCAGATAGTCATTCCTATCGCTTTCGCGGTCATTCTCTTGCTGCTTTACATGGCGGTTGGGGGCTGGGTGCCGGCGCTCGCCGTATTCAGCGCGATCCCGTTGGCCCTGGCAGGCGGGATTTTCTCCTTGGCTCTACGCGGGATGCCATTCTCGGTATCTGCGGCGGTAGGCTTTATCGCCCTGTCGGGTGTGGCGACCTTGAATGGCCTCGTGATGGTGACTGCGATCCGTCAGCGGCTCGACAGGGGCATGGCGCTCGATGACGCCATCGTCGATGGTGGATTGGCGCGCCTAAGGCCGGTTCTCATGACCGCGCTCGTTGCATCGCTCGGCTTCGTGCCGATGGCCATTGCGACCGGGACCGGCGCGGAAGTGCAACGTCCCTTGGCGACAGTCGTCATTGGAGGGTTGATCACCGCCACCGCGCTGACCCTTTTCGTCTTGCCCGCAATCTTGAAGCTGGTTTTCGGGACCAGAGAAGATGACCGGACCTGGCGACAGCGTTGGTGGGACAGGCTGCGGCGCAATGTGACAAGCGATGAGCAGCGCGAGCTGAAGGACATCACATGACCGATCGGGAAAGGAGAATACGGTGCTGGCACTGAAGGAAAAGAACGGACTGCTCTGGATACGTGCCGGAGGCAGGCAGGGGGATGAAGCCTATGACCGCTTTGTTCCCCAATTCGAACATATCGCAGAGCGCGAGGCCGGTACCGTCCCGATGGTGATCGAGCTCGCGCCTGACTTTTCGGGTTGGAACTTCGGAGGTCTCTGGCGCGATCTCAAGTTCGACATCCGGCATAAGGATTGTTTCGGCCGGATCGCCATAATCGGCGACAGCGAATGGGAAGAGTGGGGCACGAAATTGTCATCCTCACTCTTCCGCACCGAAATGAAGTTCTTCCGGCCAACACAGCGTAGTCATGCGGAAAGCTGGGTACAAACCGAGGAGGACGCAGCATGAGTGGCGGACATGAGGTCGATGTCGGGTCGCCTGAAAAGCGCAAGACCCTGTGGGTTGTCCTGTGGCTTAACGTGGCCATCGCGATCGGCTTTTTCGCGGTCGGGTATTTTGCCGATTCTAATGCGCTGTTGGCGAACGGCCTCGATAATTCATCCGATGCCATCGTTTATGCGCTCAGCCTGCTCGCGCTGACCCGCTCACGGACCTGGAAACGCGGGGCCGCACGTTTCTCCGGCATCATGCTGCTGATCTTCTCTGCTGGGGTTATCTTCGATGCTTACCGACGGTTTGTGGAAGGGTCCGATCCGGGCGGGATATTGATGATGGCGATGGCGTTCATCGCGGGGATGGTCAATCTCTATTGCCTGCGCCTGCTGCAGAAGATGGAGAACAAGGACGTCAATATGCGGGCGGCGACCACCTTCAGCTTCAACGACTTTATCTCTAATGGCGGGATCATTATCGCCGGCATCATTGTGATGCTGACCGGAACCAACTGGCCCGACCTCGTTGTGGGCATCGCGGTAGCTTGCATCGCTCTCTATGGCGGCATCGAGATTCTGCGCGACGCTCACATGGATAGCCACGACGATGCGGGAACCAAACACGGCGAGAAGAGGAATTGACCCTATTCGATCTTCCTGCACAATGTGTCCGATGCGCTGGCTTCGGCCGGTGTGATCGTGGCTGGCGTGCTCATTCTGCGATACGAACTTTATATCGCCGATCTGACCATCACGGTGGTCATTGGTGACTTTGTGATCTGGCAGGGCGTTACTTTGTTGCCTCGCACGGTGCGTCTCTTGATGGGCGCGGTGCCGGACGAAAGCGAGTTCGATCGCATTGTGAGCGACCTGCGTGACGCAGAAGGCGTGGCCGACGTCCATCACGTCCAAGTCTGGAGCATCAGCGAGCATTATCGCGCGCTTGAGGCGCATGTCGTTCCTGCCGAATCTTCGTTGCAGGCTTTCGAGGATGTGAAGGCGCGGGCTCGCGGTATGCTCGAGACGCAGCACGCCATCGCCCATGCAACGTTCGAAGCCTGTCTCGCTGCGGACTGTGATCC
>Ga0207880_1000487_pt1 | contig 14581 bp, 13 predicted proteins | sample MalvirmetagMSP91_FD_184226 | JGI IMG/M metagenome (GOLD analysis project Ga0207880, IMG submission 184226) | Marine viral communities from the Deep Pacific Ocean - MSP-91 (SPAdes) | ecosystem: Environmental > Aquatic > Marine > Oceanic | place: Pacific Ocean | collected 2011-04-27
CGCCGGTAAAATGCCGTCCTTTGAAATCGTTCATCGCAACTGACCTTGACAGTACATGAGCCCAATCTTGGAAACCGTGTCAGAGTTTGCAACAGAGCCCCAGAAAGATACGCGAGAGATTGGACGTACTGTTCATGACTTGTCATCTGCGCGCTGGCGGTCGACGGGCTGCAGCGTGCTGACCGGTGCACCGTCCGTACGCTCCACGGTCCAGGTATGAATGGGCACGTGGCCGGCACGCCTCCATCCCGGAGGCATCCAGATATGCTTCAGACGCTGCCACAGAGCGCCCGGTGCCAACACGTCGCGCCACATGTCCACGAACTCATGGAAGTTCAGGACCAGGAAGTTGTAGGACTTGATCTGCTCGGTAATACCGTACTCCACCTCTTCACGTTCTTCCTCGTAAGTGCCAAACCAGCGATCAAAGATAATCAGGACGCCGCCGTAGTTCTTGTCGATGTAGTGCGGGTTGCGGCCATGGTGGACCCGGTGGTTGGAGGGAGTATCGAAAATGTACTCATACCACGCGGGGAAACGACCGACCAACTCGGTGTGGACAAAGAACTGGTAAGCGAGATTCACGGCCAGCAGGAACATCACCACGGCAGGCGGCACACCAAGCAGTACGGGCGGCAGGTAGAACACGAACGACCCGACAAGTGCATTGAGGAGGGACTGACGAGCAGCAATCGAGAAGTTCATGTGCTCACCGCTGTGGTGGGGAACATGTGCGGTCCAGAACCAGCGAATGCGGTGGGAGGCCCGATGAAACCAGTAGTAGCAGAACTCAATTAAGACAAATATGGGCAGAATCGTCCAGCCGTTGACCGGTATCGTGAATAGTCTGTGATCGTAGACCCAGGAGAAAATCCCCATGGTCAGTAAAGTCCAAGCCAAGAGCTCAACGATCTGGTAGGTGCCACCCAGCGACAGGTTGGCAACAATCTCCTTCCAGTAAAATCGCGAGCCATGTCCACGCTGGTACTCGACGACAAACTCGATCATGAAGGCGATCACGAAAATCGGCGTCATGCCAATCAGAAAGACCTGTTTCCAGTCCACATTTGTGCCGAAGAAACCGTGGAGCCAATCCATCACTGCCGTAGCCATTGGGTCTCCTCCCCTTTTGCTAGAATTCATGGCAGAACGTATTTGGCTGGGTCGTGGTTGACGTTGACACTCGCTGACAATCGTTTGACACTTTCGGACATGTCACAGACCTCTCCAGCGCGCATAGAATCTGTCTATTATTCCAGCACCTATGTGGGCCTGCTGTTCGACTATCTCGCCCAGCAAGGATTGGATGCTGAGCGTGTGCTAGAAGAGGTCAGGCCTGCTGAGGACGATCGAGGGCTGCGCCTATACACAGGGCGGCGTTGGCAGCGACTGTTGTCACGCGCGGCGGCTGCACTGAATGACCCCTGCTTGGGCCTGCATCTCGGTCAGCGGGTCAGCCCGGCACATCTAGGGGTACTGGGTTATGCGTTGAGCGCATGCAGTGATCTAGGTGGGGTGCTGTCGAGATGGCAGCAATATGACCGCCTGATCGCCTACGTCGCGAAAATGGACGTTCGTGCCGCGGGCGATGTTGTGGTGATCGAGTGGATAAGCGCACCGGAGCCGCTGGGGGCTTTGGTGGATGAAGCCGCGCTGACAGCAATCGTTCAATTCTCCCGGGACATCACGGGCCAGGAGATCCCGGTACGAGAGGTCAGCTTTATCAACGCCCACCCCGAAGATACCCGGCCGTATTTGGCATATTTCGGGTGCCCAGTCCTGTTTGGGCAACCCGTCACGCGATTGTGTTTCGAAGCGAGTGCGTTGCAGCTTCCCTTGCGGCAGCCCGACGCTGCTCTATTCAGGATTCTGGAGCAACAGGCGCAGTCAACGATGGCTGCCCTGCCTCCCATAGATGATCTGGAGCACACCTTGCGCCAAGCCATCGCGCGCTTGGCGAGAAATGGAGAGGTCAGCATCGAGCGCGTAGCCTGCGACATGCGTGTAACCTCGCGGACCTTACATCGTCGTCTGGCCCGATTGGGCCTGCAGTTCAGCGAACTTCGCGACGACACCTTACGTCGTCTTGCGGTAGACTATTTACGAGATCCGCGACTGTCTCTAGGCGAGATCGCCTGGCTTTTGGGCTACTCCGAGCATAGTGCCTTCACCCGAGCTTTCCGACGCTGGACAGGCCAGTCCCCGCAACAATGGCGTCTCGCCAAATCCCAAAAAACTGCGGTCGATCTCGGTCGACGGAAATCACGCTCCGACTTCGCAGTAGACGATGTAGGGTAGTCGGTGGCCGCATCAAACAAGTAACCTTGGCGGCGGCTGCACAGTCGGCCAACGGGTTCGAGCATCGCCGCTGATTCACGCGATGTGATGCCTAACTGACAGGATGTCCGTTGCGCTGCTCTCGCCGCTTTCACCGGTTTCTAGTCTTGACAACGACGATTGGGTGCGGATACAAATAGTAAAACGTTTGACTAGGTGAGTTAAATAAGAGATCGCGCTGAAGAGCTGGCGGATGGAGGCAGGCTTCGCCTTGTGTCCGAGCTTCACATGCATGTTTCGGCTGCTCGACCTAGTTGGCGTCATTAAGGAACCGAGACCGATTTCCCGTGGAGAGGATTTAGAATGCAGGTACTTGATCGCGTCGAGCTTTATCTCGTAAACGCCCCGCTTCCAGCGCCGTTTGCCCCTTCCTGGGTGCCCGGCCCAGCTCACCAGAAAACAACTTTCTACCTTGGGCGGTTCGTGACAGATGACGGCGTTGAAGGCTGGAGTGCGTTCCCTGCATCCGGGCGGGAGCGGGCAGGCATCGGGGATGCCATCGCCAACTTGTTTCTCGGTCAAAATCCCGAAGATATCGATCTTCTAAGCGAACGCATCCGCATCATGGCGGTAAGCGGCAACTACAATTGGTGGCTCGAGCCGGCCTTGTGGGATATCAAGGCAAAGAATGCGGGCTTGCCGCTCTATAAGCTACTCGGGGGCAAGCATGACCGACTGAAGCTCTATGCGTCGTCCGGCGAGCTGAGAGACCCTGCTGCCCGGCGTGATGAAGCCGAAGCGCGACTTGCCGAGGGATTCGACACATTCAAGATTCGCGTCCATGATTGGGACGAGAAGGTTGATATCGAGCATATCACGGACGTCGCGACTCATATGCAGGGTCGAATGAAGATTGCCGTCGACTGCAACCAGGCGTTCCGCCTGACTCAGAATGCCGCAGCGCCCCTCTGGTCGCTAGATCGTGCTAAGCGTTTCGCCGATGCCGCGGCGGATGTAGAGCTTGCTTGGGTCGAAGAGCCGTTGTTCGGCGAATGGCATGAAGAGATGGCGGAGCTTTCGGCCTATTCTCGTGTCCCTATTTCCGGTGGCGAACTGCATGTTGCAGGCTATTATGAGCTGGCGCGGATGGTGAAAATGCGCTGCTATGACATCTTCCAGCCCGACGCCATGTGGGCTGGCGGCATCAAGCAGTGCCTCGATATTGCCCGCCTCTGCCGTGAAGCCGGCCTTAAGTTTACCCCGCATAGCTGGTCGAACGGTCTCGGGTTTATCATCAATGCCCACATCATGGCGGCAAGCGGCTTTGCCGACGAAATGCTCTATGAATATCCGCTGTCTCCGCCCGGCTGGGTCCCCGAAGCCCGCGATGCCGTTTTGGTCAAGCCGTGGCACCACGACCGTGGGTGGTTCAACATGCCGCAAACGCCTGGGCTTGGCATCGAAATCGATCAGCGCAAGCTGGCTGAATACGGCGTTTGCTTCTTCAAGGCCAGCCGTCGCGAGGTTCACTGGATGCCCGACGCCCTTGGTGGTGCAACACCTCGGGAAGCTGCCGTACAACCGCGAGCGGCTGTTTAGATCTTAAGATAGTCAAACGTTTGCCCCTTGTGATAGAAGTGGCTTTTTGTGGGAGAGGAAAACCAACATGGTAGCAATCTTCTCATTCCTGATCGCATGGAATGGCTTTACGGCTGCGTCGATTCTAATCACGACCGATGGCAACAAGACGCTTCCTGTCGGCCTGCAGCAGATCGTTTCCAACATGACCGCGAACTGGGGTGTCGCGATGGCCGCCTGCGCTGCAATCGTACTGCCGCTGCTTATCGCGCTGTTGGCACTCAATCGGTATTTCATCCAGGGCCTGGTCGGGTCTGGCCTGAAAGGATGAATCTTAAAAACCCAGTTTCGGCCCTCCGCCACCGAGTATCAATGGCGACGGTGGGTTTGTTTTCCCGTGGAGTTGCAAAATGAAGCAGAAGAAGAATTTCTACATTGATGGGCAATGGGTGGAACCTGCCGCTCCAGCCGATCATTTCGTGATCGACCCTTCGACGGAAGAGCCTTGCGCCGTCATCAGCTTTGGATCTGCAGCCGATTGTGATCGGGCTGTCGCGGCCGCAAAACGGGCATTTCCCTCCTGGGCGGCGACCCCGCCTGCGGAGCGTAGGTCGATCGTCGAGCGTATACTCGTTCAATACGAGATGCGCAAAGAGGAATTGGCGCAGGCGATCAGCCAGGAAATGGGAGCTCCCATCGATCTGGCGCGCAACTCGCAGGCTCCGCTTTTGGCTTGGAATCTGAGGAACTTCCTTGATGCTTTCGATAAAATTGAGTGGCTCAGACCGCTCCGCGAGGATACACCTCACGATCGCATTTCTCTCGAGCCAATCGGCGTGGTTGGGCTGATAACGCCTTGGAATTGGCCCATGCATCAGGTCGCGCTGAAGGTCGTTCCTGCGCTTCTCGCCGGCTGCACCTGCGTTTTGAAGCCTTCCGAGCAAGCGCCGCTGTCGTCAATGCTCCTCGCCGAATTCTGCCATGATGCCGGAGTTCCAGCCGGGGTATTCAACCTCGTAAACGGTGACGGCCTGGGTGTCGGCGCGCGGCTGACCAGCCATCCCGATGTCGAGATGATTTCGTTCACCGGTTCGACCGGAGCTGGGAAAGCCGTCACACGCGCTGCCGCCGATACTCTCAAGCGTGTCACCCTGGAACTCGGTGGCAAGGGGGCAAATGTCGTCTTCGCCGATGCCGGCGCAGAGGCGGTGCGGCGTGGCGTGCGGCATTGCTTTAACAACAGTGGCCAATCCTGCAATGCTCCCACCCGGATGCTGGTCGAACGGCCATTCTATGGCGAGGCCGTTGAAATCGCGCGCGAGATGGCGTCTCAGACCCAGGTTGGATCCGCGCACGAAACCGGCGGTCATATGGGACCAGTCGTCAACCAGAAGCAATGGGACCTGATTCAGGGTAACATTCAGAAGGGGATCGATGAGGGCGCTCGGCTGATTGCCGGTGGGCTCGGACGACCTGATGGGCTCAATCGCGGCTATTTCGTAAGGCCGACTGTGTTCGCTGATGTTGAGCCTGGCATGACGATCGAGCGTGAGGAGATTTTTGGTCCTGTGCTCGTCATGATGCCCTTCGAGTCCGAGGAGCATGCCATCGAGATCGCGAATGACACACCCTACGGTCTGACCAACTACGTACAGACTGAAGACGACGAGCGTCGGCGCCGGCTTGCATTGCAGTTGCGGTCGGGCATGGTGGAAATGAACGGCAAGGCGCGCAGCGCTGGCGCGCCTTTCGGCGGAGTGAAGGCTTCCGGCCGCGCGCGCGAAGGCGGCATCTGGGGGATCGAAGAGTTTCTAGAGGTGAAGGCAATTTCTGGCTGGTAACTGCCTCTGAAAACAAGAGTTGGGACGTGTGTCCCGGCTCTGGCCACTGACAGACCCCGTCCGATTTGGGCGGGGTTTCGTTTATGTGTCGGTTTGGGAATGGGGATGGCGGTCACGATTGACTGTCATAAATTGCCGGCGGCCGGCAAGCATAGCTTCGCCTTTCAAGGCGGATACGCTTTTGACCTCGGCAGCATGCCGATAGAGGCGCCCGACAAGCTGTTTGGCGTCAGTGAAGAATATTTCGACCATCTCAAAGCGGCCGCGTTAAACAGCCCCACCCACGCGGTCCGCGGGTTTGGTGTCGCTCCGTATCGCGCCATCAATTGTGCCGGACTGGATAGCCTGCTCAACAATTCGGTCGAATATCCAATAAGCGATCGTCGCTCCTGGTGGCGCCGGCGCCGGATCTGCGGCTGTAAAGGCGTTGACCACCTTGTCCGCCAGTTTCAATCGCAAGAACCAGCAGTAGCCGAAATGGACTTCGATCACGGTCACTCACTGCCATGCCGACTCACCCCGAACAAGTACTCGATGAACAGCGCCTGTAAGATCAAGGTCGTGCCGAGCGGCAGCCGGCCATTTCAGCCGCGGTAGAGCGACTCCCTTAAATCATGGATGACCGAAAGGTAGATTGCACGCTGGGCTCCTACGCACCAGCTGATCGGACGAAACCTGCTCACCCGTTGTCACAACCTCAAGTGCACTCTGTTCCGGGGGCGTCCCGTTCGAACATGAGCCACGTAGGCCCCGCCCCGGCTAGTGCCAGGCGTTGTCAGCTGTCCGAGCCGGACAGAAGTCCCGGCTCTCGGTCGCACCGCCAACGCGCTCCCGGCGGGCCAGAGCTGTCGCGCGAAAGGAACTGTTTGTCCGTGATGACCTGCGTATTCCGCTGAAGCCGGCCACTGATTCCGAAACGAAGCCGGCCACCTGTTCCGATTTCATTCCGGCCAGCATTCCGATTTGAAGCCGGCCAGTCGATGCTCCCCTGGGTCGTTGTTTTGAATGGCTCCTGATTGTCGTGCGGTCAAGCGTCGGATTGGACCTGACGCTGCTTTCGCAAGCTCTCGCCGCTGAGTTCGATGCGGTAGGCATTGTGGACAAGGCGGTCGAGGATGGCGTCGGCGAGCGTCGGATTGCCGATCATGTCGTACCAATGATCGACGGGCACCTGACTGGTGACGATCGTGGAACGCTTCTCGTAGCGATCTTCGATGATCTCCAGGAGATCGCGGCGCTGTTCGTCGTTGAGCTTCTCAGGCCCCCAGTCGTCGAGGATGAGCAGGTCGGTTCTGGCGAGCGCCTTGAGGACCTTCGGGTAGCGGCCGTCGCCGCGCGCGAGTGCAAGGTTGGCGAACAGCCTGGGCAGGCGATGGTAGGCGACGGAGAAGTCCTCGCGGCATGCCTTGTGTCCGAGCGCACAGGCCAGCCAGCTCTTGCCGACGCCGGCAGGCCCGATCAGCAGCAGGCTGTGATGTTGCCTGATCCAGTCGCAGCCTGCGAGCTTCAGGAACAGATTGCGATCAAGACCGCGGGCAGCGCGGAAGTCGATGTTCTCGACCTGGGCGTCATGACGGAGCCTGGCGGCACGGGCTCTCGCCTCGAAGCGCTTTTGGCGGCGCGTGGTCGTCTCCCGCTCCAGAAGAAGGGCGAGCCATTCGCCGTGTTCGAGGCTCTTCGCTTCCGGTTGGGCCTCGAGCTCGTGATAGGCGCTCGCCATGCCTGTCAGGCCGAGTTCACGCAGAAGGTCGATGGTGGGATTTGTCAGCATTGTCTTGGTCCTCAATGAAAGTAGCCGGGGCCGCGCAGGTTTGCGTGTTCCACGACGGCGGCGGGTTCGGTGGAATGCCTGGCGGACTTGTGGGTGGCGATGAGCGCGGTGATGGTCTTGCAGGTCAGCCCGCCGATCTCGACGGCACGCGCCGACACGGCCTCGGCGCGCTCGCGGGGAAGATCGCGATAGAGGCGCAGGATGCCGAGGCAGGTCCTGAAGCCCTGCTCCGGATGCGGCCGGCTGGCGAGGATGGCAGTGATCAACCCCTCGGTCTCGGGACCGATCGATGCCCCCCAGCGCCGGAAGCGATCCGGTGTCCATTCGGCGTAGCGCCGATGCGCGCTCGGCATGTGCTCGGGGTCAGTTCCAAAGCGCGGGCCACCGTAGCGGCGCTGGTGTGCGGCGACACGCTTGCCACGGTGGAATATCTCGATCATCCGGGCAGTGGCACGGATATCAATCTGCTGGCGGATGAGGCCGTGCGGGACGGAATAGAAGAAGGTCTTGAACTCGACGTGATAATCCGTCGAGACCCGCGCCAAGCGCCATTCGGCGAACTCATAGTCCTCCCCGGGCAGGCTTGCGAGTGCTGGGCGTTCGACTGTCTCGAAGAGATGGCGGCGGCTGACGCCGAGCCGGCGCATGACATGATCGTTGATGCGCGCGAGCATCTCGCCGATCGCGGCATTGGCCTCGGCAAGCGAGAAGAAGGTCTGCTTGCGCAGGCGGCCGAGAATGCAGCTCTGGGCGAAGCGCACCGCGTTCTCGACCTTGGCCTTGTCCTTCGGTCTTCTCGGCCGGGCTGGCAGGACGCCCACACCGTAGTGGGACGCCATCATGCCGTAGCTGCGGTTGATCTCGGGATCATGGAAGCTGGCGCGGTTGACCCCGGACTTCAGATTGTCGGGCACGATCAGCCGGGGCACGCCGCCGAAGACGGCGAACATGCGCACATGCGAGCCGATCCAGTCTGGTAGCGTCTGGGTCCAGGTGGCCTCGGCGAAGGTGTAGCTCGACGCGCCGAGCACACCGACGAACAGTTCCGCCTCCCGGACCTCGCCGGTCTTGCGATCGACGATCGGCACCTTCTTTCCGGAATAGTCCACGAAGACCTTGTCGCCAGCGGCGTGCTCCTGGCGCATCGTCGGCGACAGGCTCTGCTCGAAGCCGCGAAACAGTTCGCAGAAGCGGCTATAGCCGTAACCGTCGGGATGGACGCTGCGGTATTCCTCCCAGAGGATCAGAAGCGTCACGCCCGGCTTCCTGAGCTCGATCGAAAGCTCGGCCCAGACAGGCTCCTGGCGTCGCCGCTGGCCCTGCTTGACCCCGGCGCGGGCGAACAGCCGATGTTCGAGCGCATCGTCGGTCAGTTCACCGGGCAACGGCCAGGTCAAACCCGCGAGCGCCGCCCGCTTCAGATTATCCTGCACGGTGCTGCGCGCAACGCCGAGCACAACCGCAATCTCGCGGCTGCTTGTTCCGCTTCCGGCAAGCCGGAGCATCTGTCGTAATTGTCTCATGGTCAGCCTTCTCTTCGCCGGCATCATAATCTCCTCGTGTACCGGGAGGTTTGATGCCAAAGTTGCTGACCCAGGGGGTATCGTCAGAGCCGAAAAACGGCCGACAATTGATCGGAATCGTGGCCGGCTTCAAATCGGAACGGTGGCCGGTAATTGATCGGAATGCCGGCCGGCTTCAGCTCGGAATCCGCAATGACCGCCGTGAACGGCTCCGAGTTACCTTCCAGCATCTTGATGAGCCCGGTTGCCGCCACTTCACCGGTTTTCTTGAGTGGAAAAGCGACCGTGCTGAGGCTGGGGCTTATCGCGCGTGCGATCAGTCCGTCGTGGAACCCGACGACGGAGACGTCATCCGGGATCGTCAGTCCTCTTTTCTGAAGAGCGCTTATCGCGCCGGCGGCGGCCATCATACTGACTACAAATACCGCGCTGAACTTCCCTTGCTTGCGATCAAGCAGACGATTCATGGCGTCGAAGCCGCTCTCGTAGTCATAGTCGGCCGGCTCGACGAGTGAAGGATCGAGAGCTATCCCAGAATCGGTCAGCGCGTCCTGATAACCAGCAAGTCGCTCTGCCGCATTAAAGCGCTGTAGGACGCCGGAGAGGTGTGCAATCTTCCTATGACCAAGGTCTATCAAGCTCTTCGTCGCCAGATAGGCGCCGGGTTTCTCGTCGACCATAACCCAGCTCGCGAATTCGTCGGTTCGCCAGTTGACAGCCATAATGGGAATATCGTGACTTAGGCCGAGTTTTGAATATTCTGTACGGAAGGTCAATGCGATAAGGGCATCCACCCGGTTTCGCTCGACAAGTTCGCGTATAACTTCGATCTGGAGCTCGGCGATCTCCGCATGGGCCAAAATGAGCGAGTAGCCGAACTGGCGACAGGCTTCCGAAGTGCCCTGTACGATTTGCGCGTGTATGGGGTTCTCCAGCGATGGAACAAGAGCACCAATTGAATAAGTACGAGAAGAGCGAAGGCTACGCCCGGCAGCATTCGGAACGTAGTTCATTTGCTGGGCGGCCGCTTTAATAAGATCAATGTTCTCCTGCCGGATCGACAGGGTACGATCGTCCCGCAACACGCGTGAGATTGTCGAAATATCGAAACCGGTACGCCGCGATAGATCCTTCAGGGTGGCTTTCGTTTTTGTCATTTATCGGCCCGCCTATCGGTTTCACATCTATGTATTGTACTCCGTCAGATTTGATTTTCTGACATTATCGCGTGCTACCATAATTCGTGGGGAATGTGGAACGTTTCCTCTACACCGGATGCGATATGGTGATGTAATCACTGCCATATTTACCGGACATCTCCTGTCGAAGTTTACCTAAAGCAGTTCAGCCCCAGTGCTTTGAAGCAATGGAGCTGAACCGCGGATTGAGGAGATGACGAGCACGTTGTCGATCCTGCCCCGCCTATTTGTTGTCATTCAGGATAAAATCGGCCCCTCGCTCACCAATCATTATTGCGCAGGCGTTCGTATTGCCTGAGATCATGCGTGGCATAATAGATGCGTCGACAACGCGAAGTCCCCCAATCCCATGGACGCGGAGCTTTGCATCGACGACGGCCGTTTGCGTATCGGGTCCCATCATGCAGGTGGAACTCGGATGATACGTGGTTCGCCCGGTTTGTCGTAGCCGAAGGATCGCCTTCTCGTCGTCATCATCGTCGGGCCACGGCAGCAATTCCTGCTCGATCAAATCGGCCATGGCTGGTGTCTTTGCTAGACGCCGCACGAAGCGAGCACCTGCAAGGGCATCCGCTACATCTTCATCGGTGGACAGATAATTCGGGTGAATCGAAGGAGCTTGTTCCGGCCTTGCCGAGACGATCTCCAGGTGGCCGCGGCTCGTTGGTCGGCAAGGGCTGACGTTGATGCTGATGCCTGGGAACGGGTCGATAATCATTTTTTCAGGATTTGCGACTTTGGCCGTGTTTCCATAAGTTGCGGGCACAAAGTAGAGTTGTTGGTCAGGGCGGTCCAAATCTTGACGGGTGCGCACGAACGCGCCGCCGTGATTGCTCGATGCGGCGAGAGGGCCCGACTTCGCGAACACATAACGCATGCCGGCGATCAACTGTGCGACCATGCCATTGAGTTGAGCGTTCAATGAAGGTTTGCGGACTTTGTATTGGAACGGGAAAAACAGGTGATCCTGCATGTTCCTGCCGACGCCAGGTAGATCCTGCACCACTTCAATACCGTGGCGCTGTAGCAAACCCGCCGGACCAATGCCGGAGAGCTGCAGAAGCTGGGGCGAATTGATCGCGCCGGCGCTGACGATCACTTCACGGGCGACGCGGATTTGCCTCGTGCGCCCATGACTTTGGCACTCGATGCCAACGGCCTTCCTGCCTTCGAAAAGAATGCGGGTGACCATTGCATTCTTTTCGATCGTTAAGTCCTTAAGAGAACCTGCGTTCGACAGAAAGGCTCGCGCTGACGAGCACCGCCTGAAGCCATCGGTGGTCAGTTGGTACGGACCATAACCTTCCTGTCGAGCCCCGTTGAAATCAAAATTTTCGGGAATCTGCATTTCCCGCATACCTTGGAAAAAGGTCTCCGTAAGCGGATGGCGCTCGACGTCGGAGACCTTCAATGGACCGGAGCCGCCATGATAAGCGTCCTCCCCACGAAGATTGCCCTCCGATTTTCGGAAGTATGGCAGAACGTCCTTATAGCTCCAGCCAGGGTTCCCATCGGCTTCCCAGTCGTCGTAATCTTGGGCCTGGCCACGGATGTAGACCATTGCGTTGATAGACGAAGAGCCGCCCATCACTTTTCCCCGTGGCCAATACTCGCTACGCCCGTTCAGTCCTGGATCATTCTCGGTCTTATACTTCCAGTTGACCCGTCCATCGTAGTAGAGGCGGCCAAACCCGATAGGAACCTGGATCCAGAAGCGCTTGTCGTGGCCTCCTGCCTCGACGAGAAGAGTCTTATTGCCCTTCTCGGCAAGCCTTGCCGCGACGGCACAGCCCGACGAGCCAGCACCCACGACGACATAATCGAATTGCGTTTCCATAAAAAATCTCCCGGGTGTCAACCCCAGTGGAATTCCCGCCTGCCGCCGTCAAGATTGAGCATGGCGCCGTTTACGAAAGCCGCCTGCGGTGAGCAGAGATAAACAACGGCCGCAGCCACCTCATCAGGCTGGCAGAAGCGACCGACAGGATTCTGCGAGGTGATGATGTTCCGCGCTTCCTCGCTGAAATAGGCGATCAGCGCGGTCTCGACATAACCGGGCGCCAGGCAGTTGCAGGTGATGCCCATTTCGCCGACTTCCTTCGCAACGACGCGGGTGAAGCCGTGAACGCCGGCCTTGGCGGTCGTGTAATTGGCGTTCCCTGGCCGCCCGCCGCCAACGACATTCATTGAGGAGGTGTTGATGATGCGACCAAAGCCCGCGGCGCGCATCAACGGAATTGCTGCGCGGGTACAAAGGAAGGTCGAGTCGAGATGCGCCCTCATCATAAAGTCCCACGCCTCGAAGTCCATGTTCTCGATCGTCTTTCCGACCCACTTCCCAGCGACACCCGCATTGTTCACCAGGATGTGAAGGGCACCGAACTCTTTTAAGACGTCGTCGAACAACGCCTTGACTGCGTCCTCTTTGGTCACGTCCGCCTTATAGCCGTGCGCTTTCACGCCGTATCGAGCGCTCAGGTCGGAAGCCGCGTCTTGAGCGGCGTCTATGTCCAGATCGCAAATAGCGATGTTGACGCCTTCTGCAGCGAGGGCGGTAGCCTCCGCCAGACCAATGCCACGCGCTGCCCCGTCACGAGGGCGGTCTTGCCCGATATTCCCATGTCCATGATTTCGTCCTTCTATATCCGTAGTTCAGCCAGAGTGCGCCTAACGTTCGACGCGTGCTCCGGTTTGAGGGTCAAAGAAATGCAATGCTGACGGGCTCACATTGACGCGAAGAACGTCACCCGGTTGAACCGTCGTGCGAGGAGCGCTGATTTGGACCCGCTGACCGAACAGAGTTCCAACCAAGAGCGTTGTGGTTCCCAATTGTTCGGAAACGTCTACGACGAATTCCTGCGGCGCTCCCGAAGCAAGTTCGATATGTTCCGGCCGAACGCCCACGATGAGCGACGCTCCCTTGGGTAGCGCAAAAGGGGCTGGCAAGGTCCGCCCCACCGATTGCGAGACCTGTTTCCGTTACCTTGCCTTCCAGAAAGTTCATTTCCGGAGAACCGACGAAGCCAGCGACAAACCGAGTTGCCGGTCGGTCGAAAATCTCGAGGGGCGTGCCAACCTGTTCTACACGACCATCGTGCATCACCACGATCTTGTCAGCCATGGTCATCGCTTCCACCTGATCGTGCGTGACGTAGATCATCGTCTTGCCAACCTTGCGGTGAAGCTGGGACAACTCAATGCGCATATGTGCACGCAATTTTGCATCTAGGTTGGACAGTGGTTCATCAAGGAGGAAAACGTTCGCATCGCGAGCAAGTGTGCGACCGAGGGCAACACGCTGCATTTGCCCTCCCGACAATTGCTTGGGTTTGCGATCCAAAAGTGGGCCAAGGTTCATCATCGCCGTCACGCGTTCGATCCTCCGCGCGATTTCATCTTTGGGGAAGCCGTTGATCTTCAAGCTGAAGCCAAGGTTCTCGCGAACCGTCTTGTGGGGGTAGAGGGCGTAATTTTGGAAAACCATCCCGATGTTACGATCGGCTGGTTGCATTCGGGTAACCTCGCGGTCGCCGATGAAAATGCTGCCTGATGTAACGGATTCAAGACCCGCGATCATACGAAGGGTCGTCGATTTGCCGCAACCGGATGGCCCAAGAAAGGCCACGAATTCCCCATCCTCCAGGGAAAGATTGACGCCATGAACGACCGTCAGCGCTCCATACTGCTTACGGACATTCTGAAGTGATACACTTGCCATTTATGTTCCTCCTCCGGACGTCAGTCGCGGCTCATTGCATGTTAAAGCGCGGTCAAAAGCACCTGCGTATTGAGAGATTGCTCGAAGCTCCATGCTTAGAGGGCTCCATTTGAATCAAGGAGATGAAGGTCGCCTGGAGGCTTCCGGCCCCAAAATCAATCCCGAGTAACCGCTCCGTGCGCCCCTCCCAGAGCGCCTAATGTGTGTGTCGTAAGCGGTATTCATCGGTTAGTCAAACGATTTTCTTGTTAATATTGGCGCGATCTGTCGTTTTTATGCACGAGAAAGTGAGTTCGACCGAACTTCAATTGGTGGTGTTTACTGATGCGCCCTCATGGAAGCGACGCGCACCGCACTGACGACACTGTCGGCAATTCGTCGTTCCCCAACGTGGCTGCCGGCACCTGCATAGTGAGCGGTGATGAGTAGGTTTGGTGCTGACCATAGGGAGTGACGTTCAGGCAGGGGCTCCGGATCGGTGACATCGAGACCCGCGCCCGCAATCCTACCACTTCGCAGCGCGTCTTCGAGGGCATCTTGGTCGACGAGGCCGCCTCTTCCGACATTCACCAAGATGGCTCTGTTGCAAAAATCGTGAAGCTTGAGCATGCTTGGCGGAGATTGGACGGACGGAACGATGACGGATTTCAAGTGGCGCCATTTCCAGGGTGATG
>Ga0207880_1000496_pt1 | contig 14422 bp, 14 predicted proteins | sample MalvirmetagMSP91_FD_184226 | JGI IMG/M metagenome (GOLD analysis project Ga0207880, IMG submission 184226) | Marine viral communities from the Deep Pacific Ocean - MSP-91 (SPAdes) | ecosystem: Environmental > Aquatic > Marine > Oceanic | place: Pacific Ocean | collected 2011-04-27
TATCGTTAACGCCTACTTCCAGTTCTTCAGCGAGGTCATTGGCAGTAATGAATTCGGTGACTTCAATGACACCTGCTTCCATTTCTTCCATTTCCTGCATTTGTTGCAGTTCTTCCTCTCTTTCCTCTTTACGTTGACGTCTTCTTTTTCCACGCTTACTACCAACATTCGAATTACCCTGGATCTTCTGCATGGTCTCGCGCATCATGCGATCCACATCAATCTCATCTACCTCAGATTTGCCACTTGTTTTACCTTTTGGCTTCTTGCGGGTTTTATTTTTTGCTGATTTCTTATCGTCGTCTTTCTTAGCTGTTGTAGCCGGTTTAGAATCATCACGATCCTTACGACGTTTTCTTTTCTTACGCTTTTTGGTAGCTCCTGTTAAGTCATTAGTAAAGGAAGTTTTACCTAAAACTTTTGTCCCTTTTAACTTACCTGCTTTACCTTTTATAGTTTCCTTTTCTTCAGTCTCTTCTTCTTTCTGATCTTCTTCATCGTCATCATCATCAGAATCTTCTTCGCTTTCATCTTCTTCGTCATCTGCACTAGCGTCGTCTTCTTCAGTCTCAGAATCTTCATCTTCGGATTCTTCCTCTTCCTCAGATTCTTCCTGATCTTCTACTTCTTCTTCTTTCTCAGGAGCAGGCTCAGCTGTAGTTTCCTCTTCTTCTTCGGCTGCTTCTTCTTCCTCATCAGCTACTGGTTCTTCTTCTGCAGCTAATTCTGGTTCGTCTTTTTCCTCAACCTCAGGCTCTTCAGCTTCTTCAACAGGCTCAAGCGGTAATTCTTCTTCCTTCTCATCAGCCGCAGGCTCATCTTCAGGCTCTAAGCCAAGAGATTCATCAATTGGCTCAAGTGAATCCAGAGTTACGCTTTCATTTCGTTGGTCCATGATAGAACTACGGCGACTTTCATACTCTTCGCGGGATCTTTCATGATCCTGACTTTTAGCTTTATCTTCGCCATAGATTCCTTCCAAAACCGAATACATTTCCGGTGTTATTTTGAAATTCGGTCTATTAGCTACTTCAAAGTCATCGCTTAGTGCATCAACAATAGTTTGTGTTGTTACATTAAACTCTGAAGCAACTTTAAATAATGGTTTTGGTCTATTTATGGACATATATGATTTTTTGTGTCTATTGAAAGTTAAATTACAAACCGGATGTTACTCCCTGCAAATTAACCTTCTTCTTCGAACTCGTATCTGATCATATCCATGATCTTTTTAGCGAGTTCTGCGTCAATAACTTCTTTTGTTCTGTTTACCAACTCATCAGCATTTAATTCTAATACTGCACGAGCGGTATCACAGCCTATTTCGTGCAAAGCTTCAATCGCTTCTTTGCCAAAATCTTCCTCAAATTCTGCTAAGTCTATATCATCTTCTTCTTCAACTTCGCGGTATACATCAATTTCGCATTCAGCTAATTTTGATGCAAGACGGATATTAACTCCACCTTTACCAATCGCTTTTGATACTTCGTCAGCCGGAACCAATACACTTGCGTTCTTGCCTTCTTCATCTAGTTCTACTTTAAGAACTTCAGCAGGCTGTAGTGCTCTTTTGATAAACTCATGCTTATCAGCAGTGTAATTAATTACATCAATATTTTCGTTCTGAAGCTCACGCACGATAGCATGAATTCTAATTCCTTTCATACCAACACAAGCTCCAACAGGGTCAACTCTTTCATCGTGTGAAATAACCGCTACTTTTGAACGATCTCCGGGAGAACGGGCTATTTTCACCAAATCGATAATTCCGTCAAATACTTCCGGGATTTCATTTTCAAATAGTCTTTCCAGGAATAACTCAGAAGTTCTGGAGATAATAACTGTAGGATTACCGTTGCGCATGTGAACGCCGGTCACAACAGCACGGATGGTATCTCCTTTTCTGTAACGATCTTTGTAGATCTGCTCGTTTTTAGGGAGCATTAATTCCACACCGTTATGATTTACTAAAATGTCTTTGTTTTGGCGAACCTGATAAACATCCCCTAAAATAATTTCGCCAACACGATCAGTGTAGTCATCGTAAATATTGTCTTTCTCGATCTCACGAATACGTTGAGCCAGTTGTTGACGAGCCATCATTACGGCACGACGACCAAAATCAACGATCTGAACTTCCTGTGCTAATTCATCATACAGCTCAATATCCGGATCGATCTTTTTAGCATCTTCAAGAGAAATTTCTGCTACTTCATCGGTAAGTTCTTCTTTAGGAACTACTTCCTGAATGTGTAATATCTGCAGTTCTCCTCTGTCTGCATTCAAGATCACTGAGAAGGCATCATCGGTTTCGTAAGTTTTACGAATCATTGTGCGGAACACATCCTCTAATATTGATAGCAATAGATCGCGATCAATTCCTTTTTCTTTTGCGATTTCTGCAAATGAGGAGATAATTTGTTTTGATAAGTCGTTCTGCATCAGCGTTGCTTAAGTATGTATTAAATATTTGGGACGATCTTTGCTTCTTTTATATCGTCGAATAAAACCTTAACAGATTTCCCGTTTTGGTCTTCTAGTATAATTCCGTTTTCATCCACACCAACTATTGTTCCTTCAGTTTTGTCATATTCATCTTCTTTCTTGAATTTGACCTTAGCTTTTCGACCTTGATTCTTTTTGTACTGACGCACATCAGAAAGAGGTCTGCTAAGTCCCGGTGAAGAAACATTCAATCGGTATTTCTTTTCAAATAACTCGTGTGCTTCTATCAAAAAACCTAATTCTCTACTGATATCTGCACATTCATCCAGATTAACTCCGCGATCTTGTGCGTCCAGATATAGCCATACTTCATTCAAACCGCTACCGGTTTTATGTTCTATATCAACGACAAAGAGATCCTTAGACTCTACTAAAGGAGCCGCTAAGTCTTTAATTTTTTGTATGGTATCAAGCTGCATGATCCGGGAAATAAGGACAAAAAAAAGCGAGTGCCTTCACGACGCTCACCTAGATTTTAAATATAGCCTTAATTATGGAATCTTTCAAAGATTGATATGGGGTTTGTTTTGCTACACTAATTATCTTGCAAATTCATTTACTGCTGATGATCCTTGATTTAGTCTTTTCTATTTTCTAATACGGTTACTAACTTTTCAAAATTGGGTAAATAAAATCCATCAGCTAGTTTTTCTAATTTTCCTCTGTAAAATTCTATAATGTTTTTATAATTCTCATCCTTTAATAGACTTGCTAATACAATACTTGTTTTCGCTCTTAGGGCTAAATTGAATTTAATATTAGACACCTTTTCTAAATCTTGATTCAATTCTTTGTTAATAATCTCCAAGTTATCATACTTTTGAAAAAAAGACTGTATATAATCACCATAATGATTTTGAACCTTAGCAGCTACGTTTTCTATTTCTTTGTCTTTTTCATCTCTTGAAATAGTTATTTCTTCCACTTCTTTAGCGAATCTTGTCAATGAGCAACCAATTGTTGTAGTATTTTCAGCTGACCTATCGCTGAACTCTGATGCCTGATGCCTGATGCCTGATGAAAAAGATATTCCACCTCATCAAATCTAACACCCATCGAAATTACTATTCCAACATAGTCGTATCTTGAAATGAAGTTTATCAATATTCTCCTATGCCCATATTCTGTTTCTTGTAATAGTACTATTGCAGAATCCTTGTAATCAGCTATACATCTAAATTTTAGATCTTTAAAAAACTCGTTCAATTCTTCAGTTAATTTTTTAATGAATTCTTTTAGACTCATCTAAGATTTATTATTTCAATAGTTTATATTAATTTTTTACCAGTAAAGTCTTAGCAAAGGTACCAAAATTTTGGAGTTCTTTATACAGTCAAGCACTTTAATAATAATGCGAAATTCACTTACTAAGTTTCTTCCTCGTTCCGTACCTCCGGTGCGGAACGACCCCGGAAGCTCTGCTTCCTCTAGTTATAACTATTTCATGAACAACGCCGAGCCTGAAGGCTCTACTAGTTTAAAATCTGTTATTTTATCTTTTAACAGGAATTTCATTTAAGTCCGCAAAATTTTAAAAACAATTCTTTAATTCTCGATTAAATTACTTTAGTTAATAACTTTTTTCTAAATCTTTACTGATCATTTTATATCATCCTCTACATTTTAAACTAACTATGAATATGAATAAAATTCTTTCTTCCTTCCTGGTATTACTTTTTGCTTTGTTTCTTACAAACAATTCGAATGCTCAATTTGTAGAAGCTTCAACGAAATCTGAACTGGAAACTTCTATCGAGCAACGTGCAAAGCTCAGAAATAACTCTGCCTTAAAAAATTATCCTGTTCGCAATGTAGGACCTGTGGTTATGAGTGGTCGTGTATCTGATATTGCCGTTCATCCCGATAACAGCCGAATCTTTTATGTTGGATATGCTTCCGGTGGTGTATTTAAAACTACCAACAGCGGTAATACTATGACTCCAATTTTTGATCATCAGGATGCATTGGGAATTGGAGATATTGCTATTTCGAAGGCGAATCATGATATAATATGGGTTGGAACCGGAGAGAATAACAGCAGTCGTTCCAGTTATGCAGGTGCAGGTGTTTTTAAAAGTATGGATGCAGGAGAAACCTGGGAATACACAGGTCTGAGGAATACTCAACACATCGGAAGAATTATAACTCATCCTACAGATGCAAATATTGCATGGGTTGGTTCAGTAGGTGCATTGTATTCAACTAATAGCGAACGTGGTGTTTATAAAACCACTGATGGTGGTAAGAATTGGAACAAAACGCTTTTCGTTAATGACAGTACCGGTGTAATTGATCTGGTAATTCATCCAACTAACCCTGATATACTTTGGGCTGCAACTTGGGAGAAAGATCGAAAAGCATGGAATTTTAAAGAAGGTGGAAACGGATCAGCAGTTTATAAGTCTACAGATGGTGGGGAGAATTGGAGCAAATCTGTAAGCGGACTTCCACAAGGTAGTTTTGTTGGGAGAATTGGACTGGATATAAGCATCAGTAATCCGGACGTTATTTATGCTATTGTTGATAATCAGTTTGAGATGAAAGAAGAAAGAGAAAATGACAGCGATGCATTATCTCAAACTTCATTTGTGGAAATGTCTGTTAAAGATTTTGTGAACATCGACAACAAAAAACTGGAAACCTTTCTGCGAAGAAACAGGTTTCCTGAAAAGTATACTGCAAAAAGCGTTAAAGCAGATGTCGAAAATGGAAAGTATAAGCCTGCCGCTCTTGGTGAATTTCTGGGCGATGCCAATGCAGCACTATTTGATACAAGTATAAAAGGCTTAGAGGTGTACCGCTCTGATGATGGTGGTGAAAGTTGGAAAATTACTCACGATTACGAAATTCCGGGCGTTTATAATACTTATGGATATTATTTCGGAGAACTCAGAGTTGACCCCAACGATGAAAATACGATCTACGCTTTAGGTGTGCCGTTCATCAAATCAACAGATGGAGGGAAAAATTGGGAGATCAAAGCAAATAATGATCCGGTTCACGCAGATCAACAAGCGCTTTGGATAAATCCGAACGATTCAGAACATTTATTACTAGGAAACGACGGTGGCTTGTATGAAAGTCATGACGGTGGTGAAAACTTCATTCATCACAATACTGAAGCTGTAGGTCAATTTTATACCGTTAGTGTTGATATGGAAAAACCCTATAACATCTATGGCGGCCTGCAGGATAACGGAACTTTTGTTGGACCTTCTACTTCTACTCCAAACAGAAACCGTCCCTGGGAGCGCTTATTTGGTGGCGATGGTATGCATGTTTATGCAAACCCAACCAATTCTGATATTGTATATGTTGGATTTCAGTACGGAAATTATTTCCGATTAGACAGAGAAAAAGGTACGACTACCGGAATTACTCCTCGTCACGATGTTGGTGAACCTCGCTATCGCTATAATTGGAATACACCCGTCAACTTAAGCCATCATAACCCTGATGTTGTCTATTTTGGTTCGCAAAGGTTAAGTCGTTCGTTAGATCGAGGTGAAACATGGACTGCAATCAGCCCTGATTTAACAAATGATCATCCTAATGGTGATGTGCCCTACTCTACAATTTCTACCATTGCTGAGTCACCTTTAGATTTTAATCAAATCTGGGTAGGTACTGATGACGGCAATATTCAACTCACACGTGATGGTGGCAGCAGTTGGACAAATGTTACCGGTAGTATTCAAAAAGATCTTTGGGTAAGTGAAGTTCACGCTTCAGTGCATGAAAAAGGAACAGCATACGTTTCTCTGAATGGTTATCGATTTGATGATTTTGATACTTATCTATACAAAACAACTGATTTTGGTAAAACTTGGAAATCTGTGAAAGGCAACCTTCCAAATGAAGTTGCTAATGTGATTGTTCAGGACCCTGTAGTACCTTCAATTCTTTATGCCGGTTTAGATCATGGAACATATATCAGTTTTAATGATGGCAAAGAATGGCATTATTTGAATCAAGTTCCCAATGTGGCTAGTTATGATATGGTTGTTCATCCCCGAGAGTATGAACTTGTTATCGGAACTCATGGAAGAAGTATTTGGGTAATGGATGTTAAACCCCTTCATAAGTTATCGGAAAGAATGGATGAAAGAATTACCGGTTTCTCTCCGGACGATATTCGTCATTCCGGCAGATGGGGATCGCAATTTTCTCCTTACAGAGATCCATTTAATCCAAGTGTGGATCTGATGTATTTTATTTCAAACAAAAAAGGAGATTCAGTTGAAATTACTATTGAAGATAAAGAAGGAGACAAAATATTCTCAACCAAGCAAAGTTCTGAATATGGTTTTAACATATTTGAATGGGATCTTGTAATTGATACAGACAGTGATGGCAAAAAAACTTACATTCAGAAAGGTGAATACACCATCGAATTCAAAGTTGGAAAATCAACACATACTACAAGTTTCAATGTTAAATAGACTTTGCCTGATAATCCTCTCCACATTGCTTTTGACTGCATGTGGAGAGCCTGAGAAGAAAAAAGATCCTGAAGATAAAGGGCGTGTACTTGAATATACAAATACCCTGTCTTTCCTAAATGATGATGGAGGAACTGTTTCGACACTCAGATTTGTGAAAGCGGATGATCCTTCCGAAAGAAATCAAGGCTTGATGGATGTAAATTCAATGCCTTCGGATGCAGGAATGGTTTTTTACTTTGATACTGAAGAACCTCAGAGTTTCTATATGATGAACACTCCGCTCTCTCTTGATATTATGTACGTGAATGCTGACAGTGTGATCGTGAATATATACAAAAGCACAACTCCGTTTTCTTCAAAGACTTTACCATCGGAAAAACCAGCTAAATATGTCGTCGAGACAAATGCCGGTTACAGTATTTCAAATGATATTAAAGAGGGAATGAAGGTTCGTTTTTGACAGGTGAATTTTAAAGCTGTCAAGTTATTCTGACAAAAACTCCTTCTTCACCCTTAGGGCTTAATATTCGACTTCAGTTTCTTCTTTTCCGGCAAACTCGTGTAAAAAATCCATTACGTGAGATACATTCTCTTTTGAGCCAATATAAATTGGAGTTTGCTGATGAATGGCTGTTGGTTCGATATCCATTATTCTTTGATGTCCGTCCGTTGCCATCCCTCCTGCCTGTTCAATAATAAAACTAAGTGGATTGCACTCATACATCAATCTTAGTTTACCATTCGGATATCGCTTACTATGAGGATAAATAAAAATCCCACCTTTTATTAATGTTCTGTGAAGATCAGCAACCATTGAGCCAATGTATCTTGCAGAATAAGGTCTGCCCGATTCTGGGTCATCTTCCTGGCAATACTTGATGTACTTTTTAAGACCAAGTTCCCATGAATTGTAACTTCCTTCATTGATGCTGTAGATCTTTCCGTGATCAGGTATCTGAACTTTGCGGTCACTGAGAATAAACTCTCCCAAACTTGGATCAAGAGTAAATAAACTAACATTCAACCCTGTGGTATAAGCTAGTGTAGTAGATGATCCATATAATACATATCCGGCAGCTACTTGCTTAGTTCCCGGTTGAAGAGCGTCTTCTTCCCTTAAGGTTTGATCAAAGCGTGGCTCTCTCATATAAATCGAAAAGATACTTCCAATCGATACATTCACATCAATATTCGATGAACCATCCAAAGGATCCATATAAACGATGTACTTACCTCCGGAGCTACTTAACTGAACAATACCATCATTCTCTTCAGAAATAACCATACAAGTTATGCCGGAACGTTCAAGAGCAGAAATAAGCTGTGAGTCCGCAAAAAGATCCAGTTTCTTTACAGATTCACCATGTATATTTGTTGAACCATCATAACCTAAAATATTGGTAATACCTGCTTTATTAACCTCACGGGAAATAATTTTAGCAGCAAGGCTAATGTCTCTTAACAATTGTGAAAGCTCCCCTGTAGCCCCCGGAAATCTGTTCTGTGCCTGAATTATGAATTCTTCAAGCGTTACAAGCCTTTCTTCTTTTTGTGTAGTCATTATCCCTAATAATTTATTTGGAAGCGCTTTTCTGTAATATATGAATGTTTTTTAGTCAATTTCCTTTTAAAATTTCCTAATCTCTTTCAGAAGCAATCCGGCTTTTTCCTTTAATTCGGTAACACCTTCATTGTTGGTGACTACAAAATCTGCTAAATCTGTAAGAGTAGAAAAATCCTGTTGAGCGGAAATACGACCTTCTACTTTTTTTCTGTCAGAATTATCTCTCTCTACAACACGCTTCGTTCTTTGTTGTTCATCCGCTTCAACGAGTACAACATAATCCAGATCTTCTGGTCTGCCGTTTTGTAAAAGAATAGCCGCTTCTTTTACAAATACATCCACTCCTTCTCTCTCTTTTTGGGCTGCGATCTCTTCTACTTTGTCCCAAAGAACCGGATGAACCAACCGATTCAGTTCTGTAACCCTGCCTTTTGTAAAAGCTTCCTCAGCCAGATAATGTCGATTGAGACTACCATTTTTTTGATATGCCTCATCGCCAAAAACAGATTTTATATTCTTTACGAGTTCCTCATCTTCAACCATGAGCTTTTTAGCCAGATCATCTGCATAAACAACGAATGCACCTAATCTTTCCCATTCTTTGCAAAGAGTAGTTTTACCTGAACCTATTCCTCCGGTTACTCCTACCCTGATCATGCTTACTGAGGCTGCGTTGAAATGGTTAGCAAATACGCTTTAATGAATTCATCCAGATCCCCATCCATAACTCCATTTACATTGGAAGTTTCGTGATTGGTTCTGTGATCCTTTACGCGCTGATCATCGAATACATAACTTCTTATCTGAGATCCCCACTCGTTCTTTCCTTTGGAGCCTTCGAGCTTAGCTTTTTCTTCTTCCTGAATTTCCTTTTCTAACTCGTAGATTCTGGACTTCAATAAGACCATAGCTTTCTCTCTGTTCTGAAGTTGAGAACGCTCCTGCTGACACTCAGCAACTACCTTCTCTGTTCTACCATCAGAAAGCTCTCCTTCCCAGATCAAACGGACTCCGGTTTCAACTTTGTTCACATTCTGTCCACCGGCACCACTTGAATGAAAACGCTGAAGCTCAACTTCACTTTCGTTGATGTTCACTTCAATAGAATCATCGATCAATGGCGAAACAAATACTGAGCAAAAAGACGTATGTCTTCTGGCATTACTGTCGAATGGCGAAACTCGCACTAAACGATGAACACCGCTTTCTGCTTTAAGAAAACCGTAAGCATTGGTTCCCTGTACTTCAATAGTCGCTGATTTTAATCCGGCTACATCTCCATCCTGATAATCAATATTAGAAACTTTAAAATCATTCTTTTCAGCCCAGCGAACATACATTCTGTATAACATCTGTGCCCAATCCTGACTTTCCGTTCCTCCGGCTCCGGGATTGAAAGTTACCACCGCGTCTCTTTGGTCATCCGGACCATTGAGCATGTTTCTCAATTCCAATGCTTCCAGCTTATTCTCGAGCTTGGCATATTCTGCTTCGATCTCGCTTTCAACATCTTCACCCATTTCTTCAAATTCAAGAAACACATTGATGCTGTCACGCAGATCATTAAGATCATCCCAGGATTCTACCAAACCTTTTTCATTATCCATCTGCTTCATAACTGCTTGCGCAGAAGTTGGATCATTCCAAAACTCAGGGTCCTGGGTTTTCTCGGTAAGTTCTATTATGCGGACTTTTCTTTTGTCGTAGTCAAAGATACCTCCTGAGCGAATCCACGCGCTCATAGAGTTCATTTAGGTGATCTTTATTAATTCCCATTCGTTCAGTTAATTAGTCTTTTCCGCCTCTGGTAAGCAATACACCCAGAAATAGTCCGGCTACAAATGCCACACCTAAACCCTGCTCTGGATTTGCTCTTACATACCGACGAGCATTTCTGTATTCGTGTCGCAATTCTCTTTCCAGGCGATCTTTTTCGTATTGAAGTCTGTCCAGAGCTTTATCGTAACTTTCTATAGCTTTTTGCTCCAGAATGTCTCCGGCCTTTTCCAGCCCTTGTTCAAGTTTTTTCTTTCTTTCTGTAGTATCCATGAGTTTCCTTAATTGATTTTAAAAATACAAATTTGACGGCAAATTGTTAGGATGTTTCGGCTGAACCTTCCTTAAAAATATGCTAAGTTTATTTAATGAAAAATTCGCTTTCGAATCTTTGGTTTAAATACCTTACGTCTCATTTTCTTATATACAATACCAGCTGGGAAGATCCCGAAATTGATCGAAATCTAATTAATCTTCGTCCGACCAGCGATCTTCTAATGATAACGAGCGCAGGAGATAATGCGTTCGACTATCTTCTGGATAATCCACGCTCCATTGATTGCATCGATATCAATCCATATCAAAATGCGCTTTTGGATCTGAAATGTGCACTTTTTGAATTCGGGAATTTTGAGTTGCTGAGTTCTATGTTTCTGACAGGGAAAACAAAGCACTACCAATCAATATTCAATGATATAAAGCACTTACTAAACCCGTATTCCCTGAAATTTTGGAGTAGCAATATTCATTGGTTTTCCCCCGATAAAGGTTTCTATAATTCCGGTCTAACAGGTTATTTTGCAGGGGTTTTAAATTTTTTGATCGACATAAAGAGTTTACGTTCTGCTATAAACTCTATTATAGCTGAAACTTCACCTGATAAAAGAGCCCTAATATTTGAAACAGAAATAGTTCCATCTCTTTGGCAGGGATTCAGTCAGCATTTCTGGAAGTCTAAACTCATATTAAATCTTGCGGGAGTGCCTGATACTCAACGTAGCAGTATTACCGATCTCAACGAGTATATGAAGACCACACTTTGGAATTTATTCGTGGATCAAGGTGTAAACAACAACTACTTCTGGAAGCTGTATCTGGAAGGAAACTACACCGAAACTTGCCTACCTAATTATCTCAAAGAAGAAAATTTTGAACTGATTCGGTCACAACTCCATAGTCTATCTCACTCAACCGGAACTGTGACTGATTTCTTAAACAATTCAACAAAAAAATATTCTCATTTTGTCTTGCTGGATCATCAGGACTGGCTTGTTGGAAATGGCACTGACCAGTTGGAAAAAGAATGGATCGCTATTCTTAGATCAGCTAAGCCGAAAGCTAAAATTCTGATGCGGTCTGTTCATAAAAACACGGAATTCTTACCACGGTTCGTTCAAAGCAAAGTTAAACCAGTACCGGTTTCTAAGGATTATTTATTGCAAAATGACAGAGTCGGAACCTACCCCTCCACTTTTCTTCTTGAATTAGATGTTTGATTCCGTAAACTCATATTACAAAGCACATTCCAGGATCTATGATCTTACACGTTGGGGAATTCTTTTTGGACGAAATCGTTTGCTTGAACTAATTCCTGAAGATTTCCGTCCCGAAAGAATTTTAGATCTGGGTTGTGGAACAGGAAAGCATCTCATCAAACTTGGTGAACAGTTCCCTGATGCCAATATCATTGGAGTTGATGCTTCTAAAGAAATGCTTAACAAAGCTTCTGCAAAAGTACAATCCTTTGATCGTATAGAATTAGCGCACACTTCTGTCCATACTTATTTAACCAACAGCGACCCCTTTGATCTTATCGTATGCTCTTACTCTCTATCCATGTTTGGGGATGATCACAATTATTTAGAATTGTTGCGCGATGGTTTAACTCAAAATGGTTTGGTTGCTATTGTAGATTTCGATCATACACCTTTTAAAGTTTTTGAACGCTGGATGAATCTCAATCATGTAGAAATTTCAGGAAGTTTATTCACCAAGTTAAAAAACACTTTTCAAGTAAAACATTCGGAAACTAAAAGTGCTTATTCAGGATTATGGAGTTACTCATATTTTGTAGGCCGACAATAATGGATTCTATAAAATTTTCAGTATCATTGACTCGCCCAAAAAAGCGCTTTCATTTTTAATACATGCAAGAATTACTCACAAATACTAAAACTGCTTTTAAGTACAAGTCCACGAAGGATTTAAAACTCGCTAAATGGATCTATGGCATCATGCATCAATATCCTGATCTGGTTTTGAGTATGAGTCAACTGGGAATGTTTGCAGTGGAATGGAAAATTCCGTTTGCCGACCAAGTAGTTTATAACACATTCTACAAAGTATTTTGTGGAGGAAAAGATCTTAAAGATTGTATTTCTGTTGTTGAGAATCTTGCAGAGTTTGGCGTTGAAACTGTTCTGGATTACGGAGCTGAAGCCAAAGATTCCGAAGAAGAATATGAAGCTGTAACACATGAATTTCTTAAAGCTATTCGCTTTGCAGGGAAACACGCTTCCATCCCTCTTATAAGCATGAAGATCACGGCAATTGCAGATTTTGAGTTATTGGAAAAGTACAGTAAGCCTTCTTCAACGAAAACTCCTCAGGAAGTCATTGACTGGGAACGGGCTATGGCCAGATTTGATCTGATCTGTAAAACTGCATATGAAAACGGCACCAGTATTTTTGTGGATGCTGAAGAAAGCTGGATCCAACCTGCTTTGGATACCATGGTCATGGACATGATGAAGATGTACAATACAGAAGCTCCTGTTCTTTACAACACCTATCAGATGTATTTGAAGGGCTCAAGAGATCGATTGATTTCCCATCATACTGAATTAAAGAAAGCAGGCTTTGTTTTGGGTGCAAAGATCGTTCGTGGCGCATATATGGATAAAGAGTCAAAGCGAGCTGAAGAACTTGGTTTGGAAGATCCCATTTATCCTACTAAAGGTGATACGGACGACGCTTACAACGAAGCTATTCTCTACAGTTTTCAAGAGCGGGATAACATGGCTTTTTGCTGTGCTTCGCATAACAGGGAAAGCTGTATCATTTTGCTGGAACTGATTAAAGAAAATAAAGTAGAGAATCATCCCAATATCTCCTTCTGCCAGCTTTACGGAATGAGTGACAATCTTACCTTCAATCTGGCTACTCAGGGCGTCAGAAGTATGAAATACTTACCTTATGGTTCTGTTGAAAACACCTTCCCTTATTTGGTTCGCAGAGCTCACGAAAACACTTCCATCACGAACGATGCTTCCCGTGAATATCTGATGTTAAGCGAAGAGCTTGAACGGCGTGAAAAAGCGAAAAGAAAATGATTAAGAATATTGAATATTGAACAAGGAATATTCAATGATGAGTTTCTAAATCGACTTGGGTTGTCCAATAGTTCTAAATGTCGGTGTAGTTGTTTGCTTTTCTGAAATTCTCCGATACATTTTCATGTATTTTCTCATACATGATTCTTAACTGGTTTTATTTATCTTGGAAAACCGATATAAAAAACCAAAAAACAAACATCTTGAGACGATTAAGCTTACTTCTACTTTTTGGATTCCTCATCAGTTGTTCTGACAATCAAACATCCAGCACATCTGAAGATATTGAGTTTGGTGCTCCTTACAGTATTATCACAACATCAGATATGCCGACGATCAGCAATGGGGTACTGAATAGCAGAGTTGGTTACAGCGGGTGTAATCCGGATCATGAATTTGAACTTAAAAGTAATAACGATAATTCTGTAACTGAAATCTGGCTGTTTAAAAAAACCTCTCAACAATGTGAAGCCTATTTTGAGGAAGAACGAGAATTTACGCTATCCGAAAGTATCCTTAGATCCGATGAAATTATTCTGATCACTCCCGACGAAGAAAGAATTTCTCTTAAGTAGAAAAATTAAACTGTGTAGATTCTTCGGCAGTAGCCTCAGAATGACTTCCTAATCAGAATCTAGCCACACTTCAATATTGAATATTCCTTGTTCAATATTCAATATTCACTTTTCAAATCTCTAGCCTTCTACAAGCTGATCTTTATATTGTAATTCGTAGAGTTTTTTGTACAAGCCGTTTTCCTGAAGAATCAATTCCTGATGAGAACCGGATTCTCTGATCAC
>Ga0207880_1000498_pt1 | contig 14373 bp, 15 predicted proteins | sample MalvirmetagMSP91_FD_184226 | JGI IMG/M metagenome (GOLD analysis project Ga0207880, IMG submission 184226) | Marine viral communities from the Deep Pacific Ocean - MSP-91 (SPAdes) | ecosystem: Environmental > Aquatic > Marine > Oceanic | place: Pacific Ocean | collected 2011-04-27
CGATCCGGTCCACGCCGGCGAACTGAACCATGACGAGATCGAAAAGGGCCAGGCTGACCCTGCCTATCGTCTCGTCATGCAGCGTGCGCCCGTCGATGTCAGCCGCACCAAGGGCCCGCGCTATACGCCGGTCTCGAAACGGCAGGACAAGCCTGATGGCATCGCCTGGATCCTGCGTAACCATCCGGAGATTTCAGATGCGCAGATCGGCCGCCTGATCGGTACGACCCGCAACACGATTAACGCGATCCGCGACCGTAGCCACTGGAACATCGCCAACATTCAACCCAAGGATCCGGTGACCCTTGGCCTGTGCTCGCAGCGTGAACTCGACGCGGCGGTGGCCAAGGCGGCAAAGAACGTGTCGGTTGGTGAGGAAGAGACAAGCGAGATCCCCGTCAAGCCGCGCGACGATCGTGCTGCCCTGATCGAGGAACTTAAGGCCGAGCGCGAGGCCGCGACCAAGGCCGCTGCCGAGGCCGCGCAGGAGGCCGAGGCCGAGGCATGGCTCGAAGCCAAGCGCGCTGCGGAGGCCGAGGGCACGCAGCAGCCGTAATCATCCGGCGCATTGCATCGAAACGAAAAGGGCGGCCCGCGAGCCGCCCTTTTTTTGTGTGCGGACCTTGCGGCCAGCGATGTCAGGCCGCTGCGGGGGAACCCTGAGGCTTGAGTGCATCGACCTTCTCGCCGCTTGTCCCGGGCTTGGGAAGTTGCTGTTGCGCGGTCTTGTTGGCATTTTTGGCGCTGTAGGGGGCAAAGCGGCCCTCAACGCTGGCGCCCTGTTCGATGGTCAGCGTCTCATAGGACACGTCGCCGTCGATCCGCGCACTTTTCAAGATCACCAGCTGGCGAACCTCGATCGTGCCCTTCACGCGCCCCGAAAGGCGCGCATTCTCTGAACGGATAGATCCTTCGACCTGGCCCGATTCGCCCTGCACCAGCGAGGCGCAGGAGAGATCCCCCACCACCTTGCCATCGACATGCAGGTCGGCACTGGCCTCGACGTCGCCACGAATGGTTACGTCCTGGCCGATTACTGAAAATGTTGCTGATTGATTAGCCACTGGTCGCTCCATCACTTCCGGCAAATTGGGCTCTGGCTTCTTCGAGAACATGGGGCGCTGCCTCCAGAAATTTACGTGGGTTAACCGCGCGGTCATTCATGCGGACCTCGAAATGCAAATGCGGACCGGTAGAACGCCCGGTGCTGCCGATGGCGCCGATCACGTCGCCTGCGGCGACCTTGTCGCCCTTCTTGGCCTTCCATCGTGACATATGCGCGTAACGGGTCATCAGGCCGTTGCCATGTCTGATCTCGACCACGCGTCCATAGCCAGACTTGTTGCCGACGAAGCTGACCGTGCCGGCCGCGGCGGCATGAATCGGGGTGCCCGTGGGGGCCGCGAAATCAAGCCCGCTGTGCAGAGCCGAGCGCCCGGTAAACGGATCGCGGCGATAGCCGAAACCTGAGGACATGGAATTGATGTCGGCAGGCATGACCTGGGGAATTCCATCGAGCCCGCGTTCGAGCGCGTCCATGCGCGCCATGCTAAGCCCCAGCCGCTCAAACCGCGGGTCCATCGAGCCGTCCGCTTCGCTGGAGACCAGCTGCAAGGGACCACCCATCGCGCGCTGAGCAGAAACCAGCACGGATTTGGGATCGAGGCCGAGCTTCCGGATCGCGTCTTCGGCCGAGGCGGCCCGGCGATCGGCGTAGCGGGTCAGCGCCTCTGCGAAGGCCAGCTGGCGTGCCTCGATCCGGGCGAGGCCGCTGGCTTCGGGGATCGATTCCTCAACAAGGCTGATAAGCCGTTCAGACTCGCTGCTGGAATTGCTCACCGTTTCCTCGGCGCGCGTGTCCTGCGGCAGCATGTCGATCATGCCTTCGATGAATTCCTGCCGCTTCTCCAGATCCGCAGTCGTGGCGGCGAGATTCTCGCGATAGGCATCGACACGGTCCTGCGCCTTGGCGACGCTGGCCTCGCGATCGAGCAGGGCGGCGCGATCGGACGAGTTCTTCCATTGGCTGACAGCCACGAAGCCCACCGAGCCAGACCAGCCCAGCGCGACGGCGAGTACCGAGGCGGCCGCAGTGATCTGCATCCTGCTGGTAATCTTGATGAAACGGACCTGACCCTGCGAGCGCATGAAAAATTCGCGCTCCGGAAAGAGCGCGCGCACGCGCTTCCAGTATCCCTTTACCTTCGCTTGAACCAAGACGACCCCGTCTGTTTTGTCTCTTGTCTGGATGGTGCCCTATCGCAGGAAAAGTTAACGTCCATAAAGCCCGGGTGCCGGTCGGGGCGAAGCGTCCCGTGATCGCGGTGAAGCGTGTTTTATCCCGAAATTTACCAACAGGGGCAGGAACGAATCGATCGGGATCAGCGTTCTGCCGAATCTGATCGGGGATGATTATCGCTCGATTCGAGAGCTAATGCGTCGACGCCCCCGATTCGCTAATAAGGATTCGAACTGACAAGGCGGCGGCGCAATGCTAGGGGCGCGCCCATGGCCAGTATGCAGGACACCACCACCGATTTCGAGGCAATGATCGCCAATCTCGCGAAAGCGGGGCGCGCGGCACAACGCCGCCTTGCGCTCATGCCGAGCGAGGCAAAGGCATCTGCGCTTTTGGCCGCTGCGGCGTCCCTGCGTGCAAATGCCGCGACCATCCTTGCGGCAAATGCCAGGGACATAGCGGCAGGCGAGACGAACGGCCTTGCCCCAGCTATGCTCGACCGCCTCCGGCTCGATGAGGCAAGGCTGGAATCAATCGCCGCCGCGATCGAGAACGTCGCCTCATTGCCCGATCCTGTCGGCCAGGTGATCGAGACCAGCACTGCTCCCGCCGGGATGGAGCTGATACGCCGCCGCATCCCTATCGGGCTGATCGGCATCATCTATGAAAGCCGCCCGAACGTCACGGCCGATGCTGCGGCGCTATGCCTGCGTTCGGGCAATGCGGCGCTGCTGCGCGGCGGCAGCGAAGCTGTACATTCCAACCATGCCATCCATGCCGCGCTGGTTGAGGGGCTGGTAGAGGAAGGCGCGCCTGCCGAGGCTATCCAGCTCATGCCCACGCAGGACCGCGAGGCGGTGGGCGCGATGCTGCGCGCGGCGGGCCTGATCGACATGATCGTGCCGCGCGGGGGCAAGGGCCTGGTTGCTCGCGTGCAGGCTGATGCGCGGGTGCCAGTGCTCGCCCATCTCGATGGTATCTGCCACACCTTCATTCATTCTGCAGCCGAGCCGGACATGGCTCGCGCCATTGCGCATAATGCCAAGATGCGGCGCACCGGGATTTGCGGGGCCATGGAAACTCTGCTCATCGATGCTGCTTTCCCCGCAGCTGGCGGACTAGTTGGCGATCTGATCAGGGCGGGCTGCGAATTGCGCGGCGATGCCCGCGCCCGCGCTATCGATCCGCGCATTGGTCCTGCCAGCGCAAACGACTGGGACACGGAATATCTCGACGCGGTACTGTCCGTGGCGGTGGTCGACGGGCTGGATGCGGCAATGGAGCATATCGCCCGTCATTCCTCAGGCCATACTGATGTGATCGTGACCAGTGACGATTCTGCGGCCGCGCGCTTCCTCGACGAAGTCGACAGCGCCATAGTCATGCACAATGCTTCCTCGCAATTCGCCGATGGTGGCGAATTCGGGCTGGGCGCCGAGATCGGCATTGCCACGGGACGTCTTCATGCGCGCGGTCCCGTCGCGCTGGAGGGACTGACCACCTACAAATGGCAGGTTCGCGGCCACGGCGAGATCCGACCCTGAGGCGAACCGCTCCCAGGATAGCGCGTCGTCGTGGTGGCTCCCTGACCGGCATATTGGGGGGGTCGTTCAACCCGGCGCATACCGGACATCGCCGTATAACCTTGTTCACCATGCGGGCACTGAGCCTGGACGAAGTGTGGTGGATGGTGTCTCCCGGCAATCCGCTAAAAGCGGCCAAGGGTATGGCACCGCTTGCGGCCCGCGTAGGTTCGGCCAAGGCGATGAGCCGCAATGCGCGGATCAAGGTCACCGCGATCGAACGTGAACTTGGCACCCGATACACCGCCGACACGCTCCGTGCGATCAAGCGGCGGTTTCCGCGTCGTCGATTCATATGGCTGATGGGTGCTGACAATCTCGCGCAATTTCACCGGTGGAAGAACTGGCGACAGATCGCGCGGGAAATGCCGATTGCGGTGATCGCCCGGCCCGGCTATGATGATGACGCCCTCGCGAGCCCCGCGATGGCCTGGCTGCGGCGTTACCGGTTGTCCGCTGCCGGTTTGAACAACCGGGGTAAATGGAGCGCTCCTGCGCTGATTGAATTGCGTTTCGACCCCGATCCGCATTCGGCCACCGAAATCCGCGCTGCGGATCCGGATTGGGCCAGCCGGTTCACCGGCCCCGCGCCGCGGGACGAAGTGACCTTTTCACTCATTCACGAGAAGGCAAGGGAGGATGGCGAATGAGGCCGTTCCAGCCCATGCTGCAATCGCCCATTTGCACTATCAGGAGCACGAAACGTCGCGATGAACCAGACGCAAGCCTGGCCGGCCCCGACCGGTTCTGCAATGCCCGGCACCGCAACAAACGTTCCCATGTCTGACACCGACCTTATCAAACTCGCCAAACCCGGATCGCTGCACGCGCTCGTCCTCCAGCAACTGGATGACGATCAGGCGCAGGATGTGGTTTCCATTCCCCTTGAAGGAAAGAGCAGCATCGCCGACCATATGGTGATCGCCTCTGGCCGTTCGACCCGACAGGTCGCCGCGATGGCGAACAAGCTGGCGGAGAAGGTCAAGCAATCCGGCGAACCGTCACCGCGTATCGAGGGCCTTCCCGCCGCCGACTGGGTGCTGATCGACGCCGGTGACGTGGTAGTGCACCTGTTCCGCCCCGAAGTCCGCAGCTTCTATAACCTCGAACGGATGTGGGGATTTGGCGACGAGGGTTCGAAGGCGGCCGCCGGCAGCGCCTGATCGTGCCGGGAGGCCCTCATTCTTCTCCACGTTTTAGCTCGCGGCAAGATTGCGCGATCGCCCGAGGCCGAGCTGGTCGCGCGCTATGAAAAGCGCATCACCTGGCCAGTAAGGCTGACCGAACTGCCTGAAACCGGCGGACGGATCCCAGAGCCGCAATTGCCGTTCCGCACTGTGCTGCTCGACGAGAAGGGTCGTGACATGCCGTCGGTAAAGCTCGCCGCGCAGTTGGAAACATGGCGTGATGGCGGCATCCGTGAATGTCGCCTCGTCCTCGGTGCCGCCGATGGGCACAGCCAGTCCGAGCGCAACGAAGCCGACCTGCTGCTCGCCTTCGGCAAGGCCACCTGGCCGCACCTTCTCGCACGCGCCATGCTGATGGAGCAGTTGTTTCGCGCTACCTCCATCCTTGCGGGGCACCCCTATCATCGCGCAGGATAGGGTTGTGACCTCGCGTACCCTCCTGATCGGCGCTCTGGGCGCGCTGGTGGCACTGGCTGCAGTTTCGGTGCAGGCTGCGCGCAATCCCGCGCCAACGCCCTCCGCTTCGCAGGATGCGCGCGCCGCGCTCTCGCAGGCGCAGGCCGCGTGGGAAGAAGCGCGCGATCGCAGCGCAAATTTTCGCAAGCAGGCTGAGCAAGCCGCTAACGAAGCGGAGAGAGCGGCCCGGCAGTCTGCCTCGATTGCGGCGCAGATCCAGTCCGCAGAGGCCGGGATCGGGCTTGCCGAGGCGCGAATTGGCATGCTGGAACAGCAAGGCAAGGCGCTGCAGCGCGAACTGGCGCGGGAGCAACAGCCGCTGGTTCGCCTGACCGGTGCAATGCAGCTACTCGCCCGTCGCCCGCTTGCGCTGGCGGTAGCAAGGCGTGGTTCTGTGGAGGATCTGGTGCATTTGCGTGCGGTCATGGCCTCGGCGCGCCCGGAGTTTGAGCAGCGAACCGCCGACCTGCGCTCGCGCATTGCCGAGCGGCGGCAATTGCGTGCCGGATTGGAAGAGGCTGCGCTGACGCTCCGCCAGCAGGAACAGACACTCTCGGCCCGCCGCGCCGAGCTCGCCAAGATCGAGAGCCGCAAGCGTCTGCTAGCGCGCCAGCGGGGCGAAACTGCGCGGGGTGAGAATGAGCGCGCACTGGCACTGGGTGAGGAGGCGCGCGATCTCGACATGTTGGTAGGCGAACTGGACCGGGCGGGCGCCTTGCGAGAGCGACTCGCAGCTTTGCCGGGACCGCGCCTGCGCCCTGCGGACCCTCGAACCGTCCAGCATGCCGCCGCTTCTGTTCGCCAGCCGGCTGCAGCGAGAAATGACGACGGTGCGGCACCTTCGCCTTACCTCCTCCCGGTCACCGGGCGCATCGTCACCGGGTTCGGCGCCCCGTTGCCAGCGGGTGCAAGTCGTGGGCTTACCATCGCCCCGCGGCCCAGCGCGCAAGTCGTTGCGCCTGCAGCCGGGCGTGTTGCCTTTGCCGGCCCCTATCGCGGTTACGGTTCGATCGTGATCGTGGAGCATGCAGGTGGATGGACCAGCCTTGTCACCGGCCTTGCGCGCACCAGCGCTGATGTCGGCGAGAGTGTCATTGCGGGTGCCCCGATCGGCGTCGCTGGCCGGGGGGAGCCGGAGGTGACACTGGAGTTGAGGCGCGCCGGGGCGCCCGTCAATCCACTCGACCATGCCCGCTAGAAAGTGCCTGGTTTCACAGAAGCATTTGCACCTTCGGCCTCATCTGGCGTTAACGCGATTGCTGCGATAGAAGGGCGTCAAGTCCAGAAGACCGGAATCCCCGAGAGGAATTGCCGATGAAGTTTGCCCCGACCCTTCGCGCTGCCGCCCTTTGCACGGCGGTTGCGCTGCTGCCCGCCACCACGGCGGGTTTCGCGCAGGTCGAAGGCAATGCCTCGCCTGAGTTTGCAAAGCTCTTCGCGATCTACCAGCGGGTCAAGACCAGCTATGTCGACCCGGTCGATGACGAGAAGTTGATGCGTGGTGCGATCGACGGCATGCTGGCTTCGCTCGATCCGCACTCCAGCTATCTCGACGGTGCCGCGTTGCAGCGGCTTGAGACGATGATCGACGGAAATTACCAGGGGCTCGGCCTCTCGGTGCAGATGGAAGACGGCGCGGTAAAGGTCGTATCGCCCTTCCGGGGCAGCCCCGCTGACAAGGCCGGGGTGAAGGCGGGCGATTTCATCACCCACCTCGACGGGAAGCTCATCTACGGGCTGGAGATCAATGACGCGGTCAGCCAGATGCGCGGACCTGCCGGAACCGATATCACGCTCACCATCTTCCGCCCGGGCCGGGAGGATTCTCTCGAAGTTACCGTCACCCGCGGCGTGATCGAGCTGGAGCCGGTCACGCACGAGCTCGCCAGCGGTAATATCGGTGTCATCACCGTCAATGAATTCAGCCGCGATGTAGGAGCCGATGTCAACGCGGCCCTGCGCGCCCTGCGGGAGAAGGCCAGCGGGAGGCTGGAAGGGCTGGTGCTCGATCTTCGTCGCAATCCAGGCGGCTCGCTCGACGAGGCGGTGGCGCTTTCGGATCTCTTCCTGACCAAAGGGCAGATCGTATCGCAGCGCGGACGCCATCGCCGCGACACGATGTATTACGAGGCCGAGTCCGTCTATCGCGGCGATGTTGCCGCGGGTCTGCCGATGATCGTACTGATCGACGAGGGTTCGGCCTCTGCCAGCGAGATCGTTGCAGGGGCCTTGCAGGACCATCGCCGGGCGCTGGTCATGGGCGAGCGCAGTTTCGGCAAGGGTAGCGTGCAGAGCCTGCTCCAGCTCACCAGTGACAGCGCGCTAAAACTCACGACGGCGCGGTATTACACGCCTTCGGGCCGAAGCGTGCAGGAGGGCGGGATCGAGCCCGATATCCGCGTGCCGCAACTTTCCGACCCCGATGCGGAAAAGCGCCAGAAATACGCCCTGCGCGAAAGTGATCTGCGCGGCCACCTGATCAACGAGATCGGCATTGCCGACGAAGAGCTGGAAGATGATGCCAAGAAGGATCCGCGCTTCCTGCTGACCGCGGAGGAGCTGGCCGAACAGGGCATAGAGGACTTCCAGCTCGATTATGCCCTGCGTACACTGCGCCGCACCAAGTCGACCAATGTCGCCTTGCGTAACTGACGGACGGGCGGGGCCGCATCGTGACGCCATCCACAAGACTCGCCCAGCGCCTGGCGCTCGGTATCCCCGCATTGCTGCTGGCCGGAGCCTATGTCTCGCAATTCGGGTTTGGCCTCTATCCGTGCGAGATGTGCATGTGGCAACGTTACGCGCATTTCACCGCGCTCGTATTCGCGCTGGTTTCGACCTTCGCGCCGCCGCCACGCCTGTGGATCGCTTTGGCGGCCGTCACCATTGCCGCCTCAGGCCTCATCGGTGCCTTCCATGCCGGGGTCGAATATGGCTGGTGGGAAGGGATCACGTCCTGCGCGATTCCCGCCAGCAGCGGCGGCAACGCGCTTGAGGCTATCCTCAATGCCCCGATCGTGCGCTGCGATGTCGCGCCCTGGAGCTTGCTGGGCATATCGCTGGCCGGCTTCAATGCCCTGTTTTCGATCGGTGGCGCGTTGGGCATACTTGGCCTGCTGCGGGAGAAGGTGGCGGCATGAACGATAGAGGCAAGGCAGGCCGCGACGCGATGATCCGGGTCGATCAGGCGGGCGAATATGGCGCTACGCGGATCTATGCGGGCCAGCTTGCGGTGATGGGTGATCGTGCCCCGCTTTCTGCCGAGATACGCGCCATGGCCGAGCAGGAGGCAGGACATCGGGCCGAATTTGATGCGCTCATGGCGCGGCGCGGTGTACGTCCGACAGCGTTGCAGCCGGTCTGGAACGTTGCAGGATATGCGCTCGGTGCGGCCACTGCCTTGCTGGGGCCGGAGGCAGCCATGGCCTGCACCGCCGCGGTGGAGACGGAGATTGATCGCCATTATTCGCGCCAGCTGGACGAATTGGACGGCGATGGCGACGATCCAGAGCTTGCCGACATGGTTCGCCGCTTCCGCGAGGACGAGCGCGAACACCATGATGCAGCCATTGCCGCGGGGGCTGAACGCGCGCCCGCCTATCCGTTGCTTTCTGCCGCTATCCGGCTGGGCTGCCGCGCAGCGATTAGACTCTCCTCAAAGGTCTGAACGCAGCATGCCGGGGCGCTCTTGCGCTTCACTCTTGGTTCAGCGAGCCGGGCGCTCTATGGAACGGACATGGCGCGAGAGCGCATGTCATCGATGACGAGGCCATGGGCCAGAGGGACACCCAAAAATGCTGCACCATTCGTTACTACTTGCTGCATCCGCATCGCTTCTTGCCTCTGCAATGGCGTCCATGCCCGCCGCCGCGCAGGATGAGGGTGGAGACCAGGTCAACACGCTGATCGTATATGGTGACGACGAATGCCCTGAAAGCGATGGCACCAGCATCATCGTTTGCGCTCGCATGGACGAGGAAGAGCGGTATCGCATTCCAGAAGTGCTGCGCAGCAGCAACGATCCCGCCTATGACAGCTGGGTAAACCGCGTGAAGAGCTTCGAAAGCGTGGGCAAGTTTGGTCCGCTTTCCTGCTCGCCGGTCGGCCTTGGCGGCGAGCTCGGCTGTACGCCCGAACTGATCGAGGCAGCCTATGCGGAGCGCGCCAGCGGCAACAATGTCCGCTTCAGCGAGCTGATCGCTGCAGCCCGTGCGGAGCGGCTGTCCGAAATCGATGCGGCGGCTGCGGCGGAGCAGGCGCGGGTCGAGGAGATGGAGCGTCAGCGTATGGAGAGCGGAACCGCTCCGGCGGCCCCTTCGGCTGAGCCGAAGGTTGTTGACCCTGCCGACATTCCGCAGGCACCCTGATCCAAGCGCTCAAACTAGGCACTTGCCCTTATTCAAGGTTTTGCGCTTAACGGGGCGGCATGGCCCGATCGCAGCGCATCCTGACTATTCTTGGAACGCGACCAGAGGCGATCAAGCTATTTCCGCTCCTTCACGCTTTTCAGGATGATCCGCGTTTCGAGAATTGCCTGTGCTCTTCTGGACAGCATGCCGAAATGCTCACACCCGTGCTTGAGCTGGCAGGGCTGGTGCCCGACCACGATTGCAAGGTTATGCGGCGCGGCCAGACACTCGACCAGCTTGTAGCCTCACTCATCCCTGCGCTTGGCAGCGTCATGGATATGCGTCAGCCCGACAAGGTGGTCGTGCAGGGCGATACGGCCACGGCCTTTGCCGGGGCGCTCGCCGCCCATCACCGTGCGATACCGATCGTTCATGTCGAGGCGGGACTTCGCAGCGGTAACAACCCCCACCCCTTTCCCGAAGAGGTGTACCGCAAGGCGATTTCCGCAATGGCTTCGCTGCATTGCGCTCCCACGCGGCGCGCGGCCGAGGCACTTGCGCGCGAGAACGTCGAGCCCGCAAGCATAGATGTCACAGGCAATACGGTTATCGATGCGCTGCACTGGGTTAGCGCGCAGGTAGGCATGCGGCCCGAACTGGCATCGGGCCTCGCCGAGTTGGAGGTACGCTTTGCTGGGCGCAAGATCCTCGCTGTCACCGCACATCGCCGCGAGAATGAAGGTGAGGGCATCTCCAATATCTGCGCCGCGATCGACCGATTGGCCGCGCGCGAGGATGTCGCCGTGGTTTTTCCCGTCCATGCCAATCCCGCATTGCGCGCTCTGGCCGAGGAGCGCTTGGGCGGGCTGGCCAATGTCGCGTTGACTTCGCCGCTCGATTACCCGCATTTCGCCCGCCTGCTCGGAATGGCGCATTTCGTGCTGACCGATAGCGGCGGCGTGCAGGAGGAGGCACCGGCCCTCGGCAAGCCCGTGCTGGTCCTGCGCGAAACCACCGAAAGGCCTGAAGGTGTCGAGGCGGGAACGGCGCTGCTGGTTGGTACCGATCCCGACAGGATCGTGGCAGAGGCCGCGCGTTTGCTCGATGACGCAGCCGCCTACGCAAACATGGCACAGGCCCATAACCCCTATGGCGACGGCAAGGCGGCAGGCCGGATTGTCGAGCTGATCGCCCGATAGGATTCGAAACTAGGCCTCTGGATAACGCTCGAACTCGGGCAGTTCGCCGATATACGCCATCCATGCGCGCCGGTCCGCTATCTGGATGTGTGCGCTCGGCGCATGGGCATCGGGTGCGTCCAGCGTCACGGAGTTGATGTCGACGATGCCCGGCAACATCTCTTCGTTGACGAAGAAGAGCGGCGTTCCGCATGTGCTGCAAAAGTGCCGGACCGAGGCGCCAGTACCGCTATAGTGTGCCGCTTCGCCCTTGGTGACGGCGAAATTGGCCGAGCTCACCGCCAGCCAGGCAACCATCGGTGCGCCCGATGCCATCTGGCAATCCCGGCAATGGCATAGCGCATGATGGGCAGGCTCACCCGTTGCTTCGTAACGAATGGCGCCACATCGGCACCCGCCCTTCATCATCATGGTCATGTCCTTCGAATCGCAACTTGCTCATCAGCTAGAACGTATCATGAACATTGGCGCTGGACCAACAAACTTCAGGCAAGCGAGATGTCTGGGGCGTCTTCCTGCTTCATACCGACGACGTGATAGCCTGCATCGACGTGATGGACTTCGCCCGTGACGCCGCTGGCAAGATCGGAGAGGAAGTACAGGCCCGATCCGCCCACATCCTCGATCGTGACGTTACGGCGTAGCGGCGCGTTCAGTTCATTCCATTTAAGGATGTAGCGGAAATCGCCGATCCCGCTGGCCGCCAGGGTTTTGATCGGTCCGGCGCTGATCGCATTCACGCGAATGTTTTCCGGACCCAGATCGTTTGCGAGATATTTTACCGAACTCTCGAGGGCGGCTTTGGCCACGCCCATCACGTTGTAATGCGGAACGACCTTCTCCGCGCCGTAATAGGTGAGGGTGAGGATACTGCCGCCGTCCTTCATCAGCGGTCGCGCGCGCTTGGTGGCTGCGACCAGCGAATAGGCCGAAATGTTCATCGTCATCAGGAAGTTTTCGAGGCTGGTATCGACATATTTACCGCGCAGCTCGTTCTTGTCGGAAAAGCCGATCGCATGGACGAGGAAATCGAGCTTCCCCCACTTTGCCTCGATCTCGGCAAAGGCAGTGTCCATCGCATCCATGTTGGATACATCGCATTCGATCAGGAAATCGCTGCCGACCTGCTCCGCAAGTGGGCCTACGCGCTTCTTCAGTGCCTCTCCCTGGTAGGAGAATGCCATCTCTGCACCGGCTTCGTGGAGCCTCTTCGCGATACCCCAGGCAAGCGATTTGTCATTGGCGAGCCCCATGATCAGGCCCTTCTTGCCGCTCATCAAACCGCTCATCCGGTATTCTCCTGCGTCGTCTTGCTGCCATTCTTGCGTTGCCGGTCGTCCTCCTGGCCGATCCGGTTGCGCTCTTCCTCAGGCGTTTCGGCGAGCGCGGCGTTCAATTCCGCGCCCGCGACCATCCCTAGTCCGACAAGCCAGAAAAAGAAAAGCGCGATCATCATTCCACCCAGCGAACCATAGGTCAGGTCGTAGGAAACGACGCTGCGCAGCACGCGCGGCAAGAACATCGTTACGGCAACCCACCACAAGGTCACGAGCAGGACGCCCGGCCATTTGGGGTAGCGACGGTGCCGGTAAGCGGTGGGGGTGAGCGTATAGAACAGCAGATAGAGCGAAACGAACAGGCCGATCGCGGGGACGATCCGCGACCATGCCAGCTGACCCAGCGCCTCGCTGAACTGGGGGAGATAGGCGTCGATTATCTGCTGTGCGGTGCCGATGGCGACCTGCGCGAATAGCGAGAACATCAGCAACAGCATTGCACCCAGGATAATCGCGGTGGAGAAGATGCGATATTTCCAGAAGGACTGCGTGGGCCTGGTGCCATAGGCGCGGCGCAAAATGTCGCGAATTGTCTCGATCAGGCTGCCCACCGTCCACAGGCCGAACAGCCCCCCGACCCACAGCAGCCAGCCGCTGCGCGCCTCGATCACGGTGCGGGCCACGGGGCCGATGACGTCCTGCACGACCGGGGGTAATGCTGCGAGAATGGCATAGATGGACGCAGCCCGTTCGGATTCCTCGCCAATGGCCGAGAATATGGCTGCCCCGGTAATGAAGAAGGGAAAGATGGCCAGCATCGACATATAGGCAAGGTTGCCGGCATGGATCAGCCCGTCATTGTAGCAACCGATTACGACCCGGCTGGCGACTTCGAAGAAGCGGCTTCCCGGGCCCATATGCCGCTTGATGCCGCCCGTTTCGGTTTGCGCGGCCCGGCGCCGTGCCTCGGGCGACATGTCGGTGCGGGGCGCTGCGGGTTCGGTGTCCATGTCGTCGACCATGCTGAGCCGTTTCTAGCAGTCGCTGGCAGCGTGTCGAGCGTGGCAAGACCAGCGGACCGGGGAAAGTGCCCGAAAAATCAGCGGACTAAGCCGCCGGGCCGCTTTGCAGTTTCTTTCAGACACCCAGTGTTGAGCGGACATCGCCCTGGTCTCGCCAGTCGCCAAGCTTTTCGGAGAGATCCGTCACATCGGCAGGGAGAACGATTTCGACCCGCACTAGTTGATCTCCGCGCGAATTGCCGCGGCGGGAAAAACCCCGGCCCTTGAGCCGCAACACCCGGCCCGAACTCGTTCCAGGAGCGATGGTCAGCATGACCGGCCCTTCGACCGTGGGCACCTTCACCTTGGCCCCGCCCACCGCCTCGTCCAGCGTGATCGGCAGGTCGAGCCGCACGTCGTCGCCGTCGCGGGTGAAGAACTTGTGCTTGTCGATCTCGATGGTCACCAGCGCGTCGCCCTGGCCCCCCGGTCCGGGTTCGCCCTTGCCCTTGAGCCGCATCTGCGTGCCATCCTCAAGACCTGCAGGTAGCTTGAGGTCAACGGTAGAGCCGTCGGCGAGCGTAATGCGCTGGTCCTTGCGCGCCGCGGCATCGGTGAAGGGAACCGAGAGCCGATAATTGACATTTGCGCCGCGCCTCGGCGGTGGCTGAGGTGGACGTCGCCCGAACCCGCCGCCCATCCCGGCTCCGCCGCCACTTCCGCCCGGCCCGGCCCTGCGCGAGGAGCCGCGTCCGAACAGGCCTTCGAACAGGTCGGAAAGGTCGACTTCCTCACCGCCCTGCATGCCCTCGAAATCGCGGCTCGAAAATCCGCTGCCAGGATTTCCGCGAGTGGATCCACCACCGAATGGCCCGCGCCCACCACCCATGCCCCCTGCGCCAAACGGCATGGCAGGGTTGCCGTCAGCGTCGATTTCGCCGCGGTCGAACCGGGCGCGCTTGTTCTTGTCGGACAACAAGTCGTATGCCTTGGTGACGTCGGAGAACTTCTCCGACGCCTTGGGATTGTCCTTGTTGCGGTCCGGGTGCAGTTCCTTGGCGAGCTTGCGATAGGCGGACTTG
>Ga0207880_1000513_pt1 | contig 13999 bp, 9 predicted proteins | sample MalvirmetagMSP91_FD_184226 | JGI IMG/M metagenome (GOLD analysis project Ga0207880, IMG submission 184226) | Marine viral communities from the Deep Pacific Ocean - MSP-91 (SPAdes) | ecosystem: Environmental > Aquatic > Marine > Oceanic | place: Pacific Ocean | collected 2011-04-27
TGCGGAGACCGGCGGTTTGGACTTGCCCAGGGTGCCCACGGCCTCCGCTGCACGCTGTACCTCGCGCAGACCCTGTGCCAGTTCGGCCTCCATCTGGACCTGGCGTTTCATCCGACCATTCCCCGCATTCGATCAGATGAGCTTTCAGGCGCTCGACAGGATCGCCCAGCGGCCATTGCGAGGCCTCGTCGTCCGGCCGGTAGCGGGTGGGATCGTCGCTGGTCGAATGTCCGGCAGCACGGTAGGTAAGGAATTCGATCAGCGTGGGGCCCTTGTTCGCTCGCGCGCGCTGGGCCGCCCAGTCGATCGCTGCCCAGACGGCGAGAAAGTCATTTCCGTCGACACGAAGGCCAGGGATTCCGTAAGCCAGAGCCTTGCTGGCAAAGGTCGTTGCTTCAGGTGTAGCGATCCCGGAAAAGCTCGAGATCGCCCATTGGTTGTTGCTCACGGCCAGAATGGCTGGAGCGCGATAGACACCGGCCATCGTCATGGCCTCGTGAAAGTTTCCCTCAGCCGTGCTTCCCTCGCCGATCATGCCAAGTGATATGCAAGTATTCCCGCGATAGGCGGAGGCCATTGCCCACCCGACAGCGTGGCCGAAGCGGCCACCCAGATTGCCTGAGATGGAATAGAACCCGTAGTCCCGTGCGGAATGCAGCACGGGCAATTGCCGACCCTTCAGCGGGTCCTTAGCGTTGGAGTAGATCTGGTTGATCATCATTTCGAGCGGATAACCGCGCGCGATGAGCCAACCCTGCATCCTGTACGTGGGAAAGCACATGTCACGGCTACCCAGCACCTTGGAAGCTGCCACCGAGATGGCCTCTTCGCCCGTCGATTTCATGAAGAAGCTGGTCTTGCCCTGACGATGGGCGCGAAACATGCGGTCTTCGAACTGTCGCGTCATGACCATTGCCCGCAAGCCGGCACGCATCGTCTCGCCATCAAGTCCTGGGTCCCAGGCGTCTCCCGAACTCCCCATGACCCTGACGAGACCGTAAGGCATTTCTCTCAGATCGGGCTCTGGCGTATCCGGCGCCGGTCGCGTCAGGGCAGCGCCTTCCAAGAAACTGATGTGACTGAAATCCGGGCCTGTACCTGGCCGAGCGGAGGGTTCGGGAAAATGGAGGTCCAGTGGCGAGTGCAAAGGCCCGCTATCGGCCATCGTCAGTTCCGATCCTCTCTATCTGTTATTATTATAGGAAACGGGAAAGCTGTCGCGAGTTTCCCGAAATCCATCTTTTGCTGGATTTCCTCGACACTCGCATGGGCGCAAACATTGGCTTTCGCGCACGGCTCGCGCTCCCGCGGCCACCAATGCTGGTCAGAACTCGATCCTGCGCCCCGCCGGTTCAGCCTTCTACAAGAAGGGCACGAGTAGCAGGCCCTATTTGTGCGGCACGGGCACGTCCGGATCAGCCCCGGCGCTGTCGCTTATCGCTGAAGCGTTCGGAGGTACGACAAATGGCTCGGGCTCGTAGATTCCGATCTCCACGTCAGGACTGACGGGATCGATCATCGGTTCACCCCATGCCACGTTCCTCTCGCGCGCGATCCCGCGATTGCTGACAGAAGCCGCGAGGGTCGGTCCGGGTGAAGGATCCTCAACGTTGTCCTGCAACCGGGTAACGGCGGCATCCGTCGCGGAGGCGAGATTGGCCGAGTCCTCGTCATCGTCGGCGAGATCGGAAACGATCCACAATGTGCCAAAGGCGAAGATTCCCACGATCATGCGAAACTGCGACAGATTGATCATGGTCAGCAGACCTGCACGGCAAGGCTTTGCGCATTGCTGATGTCATTGCTCTGCCGCCCACGCACATTGAAGGCGCTTTCGCGGCGGATGACATTGGCCAGTGGCACAATTGTATCCGATATCAGCGGCTGATAATCGTAGCTGATCTCAACAAACATCACCGCCGTTCCCGATGCCGAGACGATCTGCGAACCGGTAGCGCCCATGCCATCTTCCAACGATGAGTCGGTACGCCCCTTGCCCTCGATGCCATAGGCCGGATCGACATCGAGATCCCCCCAGCAACGCTGCCAGTTGATCATCTGGCCATGTTTGGAGCCCTTCTGTTCGTTGTCCTGCAACGAGGAAAGCACCACGCGGCCATTTTCTTCGAAATCCATCGTCTCACCGATGACTTCAGCGCCCGCAAACACCTCGTAGACATTAGCCTCGTCGATACCCTCTCGCCCGGTATCCTGATCATATGCTCCGTTCTCGTTGAGATCGGAGAAGCAGTCATCGCCATCAGCGTCGTATTTTCCATCACCGTCATTGTCGGTCATGAGCTTTTCCGGATTTCCGATGCCGCTGAAATCATAATAATTGCTGCTTGAAACCGTTATCATGGCGTCGGGCGTGATCGCGGCCAGCTGGTCCTTGATGGCCTGCTCGACCTGTCCCTCTGTCGTGGTTCCCGTCGAGGTAAATTGCGGATTTTCGACCGAGGCACGGCGCGCCGCATCGGTCAGCGCGCCCTGCATGATCGAGCGGATATAGGCCTGATGACCCAGGTCGAAACCGCCCATCACGATGAGGCACAAGGGCATGGCGATGAAAGCAAACTCGACGATCGTCACGCCCTGCTCGTCGCGGCAGATGTTCTGGCGAATGCGGCGCAGCATCATCGCGTCAGCCTCAGATTGCCGATGCCCTGACCGATCTCCTCGAAGCCGTCCTCAAGATCCGAACCGTCACTGGTGTAGAAGTGATCCGCGCTGGTCGCGCAGTCCTTGATGTCGTCGATATCGGTAACGTCGAGCGCGATTACCCAGACGGTGATACCCATCGACTTGGCCAGGGCGCATTCGGATTTGAATCGCTTGATATGCGCGACATCGCAGCCATCACTACCGCTCGAACATCCCTGCACGCGGCTCTGCAACTTCTGGATGCCGTAGGCCGAATAGAGCGTGGAACCGGTATCGAGCTTGCCATCGGTCATGAAAACGATGTGTTCGTTCACCGGGATACCGTCGCGCTCTGTCGGGTTTTCATCGCTGAAGAAGCCGGTGCGGCTGATGAAGCGCATGCCCCACAGCATGCCGATGTCATGATAGGTGCCGCCCGTTACCCGCGCCGTGGCACTGTTGATCGCCGTCTGGAAAGCGCTTTCATCGTCATATTCCTGCAGGGTCGACGCTTCTGCCGGGCAACCGATCTGCACCCAGTTTCCACCGACTTTGTAGAACGTTACGCCGCCGCTGACGGTCGTATCAGAATAGGTATGCTGTGGAGCATCATACCGGCCGAACTGCAATTCATCGTCATAGCCGCCATTGCCGGCGCGCGTATCGACGTCAGCTCGTGAAACGCTATCGAGCACGGTGAACGGATCGAGCGTATAGCCGATCGAGGGACGTTCCTCGATGCAGGCGTCCCCGCTGGTGCGGAAGTTCTGGGTATTCCCGCCCGAAGCGCCGCCGCCCTTGCCCTTGTTCCAGGTCGATTCATTTATATGCACCAGCTTGGTTCCGAGTTCGTAGCTGGTTGTGCAAGTCTTCTTCTTGCCCTTGCCCGAACAGGTCTCTGTCGCGACAATGTCAACGTAGGGCTGTTCGGTCAGAATATCCTTGTTCTTGAGCGTACGACCGATGTTCACCGTGTGCGAATAGGGCACGATACCGTAACGCGTCACCGAACCGTCATCGCCTTGCAATGCTCGGAACAGGCCCATGGCCCCGGTCTGGAGGCGCGAGATCTTGCTCGAACCGCCCGAACTTGGTGAATCAGCCATCGATCCGGTGACGTCGAGCGCCAGAACGATATCATTGTGTCCCATGTCGCGTGTCGCGTCGCAATCCACGCTCACGGGGATATTGTCGTAATTGAATACCCGCATCAACGATGTCGGTACTGTGGCGCCGGCACTGCCGTTAAGTTGCGAAGATGAGTTCTCGTCTTGCGCAACTGTAAATTCGAGATTGGTGACCCTGTTAGTTCCTGCCGGGAAGTTGAAATTAAAAAACCGGTCGGCTTCCGCTTCCACATCGGAGTCGAGATCGTCGCCCTGCATGAATTGACGCGCAGCGAGTACGCCTGCGTCACAGGCGTTTTGCAGGCGCTGACGCGTCATATAGGCATAACTCAGATCAAGACCTGAGCCGATTGCCGCGGTGAGCGGAATCAGTGCGGCCGCACAAATCGCCAGCGTATTGCCAGTCGCGTCGGTGCCGAGGCGACGCATGAATATATGCAGCTTGTCCATGATGATCCCCAAGCTCGTGTTCAGATAGTGAATAGATGCACGGGATAACCACCAGTTTAAGTGGTTTGGTTTGGTTTGGTTTGGTTTGATCCGTTCGAACAGAATTGGTTATTATCGTATTACGAACTGAGGCGTCCCCCGTATGCAAGGGTGATCCGGTGATGCCTAATTCTTGGAAACCAAAAGGTTTCATCCCCCTGCAAGCGCATTTCCTAGGCATGTATTGGGTGGCCAGCTCGACCGTGGATCAAATCCAAGCTCCAGAAATTACCTGGCGCGTTCTTCAACGCTCACCGAAACCGCCTCCGCCAGGCGTGTAAATCTCGATCACGTCGTCGGAAGACATCGTGGCCGAACCGGTCGCCGGCAAATTCTCCGCCGAACCGTCTGCGCGCACGATCCGGTTCACGCCAACCTTGCCGTCACCGCCCCCCTCCAGACCGAACGGCACGGTGCGGCGGCGTCCAGACAAGATATTGACCTGCATCGGCTCAAGGAAACGAAGCTGGCGCTCCACGCCATTGCCGCCCTTCCATCGCCCTTCCCCGCCCGAGCCACGACGGATGGCAAAGCGATCGACCGCCACTGGAAATCGTGCCTCGATTATCTCCGGATCGGTCAACCGGCTATTGGTCATGTGAGTCTGCACCGCGTCTGCCCCGGAAAAACCCGGACCTGCTCCGGCACCGCCGCAGATTGTCTCGTAATATTGACGGGTCTCATCGCCGAAGGTGAGGTTGTTCATCGTCCCCTGGCTCGCAGCCATCGCGCCCAGTGCGCCCAGTACGGCATCTGCGAGGATCTGGCTTGTCTCGACATTGCCCGCGACCACGGCCGCTGGCGAACGGGGCGATAGCATCGAACCATCCGGCACGTGGATCGTCACCGGACGAAGGAACCCGTCGTTGAGCGGCACCGGCAGGTCGGCAATCAATCGCAAGGCATACAGGCACGCAGCGCGTACCACCGGAGCTGGAGTGTTGAAATTGTCGGGCAATTGGTCGCTCGTCCCGGCAAAGTCGATCAGTGTATCGCCAGTGCCGGGATCAACGGTGATTGCGACGCAGATTTGCGCCCCATTGTCCATCGGCACAGTGATTGCGCCGCCTGGGAAGCGGCGAAGGACGTCGCGCGCGGCCCTCTCTGCATGATCCAGCAAGTGGCCCATGTAGGCCGAGACTGCATCCAGCGAATAGCTCTCGGCCATTCCCATCAACCGCTCGGCTCCGCGCTGGCAAGCGGCCAGCTGCGCAGCGAGATCGGCGATGTTCTGATCGACATTGCGCGCCGGAAATCGCCCCGAGGAGAGCAAGTCGCGCAGTTTCCTATCCAGGTACTTCCCGTCCTTTAGTAGGAGTATGTCGTCGAGAACGATGCCCTCCTGCTCGATGCATGTGCTGCCCGACGGCATGGAACCAGGCGCAATTCCGCCAATGTCGGCATGATGACCGCGCGCTGCCACGAAGAAGCTTGGCTTTGCTTGACCAGCCACGAACACGGGCTTGATCACGGTAATGTCCGGCAGATGCGTGCCGCCGTCATAGGGCGCATTGAGCGCATAGGCCTCACCATCGCGCATTGATGACCCGCGATGCGCGATCACCGCGCGCACGCTGGCGCTCATGGAGCCAAGGTGGACGGGGATATGCGGCGCATTTGCGACCAATTGCCCGCTTCCATCGAAAATTGCACAGGAGAAGTCGAGCCGCTCGCGGATATTCACCGAACGCGCCGAATGCTGGAGCGCAGCTCCCATTTCCTCGGCCAAGGACATGAACAAGGCACCGAATATCTCCAGTCGCACCGGATCTGCTCTGGTCGGGTCCGTCTCAGCCATGTTCAGGTGGGTCCGAAGCTCTTCACGTCGAGTGAGCACGAGCATGCCTTCTTCCGCCGCTCTTGCCTGCCACCCGGGTTCGATAACCAGCGTCGCCACCGGGTCGATGATCAATGCGGGGCCGGCTAACTCTTGACCCAATGTCAGGTTCTCGCGGTCGAAAATCAGTGCCACGCAAGATCGACCGGCCATGAAACAACTGGCATTCCCGGTTGCCTCGCTGCGCCCGGGACTGGCAAAGCACATGACGCCCGAAACATCGCCTTCGCGCGATACGGCATCGACACGCAGCCTCTCGACCACCAGCGGTGCATTATTGTCGAACCCGAACCGCAAGCGATGCCTCTTGGCAAAATCAGCGCGCATTTCGTCAGCCTCCCCAAGAGGAACGGCGATGGTGGTAAGGCCATTTTCCGGACGCAGATGCGCCTCGACGACAAGCCCTATGCCTTCACGTGGCACACCTTGCGAGACCAGCCCCGCCACCGCTTCCCCGGCCAGCTTCGCCCGCATACCAGCGATCTCGACATCGTCGTCTATCGCCAGCCCCACGCTTGCTTCACGCGTTTCCTGACGGTCGGCAAGGCCCATCCCATAGGCCGAGAGTACGCCCGCAAGTGGATGGACCAGCACGGTCTGGATACCCAGAGCATCGGCGACGAGGCAGGCATGCTGGCCGCCCGCCCCGCCAAAGCAATTGAGTGCAAAATGCGCCGGATCGTGACCCTGACCGAGGGAGACCGCGCGGATCGCATTGGCCATGTTGGCGACGGCGATGGCAACGAAGCCCTCTGCCGCCTGTGCTGCACTCATCTCGCGGCCTGTCTTCGCCGCAAGTGCGGCAAGAACCTCCTCCATTCGCGTCTGGGCTGCCGCCTTGTCGAGCGGCTTGTCACCCATCCGGCCAAACACGGCAGGGAAATGGTCGGGCTGCAATTTTCCCAGGATGAGATTGCAATCGGTTAGGGTGAGCGGCCCGCCCTGCCTGTAACAGGCCGGGCCAGGCTGCGCTCCGGCACTATGGGGTCCGACAAAAAAACGCGCACCGTCGAAGCCGCAGATCGAGCCACCGCCCGCGGCGACCGTGTGGATGCGCATCATTGGCGTGGAGATGCGTACACCCGCCACCCGGTTGTCACTGCTGCGCTCGTAATCGCCTGCGAACAGCGCCACGTCGGTTGAAGTGCCGCCCATGTCGAAGCCGATGACCTTGTCAAACCCGGCGCGCTTACCGGTCTCGGCCATGCCGACAATGCCGCCAGCCGGACCGGAGAGCACAGCATCCTTGCCGCGCAATGTCCTGCTGGAGGTAAGTCCGCCATTGCTCTGCATGAACAACGGTGCCTGCCCGGGGCCGAGCGCTGCGGTAAACCCTTCGACATAGCGGGCAAGAACCGGCGATAGATAAGCATCTGCCAGCGTGGTTTCCGCCCGCGCTATCAACCGGGCGAGCGGGCTGACAAGATGGCTGACAGCAATTTCGGTAAAGCCGATTTCCTCCGCGATTTCTGCAAGGCGCGCTTCATGCGCGGGATAACGAAAGCCGTGCATCAGCGCGATGGCAGTGGCGCGCATGCCCCGGTCAAAGGCCGCCTGGAAGGAAGCACGCGCCTTCTCTTCATCAAGCATCTGCTCCACGGTCCCGTCCGCCAGAATTCGCTCGGCAATTTCGACGACTTCGCGGGTCAGCGGGTCAGGCTTGATGATCTCGCGGGCGAAGATATCGGGCCGCTCCTGCGTGCCGATCAGCAGGCAGTCGGCAAAGCCCGCCGTGACCGCAAGCAGAACCCGCTCTCCCTTGCGTTCGAGCAAGGCATTGGTGGCTATGGTGGTGCCGATTCGGATATCGGCTGGTGGAAGGGCGCCCTTCGCGATCCGCGTCAACTGACGGATCGCGGCAACCGCCGCATCGTCGTAGCGCACCGGATCTTCGGATAGCAGTTTGGCAGTGGCAATCGAACCATCCGGACGACGGGCAATGACATCGGTGAAAGTGCCGCCGCGATCGATCCAGAACTGCCATCTGTCGCCGTTCATGGCTCGTCCCTTTGGCCGACGCCCTTGCTTGGGACAATGAAAGTCCGGGACGATCCGGAACGATATTTGCTCAGGATGCAGGCGATCGTCAGCCTTCCATTTCGGCAGACGTTCTCCGGCGGCCTGCCGCTCGCGCCGCGCGCATGGCGAATTCGGTTGGCTCGCGCACCGATATGAATAATTCGCATGTTACACCTTCCGGCGCGAACTCGAGCTTCACCGGGTTCTTCAGTTCGTGGGCCACGATCCGCTCGATCAGGTCGGAACCAAAGCCACGTTTGCGATCGGGTGGCACGCTCGGCCCGCCGCGTTCAATCCAGTTTACGCGCACCAATGTCTCGCTGACCGGCTGCCACTGCACCGTTACCTTGCCCCCGCTCTGGCTAAGTGCACCGTATTTGGCGGCGTTGGTCGCCAGTTCGTGCATCGCAAGCCCCAGGGAAAGCGCGTCGTTGGGGGCAAGCTGGATTTCCGGACCGACGATCTCGACCTCGTGGTCAGTGTCGTTGGCATAGGGAATCAGTTCGGCTTCGACGACTGCGCGCAAAGGCGTGGTACCCCAGTCGGACTTGGTCAACAGATCGTGCGTGGCTGAGAGAGCGCGTACCCTGCCATCCAGCCCGTCGGCAAAATCCTCCAGCCCCTGCGCCCGCCGTCTGGTCAGCGCGATAATCGAAAGGACGTTGGCAAGTGTGTTCTTGACCCGGTGATTGAGTTCGCGCGTCAGCGAATTGCGGATCGATGCCTGCTCCTCGAACCATTCGAGCGATGCCTCGTCCTCGCGTGCCTGATGCGTCAATATTCGCACCACCAGCATGAGCAGGCTGGCGACCAGCAGGCCGAAGATCAGCGTCGCCATGGAAAGCCCGGACAGCCGACTACCCTCAGGAAGGCTCACCCTCACCATGAAGGGCGTATTGGCGATCTGCACTACTTCGTTGACGGCGTCGCGTTGTGCACCAGCATTGGCAAAATTCGCTGCTAGCAGGTCCTCGCCGCCATTGCTGGCATCGAAGAGACCAACACCATATTGCCCGGCGTCTTCGAGTTCGAGAGCCGATGCGAGAAAGTCTTCCGCACTGAACGGACTATAGATAAAGCCGCGCAGCCTTCGCCCGCCCGGCGCGGCTTCGTAGACCGGCATGTAGATAAGGAAACCAGGCGCTTCGCCACCCGCACCTTCCTGCATCAATATGACCTTGCCGGTGGCAGTCGGCCGGGCATTGGCAGCCGCTTCGTCCATCGCTTCACGCCGTTGCGGTTCGGAATACATGTCGAAGCCCAATGCTCGCCGGTTACGTTCCGTGTCGGGCTGCAGGAAGGTCACAGGCACCGCGAAGGGACGCCTGCCATCCAGCGCCGGGTGCAACTGGGGTTGGCCATCGTCGCCTGGTTGCGCAAGGGCGGGGAACTGCGCCTCCATCCCCGGCCGCACGACCATGGCCCAGCCTATTCCCTCGGCACCGCGATAGTCGGAATCGAGCCTCAGCTCGCTGACAAACCGACGAAACAAGGTCAGGTCGATATCGTCGAGAGTGGCCAGCAAGGCTGCGCCCGCCCGCAGATAGGCGGCACTGGCATTGGCGCGCCGCTCCAGTGCCGAAGCAATCGCGAGGCCCTGACTATGCAGCTGGGCCGCCTCGCGCTGGCGTTCGCCACGTTCGATCGCAAAGACGCTGAGGATCGTGATGGCCGAGATAAGCAGGAAGATGCCGATAGGTACGGCGCGGGGGAAACGCACCAGCCAGCGCTTGGTCCTTCCTTTCCTGCGCTGCCTGTGTTCCAACCCGTCAACTCCAAAGCCAAACCATGCGGCCCGAAAGGCTCGCCAAAGCATGCAAACCGATACTTAATCCTGGTCGCCCACTAAATAGTGAATGCCGCTGAAACCAAGTCCCGCGACCATTCAGTTTCGTACCCCCGTTATGCAGGGGAACCTGATGGCTCGCTTTTCGTTCCACTTTTGACTGATGGGAATGGACCTTACCTTGCTGCACATCGGCGGTTAGCGTGTTTAAGAGCCCCTCGCAGCAGGGCATTTATTCGGGTGAACGATATTGACGACGGACAAGAAGGGTGGCCAATCTGCAACGGAACCCGTTGAAAAGGCTGCCGGAAAGGTAAACAAGATGCAATCCGGCGAACCCCAGGTCGGGGCTTGGCTGAAGCATGTCTATGATTCGGTGGTAGAGGAACCACTCCCCGATGAATTGAAGAGCCTGCTTTCGCGCCTGGACGACAGCACCAGCGAATGAGTATCGCCCAGACCAAACCCGAACGCCCGGCGCGCAGTGCCGAGGACAAGCGCGCCTTCAAGCGCGAACTGACCGAGGTTGTGCCACATTTGCGCGCCTTCGCCCGCGGATTATGCGGTCGCCCGGACATGGCCGACGACCTCGTACAGGAAACCTTGCTCAAGGCTTGGGCTGCGCAGGAACGGTTCGAGCCCGGGACATCCATGCGTGCCTGGACCTTCGTGATTTTGCGAAACGCCTACCTTACCGACATGCGCCGCAACCGCTTTCGCGGCGACTATGACGAGACCGTTGCCGAGCGCATTCTCACTGCGCCAGCCGGGCAGGAGGAGCCAATTCACCTGTCCGACATGCACCGGGCTCTGCTCACTCTCCCGCCAGAAAGGCGCGAGGCGCTGCTTCTGGTCGGAGCGGGTGGTTTTTCCTACGAAGAAGCTGCGGAAATCTGCGGCTGCGCCGTGGGTACGATCAAGAGCCGGGTCGGACGCGCTCGTGCAGCGCTCACCAGCATGCTCGATGATGGCGACATTCCCGACAGGTCGCTCGACGATCCCGGAGCCCATCGCGCTATCCTGGAAGAACTGGACGAAGTGGCCGCAGGGCGCGGTGTCGCCACACCCACAAGATAATCCTTTCGAGGTGATCGCATCTGCCCTGCTCTCTGATAGAGAGTGAGGCGAGCGGAGGCGTGATGACCACACGGGAGGACAATTCGGATCAAGCCATTGCGGCTGGCGGACAGAGCGTCGAGACGCCTGCGGACGCGCTACATCGCGCACGGCTGCGCAAACTGACTTTTGCCGATCAGGAGTTAAGACTGATCTCGGCTCTCGTACTGCTGATTGCGCTCGGCCTGTTCCTTGCCCTGCCCTTCGTCCTTTCGATCGGCGCGGTGGTATTCCTGCCGCTGGTCACGGCGATCATGCTCACCATCCTGCTATCGCCGCTCGCTGACCAGTTTTCAGGCTGGGGCCTGCCCAACTTCCTCGCCTCGTTGCTGGCGTTGCTGATGTTCCTGGCCATCGTCACCGTGGCGGTCAGTGTGGTGCTGGTACCCGCCTTCGGCCTTGTCGAGGCGGTTCCGGCGATGATCGACCGGATCGGCGAACACTTCAATAATATGCAGGGTGCGCTGGATTATATTACGCTGCTCAATGAACGCGTTGCGGCGGTCATCGGCGAGGAAGGTGGCGAACAGATCGTCGTGGCCGGCCCGTCAATGCTGGAAGAATTGGCAATTGCTACGCCTACCGTCGTCCTGGAGGTGCTGCTGACCTTCCTCATGGCCTATTTCATGATCGAGGCACGGGGACGCTACCGCCGCCGCCTTCTGCTCGACCGCCAGCAGGTCGGTGCCAGCCTCAAGGCAGCGCGCGTCCTGCGCGAGGTTCAGGACCGGGTGGCGGCCTATATCCTGACGGTCGGACTGATCAATGCAGGCGTGGGCATCGTGGTCACGATCGGAGCGTGGGCGCTGGGCATGGAAGCGCCGATCATGTGGGGCGGGCTGGCCGCGTTGCTCAATTTTCTTCCCTATATCGGCCCCTTTGCCATGATCGCCCTGCTCACCCTGTTCGGGCTGGGCACCGCCGATTCGCCGCTGGTGGGGTTGATCCCGGCGGCGGCCTACCTAGGGCTGCACACGGTCGAATCGAATGTGATTACTCCATCGGTACTGGGTGCGCGCTTCACCATGAACCCGGTGCTGATCTTGCTGGCGCTCAGCTATTTCAGCTGGATCTGGGGCGTGACGGGCGCACTTCTGTCCGTCCCGATTTTGCTTACCATCACCGCGCTGATCGACCATCTGGGCAAGCCAAATCTTATCGGCTTCATTTTCGGAGAGCCCCTGTTCAGCACCGACGTCCTGGATGTCGATGACAGTTCCGAGGCCGCGCCGGTCTGAGTAGGCCAGGAAAAAGGCCCGCACCGTCATGATGGACAGGCGGGCCTCTTCACACTTTGACTTTGGGCTGGCTCAGCCGGGGTAGACCCAGGCACTGCCTCGAGCGAGGTTCTCGGCGGCAAAGTCCCAGTTAAGCAGGCCATCTACCACCGCACTCAGATAGCTCGGGCGCGCATTCTGATGGTCGAGATAATAGGCGTGCTCCCACACGTCGACGGTCAGGAGCGGGTTGAAGCCGCTGTCCGCCAACGTATCGGCATCGTGGCTTTCCTCGATGGAAAGCTTGCCGCCCTTTTCGGCCAGCCAAACCCAGCCGCTGGCGAAGTGGCCCGCACCGCGATCCTTCAGCGCCATCTTCAGGTCGGCGACCGAACCGAAAGCATCATCGATTGCGCCGGCAAGATCACCTGAAGGGCTCGTCGATTCGCCCGAGAGCGAGTACCAGTAGAAGCCGTGGTTCCAAACCTGCGCGGCGTTGTTGAACAGGCCCTGGTTGGAGCCGCGCGCCGCAGCGATGACGTCGATCAACGACTTGTTTTCCAGGTCGGTGCCTTCGATCGCGGCGTTGGTCTTGTCGACATAGGCCTTGTGATGCTTGCCGTGGTGATAGCTTAGCGTCTCGGCGCTGATTGCAGGCGCGAGCGCCTCACTGTCATACGGCAGGTCGATGAGTGTAAATGCCATGAATTTCCGTCCTTCCTCTTCGTCTCGTGTCTTACAAGGGTCTGCTGAACCAACGCGCAAGACCGCATGCCGGTTGCAAATTTCCTCGCTCGCCCTGCCATGTGCAACAGATAGGCGAGCTCGGGCGTGACATTGGAGCCAGCCCGCGCCATTGCAAGCACGAATATGAACGAATGGCCCCACGGGCGGCCCAGGCAGGTATCATGGGACGGAAACATTTCGGCACTGACGGCATTCGCGGCCGGGCCAATGGCAAGACGCTGAACGCCGCGCTGGCGATGAAGGTCGGGCAGGCCGTCGGCCACCATTTCCTGCGCGGGAAGCACAAGCACCGCGTCGTCATCGGCAAGGACACGCGCCTGTCGGGCTACATGATGGAAACCGCACTGGTCGCGGGCTTTACCAGCGTGGGCATGGACGTGATCATGACCGGGCCGCTGCCGACCCCGGCCGTGGCGCTACTGACCCGCGAGATGCGCGCGGACGTGGGCGTGATGATCTCCGCGAGCCACAATCCCTATGAAGACAATGGCATCAAGCTGTTCGGCCCTGACGGGTTCAAGCTTTCCGACCGGGACGAGGAAGCGATCGAACATGCGCTGGGCGAAGAGCCGGCACTCGCGGACGGCCTGCATATCGGCCGGGCCCGGCGGATCGACGATGCACGCGGGCGCTATATCCATGCGGTCAAACAATCGCTGCCGGAGGATTGCCGTCTCGACGGGCTGAAGATCGTGGTCGATTGCGCGCATGGCGCTGCCTATTCAGTTACCCCCACGGCGATCTGGGAGCTGGGCGCGGAAGTGATTGTGATGGGCGTCGCGCCTGACGGGCTCAACATCAATGACGGGGTCGGATCAACCGCTCTGGAGGCGATCCAAGCGCGCGTGGTCGAGGAAGGCGCCGATATTGGCCTCGCGCTGGATGGCGATGCCGATCGCCTGATCGTGATCGACGAGAAGGGTCACGCCGTCGACGGTGACCAGATCATGGCGCTGATCGGCAGCCGTTGGGCGGCAGACGGACGGCTGAGAGGCGGTGGCGTTGTCGCGACCGTAAT
>Ga0207880_1000522_pt1 | contig 13776 bp, 8 predicted proteins | sample MalvirmetagMSP91_FD_184226 | JGI IMG/M metagenome (GOLD analysis project Ga0207880, IMG submission 184226) | Marine viral communities from the Deep Pacific Ocean - MSP-91 (SPAdes) | ecosystem: Environmental > Aquatic > Marine > Oceanic | place: Pacific Ocean | collected 2011-04-27
TCTTCTGGAGCGCGCGAAAGGCCTGAAATGGACGGCTGCGCGACCGGGCTGGCTCCTCGACGAACCCTATACGGGTGAAGCCGTCATTACCGACGAGCGTCTTGCCGAGGGTTGCTTTCGTTGCAGGCACGCCGACCTCGCGGCAGCCATGCTCGAATTCGTCTGCGAGAACACCTGGGTCAACGCTAAACCCGCTATCGCCCGGCCAGAAGCAGACCGCTTCGAGAACGTCTCGGCGCTCAAAGCCGAATTCGGGATCGACTAGATCGACGCGGGCTCGCGGAAACACTCTAACGACGAGGCAAAACATGCTGCTCGAGAAGATAAAGACCCCCGGCCTCTCCCACCTTTCCTATCTGATTGGTTCGCAGGGCAAGGCAGCGGTCATCGATCCGCGCCGGGACTGCGAGATTTATGTCGAGCGTGCCCGCGCCGAAGGGCTGGAGATCACGCATATCTTCGAAACGCACAGGAATGAGGATCTCATCACGGGATCGCCGGTATTGGCCAAAATGACCGGTGCCCGCGTTCTGCACGGTCCAAACCCTGCGGACGAGATTGTTTTCGCCGACACCGCGCGAGAGGGCGACGTTTTCGAGATCGGGAAGTTGCGGATTTCGGTGCTCGAAACTCCCGGTCACACCGACGATCATCTCGCCTTCGTCCTCCATGACGACGATTTTCCCGAAGGACCGGTCGGCGTGTTCACCGGCGATGCGCTCTTCGTTGGCGACGTCGGACGCACCGATTTCTATCCCGAGCGCGCGCGGGAGGTCGCGGGCCTCCTGTACGATTCACTGCAGAAGATTTGCGGTCTGGGTGACCAGGCGATCATTTACCCCGCGCATGGAGCAGGCTCGGTCTGCGGTTCGGGAATGGCGAACCGGGAATTCTCGACCATAGGCCACGAACGTCGCAACAATCCGCGGCTCCAGATAGCCGATCGCGAGGAATTCATCGAGGCGAAGCTCGCCGAGCATCATTACCAGCCACCCTATTTCAGACTGATGGAGCGTCTGAATGTCGAGGGAACATCTCCTGCGCCACGGATCCTGCGACCAAAACGTCTCATGCTCTCGGACATCCGCGAAATCGACGCCGACCATGTCGTCGACGTGCGGGATCCGCTTGCATACGCAAGCGGGCATCTGCCTGGTTCGATATGCCTTCCGGTCGGCATGATTTCGGCGTTTGCGGGCTGGTTCATCAGGGAGGGTGAAACAATCGCCCTCGTCGGATCGGCGGAAGACCAGCTGGCTTCGGCCATGACGCACCTTGTGAGGATCGGGCTCGACTCGATCGTCGGCGGCTATGTCGGTATCGTGCCGGCTGCAGCGCAAGGAATGAAGATGGCGAGCCTTCCGATGATCGGGACGAACGAGGTTCAGGATCGTCTCGAGCGCAAGCGCGACGACTGGACCTTGCTCGATGTGCGTGACCTCGATGAGCGGCGCAGCGGCGCGATCGAGGGATCGGACCACATCTACGTGGGCGAGCTCAATTCCCGCTTCGCCGAGCTCGATCGCGAACGCGCCTATTCCGTCATGTGTGCCAGTGGAATGCGTGCGAGTGTGGCGGCGGGCTGGCTGCAAAGCAAAGGATTTGGCAAGCTCGATATATATCTGGGCTCGATGGGTGCCTGGCAGCACGCGTCGTGATGAACCATCGCACCCGATGCGAGGTCCTTGTCTTGCGCTCTTCAAAGCTTTACGCTTTTTTTATGCGAGTCTTGCGCACCCTTGGACTGCTACTGATCGCCTGCGGGCTGTTCGTCCAGTCGGCAGCGCATGCATCTGCCCTGCCTCAGGCGGTCGATGCAGGCAAACCGGCCTGCGCCGAGATGGAGATGATGGCGGGCGCAGCTTCCATGGACGATCATGACGGCGTGCCTTGCAAGAACCTTCGGCTGGATTGTCTCGTGGCATTCGGCTGCATCCCGCCCCTCGTTCCAGGGGGTGATGCGACCCTGGTCGGTGAAATACCGGCGCAGGCTTCTCAGTTCAGCAGATTAGTCTCCAATTCGCTCGCGGCCCCAAGGCTGGGGCCAGAACCGCCACCTCCGCAATTTCCGGCATGACCCGCGTGCAGGCATAAGCCTGTGCGCTCCTGCCTCTGGATGGACGACCTGCGCTCGATGCGGGCCGGTGATCCGGAACGCGTGTCTGACGCGCTCCTTTTGCGGATGAACGATCATGCAACGAATTACTTGGACCGCGATTCCGGTCCTGCTGGCCCTCGCGCCGGCGAGTAATGCCCAGTCGGTGGGCTATGAAGAAGCTTTGCGAGCAGCAACGAGCGACCAGCCCCAGGTTCGCACAAGCGAGCTGCGACTGGACGCCCGGCGCGAGATCGCCGACGCTGCCGATGAACTGCCCGATCCGCGCCTTCGCGCGGGCATCCAGAACCTGCCGGTAAGCGGGCCGGCTGCGTTCGAGCTGGGTCGCCAGCTCCCTACGCAAATCCAAGTCGGTATCGAACAGGAGATTCCCAATCTCGCGAAACGTCGGGCCCGGTTCGGAATGGCGGACGCCGACATCGACCTTGCCGCAGCACAATTGCGTCAGACCCGTTACAGGGTACGCGTCGGAGCAGGAATGGCATGGATTTCGTTGGCTTATGCCCAACGGGCTCTGACCGTCGCCGACGATGCACTTGCTGAAATCGAGGGGCTCGTACCACTCGCGCGCAGTGCTGTCGCCGCCGGTTCGGCCAGACCCGCCGAAAGTCTGGAAATACGCCGTGCCGTGCTCGAAGTCGAGGATATGCGGACCAGGATCGAGGCCGACCGAGAGGCCGCTCAGGCCATGCTGTCGCGCTATACCGCTCTGCCGACCGCCACCGCGACCGGAACCATCCCTTCGGCCGATCTCGATCCCGAAGGTTTGCGGGCCATGCTTCAAAGCAATCCGGAGCTCGTCGTGGCGCTTGCGCAGGTCCGCCAAGCGGAAGCGAGAAGCGATCTTGCCCGATCGGAAAGGCGTCCGGATTTCGGCGTCAATGTGAGCTATGGACGGCGCGATCCCGATTTTGGCGATGCAATCTCGGTGATGGGTTCGATCACGCTCCCGATTTTCGCGGACCGGCGCCAAAACCCGCGTATAGCCGCCGCCGAAGCCGAAGCGGCTGCGGCACAGTCGGCCAGAGCCGATCGGCTGCGTGAACTCGAAGCCCGGTTCGAAACCGATCTCGCGGCATGGCGCAGCGCTTATCGACAATGGCAGCGCGCGACCGACGAATTGCTTCCCCTTGCCGAAAGCCGCGTGGACCTCGAGCGCGCGAGCTTTGCCGCGGGCCGCGCGGAACTGCTCGACGTCATCGACGCCATCAAAACGCTCGCCGTGCTGCGGGTGGACATTCTGCAACGCGAGGAAGCGACCGTCGAAGCCGCCGCGAACCTGCGACTGACCTATGGGGAGTATGGCCGATGAGAGCCGCAATGGGAGCCGCGTGGGACAGGCTGTCGCCGCGCCAGAAATCCTGGACGATGGCAGGCACGGTCGCGCTCATCAGTCTTGCCGCCGGCTATGGTCTCTCGCAGCTCGGCGAAGGCCAGGGTGGTGCAAGCGACGCGGGCGGCAGTGCGACCGAATGCGAGGAGGTCCTTTACTGGTACGACCCGATGGTGCCGGGGCAGCACTTCGACGAGCCGGGCAATTCGCCCTTCATGGATATGCAGCTGGTGCCCAAGTGCGCGGGCGAGGAGGCCACTGCAGGCGTCAGGATAGATCCCGGCCTGGTGCAGAATTTCGGCATCCGCACCACTGAAGCCGAGTACGGCGTCCTCGAGCCGGAAATAACCGTCACAGGCGTTCTGGCCTACAACGAACGCGACGTCGCGATCGTCCAGCCACGTGCCGGAGGCTATGTACAAAGAACCTACGGCCGCGCGCCCGACGATGTCGTTGGACGGGGCGCGCCGCTCGCGGATATCCTGGTTCCCGAATGGGGCGGAGCGCAGCAGGAGTATCTGGCCGTCCTGAACAGCGGTGATGAAGAACTTGCGCAGGCCATGCGCGAACGCATGCGCCTTTTGGGCATGCCTCCAGGCCTGATCTCATCGGTAGGGCGCAATGGACGTCCGCAGTCCACGATCACCGTTACCGCGCCGATTGGAGGTGCCATCACATCGCTCGGCGTGCGTCCGGGAATGACAGTCATGGCCGGACAGACGCTCGCCGAGATAACCGGTTTCTCACCGATCTGGCTCGAAGCCGCGGTGCCTGAAACGCAGGCGGCGAATGTACGCGTCGGGCAACCTGTCAGCGCGACGCTGACCGCATTCCCCGAGGAACGCTTCTCCGGACCCATTGTCGCTATCCTGCCGAGCGCGGAGGATGCAAGCCGTACGATCACCGTTCGTGCGCAACTGCCCAATGCATCCGGTCGCCTCAAGCCGGGCATGTTCGCACAGGTCTCGCTGACCCCGGACACACGCCGCGCGCTGCTGGTGCCGTCCGAAGCCGTTATCAGGACCGGACGTCGAACCATCGTGATGGTGAAGCAGGACGAGGGCGGTTTCATGCCCGCCGAGGTCCGGATCGGCCGCGAAGCGGGTGGCAGGACCGAGGTTCTGGCCGGTCTGTCGGCCGGCGAACAGGTCGTGACATCGGGTCAGTTCCTGCTCGATTCCGAAGCAAGCCTTACCGGACTCGACGTCCGTCCGGTCGATCAGGCAGATGACGCTTCCACCGGCGGCGAGGACGAACCAGCGACCTTCGGTGCCACCGGCACGATCCAGTCGATCGCCAATGGTTCGGTGACGCTGCGGCATGGTCCTGTGCCCCGGCTCGATTGGCCCGCGATGACCATGACCTTCCGCACGAAGAGCGCGGCGCAAATGCGCGGGCTCGAGACGGGAGACAGGGTGCGCTTCACCTTCACCCAGCAGGATGCCGGCCCCCGGATCGAGTCTATCACGAGGGCCGGACAATGATTGCTCGGATAATTGATGCCTCGATCGCCAACCGCCTGTTTATCGTTCTCGCCGCCGTCGCGGTAACGCTGGCCGGTTTCTGGGCGGTGCGCACGACGCCGGTCGACGCGTTGCCCGATCTGTCCGATGTGCAGGTTGTGGTCCGGTCAAACTATCCGGGGCAGGCCCCCCGGATCGTCGAGGACCAAGTCACCTACCCCCTGGCAACGACCATGCTTTCGGTGCCGGGGGCGAAAACCGTCCGCGGCTACTCGATGTTCGGCGACAGCTATGTCTATATCATCTTCGAGGACGGTACCGACCTCTACTGGGCGCGATCGCGTGTGCTCGAATATCTCAACCAGGTGCAGGTCCGCCTGCCCGATGGCGTGACGAGCACGCTCGGCCCCGATGCCACCGGGGTAGGGTGGATCTACGAATATGCGCTGATCGATCGCAGCGGCGGACACGACCTTGCCGGACTGCGCAGCCTGCAGGACTGGTTCCTGCGCTACGAGCTCAAGACAATCCCCGGCATTGCCGAGGTCGCCAGCGTCGGAGGAATGGTCAAGCAATACCAGGTCGTGCTCGAGCCTTACCGGATGGCCTCGCTCGGCGTGACTCACGCCGAGATCGTGAGCGCAATCCAGTCCGCCAACCAGGAAGCGGGCGGCTCGATCGTCGAGATGGGCGAAGCCGAATATATGGTCCGTGCCTCGGGTTATCTCGGCGACCTCGACGATTTCAGGGCGATCCCGCTGCGCGCGGTGAGCGGCGGCGTTCCGGTCACGCTGGGCGACGTAGCGACGATCCAGGTCGGCCCCGAACTGCGCCGAGGCATCGCCGAGCTCAATGGCGAAGGCGAGGTTGCCGGCGGCATCATCGTCCTGCGCCAGGGTGCGGATGCAAGAAGCGCAATACAGGCCGTCGAACAGAAACTCGACGACTTGCAGGCAAGCCTTCCCGAAGGCGTCGAGATCGTCACGACCTACGATCGCTCTCAGCTCATCGATGCGTCTATAGAGAACCTCACCACGAAGCTCATCGAAGAGTTTATCGTCGTGGCGCTCGTATGCGCGCTGTTCCTCTGGCACGCGCGCTCGGCACTTGTCGCCATCATCACCCTGCCTTTGGGCGTGCTCGCGGCCTTCATCGTGATGCGCATCCAGGGCGTCAATGCCAACATCATGTCGCTGGGTGGAATAGCCATCGCGGTCGGTGCGATGGTCGATGCCGCCGTCGTCATGATTGAGAACGCGCACAAGCATCTCGAGCGATGGGAACACGAGAATCCCGATACCGTGCTCGCGGTGAAGGAACGCTGGCGGATCATCGCCGATGCATCGAAGGAAGTGGGACCGGCGTTGTTCTTCAGTCTGCTGATCATTACGCTGTCGTTCCTACCGGTCTTCACCCTGCAGGCGCAGGAAGGGCGGTTGTTCGCTCCGCTCGCTTTCACCAAGACCTATGCCATGGCGGCCGCGGCCATTCTGTCGGTAACGCTGGTGCCGGTAATGATGGGATGGCTGATCCGTGGGAAGATCCCTTCGGAGGATTCCAATTTTCTCAACCGCTGGCTGACGAAAATCTATCGTCCGGGGCTCGACTGGGTCATGCGGCGCCCAAAGGCAACGCTGGTGATCGCGGCGCTGATCTTCCTGACCACCGCGATCCCCTTCACCCGGCTTGGCGGCGAGTTCCTCCCGCCGCTCGATGAAGGCGATTTGCTTTATATGCCGAGCGCGCTGCCCGGCCTCTCCCCCGGCGAGGCTTCGGCGCTGCTGCAGCGCACCGATCGCCTGATCAAGTCGGTCCCCGAGGTGGAAACGGTGTTCGGCAAGGCGGGGCGCGCCGATACAGCGACGGATCCGGCTCCCCTGACGATGTTCGAAACGACGATCCGCTTCAAGCCCCGCGAAGAATGGCGCGAGGGAATGACGCCCGATCTGCTGGTCGAGGAACTCGACCGGGTCGTCCAGGTGCCGGGCCTCGCCAATGTCTGGGTGCCGCCGATCCGCAACCGGATCGACATGCTCGCGACCGGAATCAAGAGCCCGATCGGGGTCAAGGTGTCAGGCGACGATCTCGATCAACTCGAACGCGTTGCACTCGATGTGGAGCGTATCGCCAAGACCGTGCCTGGCGTGAGTTCCGCGCTGGCCGAGCGGCTGTCGGGCGGTCGCTATGTCGATGTCGATATCGACCGGATGGCGGCCGCGCGATACGGACTCAACATTGCCGACATCCAGCAGATCGTCTCTGGTGCAATAGGCGGCGCCAATGTCGCACGGACCGTCGAGGGGCTGGCGCGCTATCCGATCAATGTGCGCTATCCCCGCGAAATCAGGGACAGCGTCGATGAACTCAGGGCCTTGCCGGTTCTGACGCCGTCCGGCCAACAGATTACGCTCGGCACTGTCGCCCGTATCGCCGTCAGCGACGGTCCGCCGATGCTCAAGAGCGAGCAGGGTCGTCTGACCAGCTACATCTATGTCGATGTCCGTGGCCGCGATCTTACCTCGGTGGTCGCCGATCTGCAGGAGGCCGTCGCCACGGGCGTCGATCTGCCTCCCGGCGTCAGCCTGTCCTATGCGGGCCAGTTCGAATATCTGACGCGCGCCTATGAGCGACTGAAGATCGTGGTTCCCGCGACGCTCGCGATCATCTTCCTGCTGCTCTATCTCATTTTCCGGCGCTGGGACGAAGCCTTGCTGATCATGGGCACGCTGCCCTTCGCGCTGACGGGCGGATACTGGTTGCTCTATCTGATGGGCTACAACCAGTCGGTGGCGACTGCGGTCGGCTTCATCGCGCTTGCCGGTGTCTCCGCCGAATTCGGCGTGGTGATGCTGATTTACCTGAAAGCCGCACTGGAGCGACGGCAAGCTGACCTGGGCGCCGAAGAAGTGGACGAGGCCATCCGGGAAGGCGCGCTCCTGCGCGTGCGGCCCAAGGCGATGACCGTCGCAGTCATCCTTGCGGGTCTCTTTCCGATCCTGATCGGCACCGGCGCGGGCTCGGAAGTCATGAGCCGCATCGCCGCGCCGATGGTCGGCGGCATGATCACCGCCCCGCTCCTGTCCATGTTCCTGCTTCCCGCCGCTTATCTGTTGTTGCGGCGTCCCCGTCCGGAAAAACCGGCGAACCCTCAAGGAGAAGAAGAATGCGTACCCCAACCTACATGATCCTGCTCGCGGCACCGCTGGCGCTTGCAGCTTGCGACGCTGCAGACGACAGCACCGGGACCATGATGTCTGACGAGATGGCGAACTCGGACAGTATGCCCATGTCAGGCGAAATGCCGATGGCGGAGGAGACCGGCGGCGAGCAGAGCGCCAGCGCGGAGGGAAAGGTAACAGACATCGATCCCGGGGCGGGCACCGTGACCATCGAGCACGGTCCGGTCGAAAGTATCGGATGGCCCGCGATGACCATGACCTTCGAAGCCGACGCGCAAATCCTCGAACAGGTCAGTGTCGGTGAGGGAATAGCCTTTGAATTTCGTACTGGAACCGAAGGCAGCGTCGTTACCTCGGTAACGCCGCGATAGCATGATGGGTGGGAGGCGCGCGGTTGCGCCGGTGCCTCCCACGCAAAAACAGGTGAATATGCCCGGTATCGACAGGCCCGACTTTAAGGATCGCCGCGACTTCATGAAAAGCGCCGGCCTCGCGGCGACGGGTTTCGCGGCGCTGCCGCTGGTGGGTTGCGACACGCAAAGCAGGGTGTCGCTCGATCAGCGAGGAGCAAGCAATCCTCTTGCCATACCTCGGCTACAGGCCGGAACGATCGAACGGGGCGAGCGTGTCTTTCGCCTGTCCCTGACACCGGGCGAGAAAGAATTCGTGCCCGGCACGCCGTCACCGACGATCGGTATCGACGCATCCTATCTCGGTCCGACCCTCGAAATGCGCCGCGGCGAACAGGTTCGCTTTCATATCGACAACAAGCTTGCCGAGGATGCGACCGTCCACTGGCATGGTTTCGAACTTCCCGCCACCGCGGATGGCGGACCGCACCAACTCGTGCGGCCCGGCGAACGCTGGAGCCCGTCCTTCGAAATACGCCAGCGCGCTTCGCTATACTGGTATCATTCTCATACGCATCGCCGGGCCGGACCACAGGTCTATGCCGGACTTGCTGCCCCGATCTACGTGCGCGACGAGGAAGAGGATCGCCTCGATCTGCCGAGCCGGTACGGTGTAGATGATATCCCGCTCGTCGTGCAGGATCGCGTGATCGACAGCTCAGGCCGCCTCGTTTACCCGCTCAACATGCACTCGCGGATGATGGGGGTGATAGGTGAGCGCATCTATGTGAACGGAACGGCCAATGCCGTTTTCGAGGCCGCCGCCGGTCCGCTGCGCCTGCGGCTTCTCAATGGATCGAATGCGCGGTTCTACACCTTCTCGCTCGAAGGTGATCGTCCGATGCAACTCATCGCAAGCGATGGCGGCCTGCTTGCCGCACCCCGCGAGATTCGCAGTCTTACCCTTGCCCCAGGCGAACGCGCACAAGTGATCGTCGACCTTTCCGAAGGGCGCCCGCTGCGCCTGAATGCCAGCAGTCCTGATAACGCCATGGGCATGATGGCCGGAGAAGGCGGGGGTATGATGGACGGCGGAATGATGGGAAACCGGACCGGTCGCGAGAGGCAGGGCCGCACCTTTTCGATCCTCGATATGCGTCCCTCCGGATCATCGACTCCAGTGATGCTCCCGCCCACCCTGGCCGCGCTAGCCGCGCCAGACCCCTCGCTCGCCGTTCGCAGCCGCCGTTTCGTACTCGATATGGGCATGATGGGTCGGGGTATGTCGATCAACGGCCAGACCATGGACATGGATGTCATCAATCAGCGCGTACCGGTGGGTCAGTGGGAAATATGGGAAATCGCCAACGCATCGATGATGGCCCATCCCTTTCATATTCATAATGTGCAGTTCCGCTTGCTCGACCGGGACGGTCGGCCTCCGCAGGCGGAAGAGGCGGGCTTCAAGGACACCGTTATCGTCAAGCCACGTGAACAGGTCAGGCTGCTGTTGCGGTTCGAAGAGAATACCGATCCCGACAATCCCTACATGTATCACTGTCATATCCTCGAGCACGAGGACGCAGGCATGATGGGGCAATTCGTGGTCACGGCCAATTAGGGGAGAACGACAGATGAGCGATGGGCACAATGCAATCGAGGGTACGGCGACCGACCCCGTTTGCGGAATGAGCGTGAAGATGGACGGCGCCCGCTTCATCGATCGACACGAGGGTGGCGACCATTACTTCTGCTCCTCGCGCTGCCTCGACAAGTTCCGCGCGGATCCGGAGATGTATCTTTCGAAGGCGCACCTCGATGCTGTCGAGGATGTCCCGGAAGGTACGATATACACCTGTCCGATGCATCCGGAGATCCGGCAGCCGGGGCCGGGCTCCTGCCCGATATGCGGGATGGCCCTCGAACCCGAAACGGTCACCTTGAACGAGGGCCCCGATCCCGAACTCGTCGACATGCGGCGAAGGTTCTGGTGGAGCGCGCTCTTCACCCTGCCGCTCTTCGCCTATGCGATGGGCGACATGATCCCGTCGCGACCGTTCGATCAGGTCATCGAACCCGCTTTCGCGCAGTGGCTGCAGCTTCTGCTGGCCACTCCGGTGGTGCTTTGGGGCGGCTGGCCCTTCTTCACCCGCGCGCTGCAATCAGTCCGAACCATGAACCTCAACATGTTCACCCTGATCGGCTTCGGCGTTGCCATCGCTTATCTGTTCAGCCTTGTGGCAACCCTCGCCCCGGACATCTTCCCCGAGGCTTTCCGCGATCATGCGGGCCGGGTCGGCGTCTATTACGAGGCCGCAGCGGTTATCACGACCCTCGTGCTGCTCGGGCAGGTGCTCGAGCTTAAGGCGCGCGGATCGACATCGAGCGCCTTGCGAGCGCTTCTCGAACTCGCGCCCCCGACCGCGATGAAGATCTTCGGTCGCGGCGATGAGCGCGAAGTACCGCTCGATGAATTGACGTCGGGGGACCTGCTGCGCGTGCGTCCGGGCGACAAGGTCCCCGTTGATGGCACGCTCGAGGATGGAAGCAGCGCCATCGACGAGTCCATGATCAGCGGCGAGCCCATTCCCGTCAAGAAAAGCGCTGGCGATCCCGTGATCGGAGGCACTGTCAACCAGACCGGCAGCTTCACCATGCGCGCGACGCAGGTCGGCGCGGACACCATGCTCTCGAAGATCGTGCAGATGGTGGCGGAGGCGCAGCGCAGCCGGGCACCGATCCAGCGGCTCGCCGACCAGGTCACCGGATGGTTCGTGCCCATCGTCGTCCTTGTCGCTATCGTGAGTTTTGTCGTCTGGGCCATCTGGGGACCGGCACCGGCCCTTGCCTACGCGCTCGTCAACGCGGTCGCCGTTCTGATCATCGCCTGTCCCTGCGCGCTCGGACTGGCGACGCCAATGTCGATCATGACCGGCACCGGCAAGGGAGCCCAGCACGGCATCCTGATCAAGAACGCCGAAGCGCTCGAAACGCTGGAAAAGATCGATACGCTGGTCGTCGACAAGACCGGAACGCTGACCCGGGGCAAGCCTGATCTTGTCGACGTAAAACCGCAGCCAAATTTCGACGAGCAGGAATTGCTGAGCCTTGTCGCTGCCGTTGAGAGAGGAAGCGAGCATCCGCTCGCCCACGCGATCGTGGAAGGGGCTCAAAACAGGGGCGCTGCCATTCTCGACGCTTCCGATATCGAATCCGTGACCGGCGAAGGTATCCAGGCAAATGTCGACAAGCGCCTGGTCGCGATCGGGAATGAAAAGATGATGGAGCGTATAGGGGCGCTCGAAGAAGGCTGGCGGTCAACGGCGGACGAAGGCCGAAGCCTCGGACAGACGGTGATGTTCGTGGCCGTGGACGGGGCACCGGCAGGCCTTATCGCTGTCGCCGATCCGATCAAGGAAACCAGCCGCACCGCTATTGCCGCGCTGCATGAGCGCGGCATCAAAATCGTAATGCTTACCGGCGACAGCGAAGCCACCGCGCGTGCGGTAGCAAGCCAGGTCGGTATCGACGAAGTCGAAGCGAACGTCTCGCCCGAGGACAAACATCGCAAGATCGAGCAGTTGAAGAGCGAGGGTCGCCGGGTCGCTATGGCCGGCGACGGCATAAACGACGCACCCGCGCTTGCCGCTTCGCATGTCGGCATCGCGATGGGAACGGGTACCGATGTCGCGATCGAAAGCGCGGGCGTGACATTGGTGCGCGGCGACCTCGTCGGCGTTGTTCAGGCGCTCGTCCTGTCTCGGGCCACTATGCGCAACATCAGGCAGAACCTGTTCTTTGCCTTTGCGTATAATGCGCTCGGCATACCGGTCGCAGCAGGTGTCCTCTATCCATGGACCGGGTTGCTTTTGAACCCGATGATCGCGGCCGCAGCGATGAGCCTGTCTTCGGTATCGGTGATCGGCAACGCCCTGCGCCTGCGCGGCCTCGCTCTTCCCAAATTCGATACCTGAGCGATGGGGACGGGACGGAGATCGCAGGAGTGACGAATCAGACGATGCAGGATCAGGACCAAATCTCTGAGGAATCGCGCGAATGGCGCGGTGCTCATCCAGCCCTCTGGATCGCGATATTCGGAATTCTTATCGCATTCGCCTGGGAGATGCTTCAGCTTCCTTTCTACCAGTCGGGAGGTCTGTCGCCTGCCGAGGCAGCACGTCGCTGCGGCCTGGCCTCGTTCGGCGATGCCGGGATCATGGTGGCCGCTTATCTCGGCGCCTCTGTCGGCAGTGGTAAAACGCCGTGGCTCGTAGACTGGCCGATCTCGCGTTTGGTCGTGTTCCTGGGAATCGGCCTGGCCATTACTGCCATGGTCGAAGTGCTGGCTGTCGGTGCCGACTGGGGGTGGTCCTATAGTGCAATCATGCCGCTTGTGCCCGGGACCAAAATCGGCCTGGTACCGATCGTGATGTGGGTCGCGGTTCCCACGGCCACCTTGTGGCTCGCGCGCCGTCTCGGCACCGGACCCCGCTGATCGCAAACCGGGATCTCCTATCCCTCGACAGCTGCCGGCTGCGGTCCCGATGGTGATCGACTTACCCGAAATCCGGCAATCAGGGCCAGCAGCGTGAGCAATTGCGCGCCGATCGTCTCGACAGTCGGGAAGAAGCCGAGTTCGGCGAGGCGCGGCAAGCCGGCGATGAAAGTGGCGGAAAGAACTCCGGCCTCCTGGAAAGCGCCCACGCCCTTGCCCGCGAGAATGAGCGCAAGGATCGCAATCAGGATAGCACTGTAGCGGAAGAACTGGGTGATCGGCAGTTTGCGGCTGTAGCGCAGCATGGCCCAAGCAATGAGCGCCAGCAGCGCTACTGCCGACAAGGCACCTGCCAGTATGATGCCGCTGCTCTGCGGGTTCCACAGGGCAGCGTAGAACAGGATAGTCTCGAAAGCTTCGCGGTAGACCACGACAAAGGCGAGCCCGAAGAGAAACCATGCCGATCCGCGCGAAAGCGCCTTGCCCATTTTTTCCTGGATATAGCGCCGCCACTCCTCGGCCTGGGATTTGCCGTGCATCCAGATCCCGACCGATACGAGAATGACAGCCGCAAGCAGCGCGCCGATCCCTTCGGTCATCTCGCGGCTCGCCCCGCTGATGCTTACGAAGTAGGTTGCTACGACCCAGGTGGCGACACCTGCGAAAAGAGCAGCGATCCACCCACCATGGATATAGGGCAATACCTCGGAGCGCTGCGACTTTTTCACAAAGGCGATCATGGCGATCACAACCAGAAGTGCTTCGATCCCCTCGCGCAGCAGGATGGTGAACGCCCCGAGAAAGGTCGAGATTTCGCTGGCCGCCTCAGGAGCCAACGCT
>Ga0207880_1000530_pt1 | contig 13543 bp, 8 predicted proteins | sample MalvirmetagMSP91_FD_184226 | JGI IMG/M metagenome (GOLD analysis project Ga0207880, IMG submission 184226) | Marine viral communities from the Deep Pacific Ocean - MSP-91 (SPAdes) | ecosystem: Environmental > Aquatic > Marine > Oceanic | place: Pacific Ocean | collected 2011-04-27
TAGTCCAACAATGATTTAAACGACTGAGAATCTGTTTAAGTAATTAAAAATCTACCAATCAATAGGTCTGTAATCTTTTAAGAATTTACCACACCAATGTTTGCCGGTGTTAATTCCATCAAACAGAGGATCTAGTACTCTAGCAGCTCCATCTACGATATCAAGTGGCGGCTGAAAGTCATGGACTTCTTCTTTTCGTTTTGCTAATTCTGCAGGATCTTCATCAGTTACCCAGCCGGTATCAACTGCATTCATGTAAATTCCATACTTAGCGAAATCAGAAGCTGAAGTATGTGTCATCATATTTAGAGCCGCTTTTGCCATGTTTGTATGTGGATGACGGTCTTCTTTATGCCAGCGATGGAATTTTCCTTCCATTGCCGAAACATTGATGATGTGTTTTTGACCGGTATCTTCTTTCTTCATCAATCCGGCTAAACGGTTACATAGCACAAACGGGGCAACAGAATTCACCAACTGTACTTCCAGCATCTCATTGGTGTGAATTTCACCCAACTTTAATCTCCAGCTGTTGATTTTACGAAGATCTACTTGTTGTAAATCTGCATCCAGTTTTCCTTGAGGAAAAACTTCTTCTGCTGTTAAAGAATTGTCTATGCTGTACGGGATTTGAGAAAGTTTAGCAGATGCCCGAAGTCCAATTCCCAGTTGTTTCCCATGCCAGGTTACCGGAAGATTTTTATTCTGTCCGTCTTCAAAACCGGAGCTCAGTGATCTTAATTCATTTAAACAAGCATCATGATCAGATAACAATTCCTGAGCAAGAGGAGGAAGTTCGGAAATTGATCTTTCTTCATTTGGCATTAAGTGCTGATAGAAGCCTGCCGGACGTCGAACCGTTTGAGCTGCATTATTGATAAGCACATCCAGCCGATCATATTCCTGTTCAATAAAATTACAGAATATTTCCACACTTGGAATATGACGAAGATCCAGCCCATGAATTTTGAGACGATGTCCCCATTTCTGAAAATCATCTTCTTTGGCGAAACGAAGAGCAGAATCCACAGGAAAACGAGTCGTCGCAATAACAGTGGCTCCGGCCCGCAACATCATTAAAGTGATGTGGTAGCCGATCTTAAGTCTTGAGCCTGTTACAAGTGCAACTTGTCCTGTTAGATCAGCAGATTGGAATCTTTTGGCATAATTGAAATCACCGCAACCTTTACACATCGTATCATAAAAATGATGCAAATTGTGAAACACTTCCTTACAAACATAGCAGTTTCTTGGCGATTCTAACGGAATTTCTTTCTCTGTTTCCTTTCCCGTTAAGCCAATCATTTTAGGAGCTTCAAAAACCACCGCTTCACGGGCACTTCGGATACCTGTAGAATTTCGAGCGTGTCGATCTTTCTCTTTTAGTTTTCGCTTATTAGCTCGCTTAGCATCTTTCTTTCGCTTTCTGAATTCCTCTCTGCTTGGTCGGGATAACTTTCCCGCAGCCATGATAAGCTCAAGTCTCTTGTCCTTTTCAATTTCAAAGATTTGATTAGGATCATTAGTGAGTGTTTCCAGCACGGAAATACACAAATCGATCTCTTCCTGACTTAATTTTTTTTGTTCTTCGATGTGGATTTCTTCCTTCCAAATTTATATTAAAAACAAAGGTACGGAATAACCAAATAACTATTAGCAGTGTATTTTAATCATGAATTTTAAAAAGAAATACCATTTGATAACAAAGTAAACAGAGCATAAGGCATAATGTATTCAGTCAGCTAAGAAACTATCCCTCCCCAGGGAGGGACAGAGTCAAAACAAGTTTTGAGTCAGGGAGAGGATGAAAAGCCCATATTAAGAAATTTTTGAAAAATCTTTGTAAGGAATACCCTCACTTCCTGTCTTACTGCAAAAAGCAAAGACTATGAAAGCAGACAGATTTAATAATTTCGGTTATAACAAAGGATTGAGAAAATTTGCGAATAAAAACAGAAATAATGCTACTAAAGCCGAAGCATGTTTATGGAAATATGCGCTTTCCAAAAAGAAAACAGGATACACTTTTAAAAGACAGCGTCCGGTTTTGAATTATATCGCAGATTTTATGTGTCAGGAATTATCACTTATTATCGAAGTAGATGGAAGCTCACATGATGATCTGCATGTCAGGATCAATGATTTAAATCGACAGATGAAATTGGAGAACGCGGGATTCACAGTTATTCGGTTTAGTAATGAAGATGTTCTCAAGAATATGGATGAGGTGAGAAGAAATATTTCAGAGGTTGTTGCAAAGCTTGGTCGTGGCTCGTCCTCCCTCTGATTTCATGCAAGCATGAAGCCTGTCTCCCTCCGACGGGAGACAGTGGTGGCTTTGACTCGGGGATTGCTTCATATTGCTTACAAACGAAACCAACTTTGAAACTCTGTCACTAAAAACACTTTGTCACTTCTTAAACCAACTCCAACCCAATTCTTCCTCTTTCCAGATCCAGTTTTGTGATTTCTACATTGATAATATCACCGACTCCAACTACGTCATGAGGGTCTTCCACTTTCTTGGTTTTGCTCATGCTTGAAATATGAAGCAATCCATCTTGTTTTACGCCGATGTCCACAAAAGCGCCGAAATCTACTACATTGCGTACGGTTCCCTGTAATTTCTGGCCTTCTTTCAGGTCTTCCATCTTTACAACATCGGTTCGTAAAATTGGTTTTTGAAGTGATTCTCTAGGATCACGGCCGGGCTTCTGAAGATTTTCTATGATGAGTTCCAGAGTAGGCTCACCAATTCCCAACTGTTCAGCAACCTGTTTTGTATTCAAATTTCCGAGCTTTGAAGCGATCTTATCTTTTTGTGAAGACAGGTTTTCGAGATCTATACCAAACAGATTACAAAGCTTCTCAGCGGCTTCATAACTTTCCGGGTGAATGGCGGTATTATCCAAAGGATTTTTAGATTCGGGAATGCGCATAAATCCTGCTGCCTGCTGAAAACGAAATTCTCCAACACCTTCAATTTCTTTTATTTCGTTTCTGGAAGTGAATATTCCGGATGTTTCTCTCTGCTTCACAATAGCTTCGGCAACTCTTTTACCTAAACCCGAAATATGAGTTAGTAGTGGAGCACTAGCAGTATTCAGGTTTACGCCTACTTCGTTCACGCAGCTTTCTACAACATCGTCCAGTTTTCCTGAAAGCTGATTCTGATTCACATCATGCTGATATAAACCTACACCAATTGATTTCGGGTCGATCTTCACCAATTCAGCCAAAGGATCCTGAACTCTACGGGCTATGGAAATATTTCCACGTTGAGCAGCATCCAGATCAGGAAATTCATCTCTGGCAACTTTGGAGGCAGAGTACACAGAAGCTCCGGCTTCATTCACAATCAAGTAGCTGACATCAGCACCACTTTTCTGGATATAATCGGCTACAAATTGTTCAGCCTCACGACTTCCGGTTCCGTTACCGATCGCGATCAGTTCTACATTATGTTTTTCGATCAACTTTCCCAGAACAACCTCAGATTCAGCGATCTTATTTTGTGGTGGAGTAGGGTAGATGGTTGTTCCGTCCAGATATTTTCCGGTTCCGTCAACTACAGCCAACTTGCATCCGGATCTGTAGGCAGGATCTAATCCAAGAACGATCTTCTTTTCCAAAGGCGGTTGCATCAATAAGTTTCCAAGATTAGTAGCAAACGTTTCAATAGCATGTTCATCAGCTTTGTCTGTAAGTGTGTTTCTCAATTCCCGCTCTAAAGAAGGAGAGAGCAGTCTTTTGAACGCATCTTCAACAGCATCCTGAATACGTTCCGTAAAAATACTCATGTCGTTGGTGATAACGATATCATCCATGGTTTCGAGCGTGCGTTCTTCCCAAACTTCTGTGCTCACAAAAAGCACATTTTCTCTTTCTCCACGATTTATTGCCAGAATTTGATAAGGCTTCAAACGATCTACTCTTGCAGCAAATTCATAATAATCCTCAAAATTAGTTCGGTCTTTTACTGTAGGATTTTTCTTCGTCTTGATAGTAGCGTGCTTCATAAAAATATCACGCAGTTTTTCTCTTACTTCAAGATGCTCGTTGATCCATTCCGCAACAATATCGTTCGCTCCCTGCCACACATCTTCCAGAGTCTCGACTTCTTTTTCTTTGTTGATGTACTCTTTGGCATAATCATCAGGACTTCCGGATTCGATTTCTTGCTCCCAAATAAGCTGAGCCAGTGGCTCCAATCCTTTTTCTTTGGCTTTATCGCCACGTGTTTTACGCTTTTGCTTGTACGGTAAATACAGATCTTCCAGCACAGTAAGATCAGTACAAGCTTTTATCTGCGCTTCCAGTTCAGGAGTGAGTTTCTCTTGTTCTTTTATAGATTTAAGAATTGTTTCTTTTCTGGATGCGAGTGTTTTCTGAAATTCCAATGCATCACGCACATCTCTGAGTTGTTCTTCATCCAAGCCTCCGGTGGCTTCTTTACGATATCGAGCAAGGAAAGGAATGGTAGCGCCCTCGTCAATAAAACCGGCTACCGTTTGGATCTGTTTTGTTGAGATTTTGAGGTCTTCAGAAATTCGTGCAAAAATGTGGGTATTGGTCATCTATAATGATATTTTTGGTATTCAATCTTTCAGGGCAATGATACAGAACTCATTAACAGAGAAACAACTTAAATGGACATAAATTCTTTAAGAAAAGCGGCAATAGAAATAGCAACTCTTGGCGGTGAACATACACTCAAATATTTTAAGAAGGATTTTGATGTAATCAGTAAAGAAGATGATTCTCCGGTTACCATTGCTGACAGAGAAACTGAAAAGCTGATGAGAGCTGAGATCCAAAAGCGGTTTCCTGATCACGGGATCATAGGTGAGGAATTTGGTAAAACGAATGAAGAAAGCAATATCCAGTGGGTTTTAGATCCGATCGACGGAACCAAATCATTCATTCATGGAATCCCATTTTATACAACGCTTGTTGGTGTGATGATCGACAACGAACCTGTTGTAGGAGTGATTAATTGTCCGGCGCTGAATGAACTTTGTGCTGCAGGAATTGGTGAAGGCGTGATTTTTAATGGTGAGCCTTGCAAAATGAATGAAACACGATCTCTGGAAGAAGCCACAGTGTTGGTTACCGAGATCAATCGCTTTAACAGAATGGGAATGCAGACACAGTTTCAGGAACTTTTAGATAAAACCAAGATACATCGTACCTGGGGCGATGCTTACGGACACATGATGGTTGCAACCGGACGAGCAGAAATTATGATCGACCCAATTTTAAGTATCTGGGATGCAGCGGCATTGCTTCCGGTTATGAAAGAAGCCGGAGGAGTGTTCAGTGATTTTGATGGTAAGGAAACCATTCATACCGGAAACGGATTTTCTACCAACGAGCATTTATATCCGCTGGTAAAAGAAATTTTTGAAGGATGTAGTTAGTTATAATAGGTCATCCTGAACTTGTTTCAGGATCTTACGATTCGATTTGAAGCTTTGATAAAAATCGAAATAATTGTAAGAGAAATACCTCTGCAAAGATCCCGAAATAAATTTGGGATGACGTAGATTTTAGAATGTACAATATTTTTTAAACAGCATTATTTAATGAAATCAATAAAACTTAGTTCTTATCTAAGCATACTTATTCTCCTGTTCACCGCGACGCAAGATTGTTCAGTAAAAGATTGGGATTACGAACAAAATCCAAAGCTCACTTATGATTTCAATCATCTGGATCTGGATATGACCATTGATCCGGTGAATGAAACGGTAAAGGGAGTAGCAACTTATAGTATAAGTGCAAAAATTCCGGCACAAACAGAAGTGATACTGCATGCCGCTGCTCTGGAAATAGATGCTGTTACATTTGACGGTGATGAGAAGGAATTCTCAGTCTCAGGAGATTCTCTGATCATTGATCTGGCTGACACTTTAAGCATGACATCGGAATCGGAGTTGGCAATTACCTGGCAGGGAAGATCGATCTACGGAACACATAAAGATCGTTTTGGTACGATGTGGTCAAGTTTGAATCCTAAAACACAAAGGCATTGGCTGCCGGTGTACGATCATCCGAGAGTTGCATTTTCTGTGGATGCCGATATTACCATTCCTGCTAATCTGGATGTGGTTTTTAACGGAAACTTAGTCTCCGATCAAGTAACATCTGCAGATACCAAGACCGTAAGTTGGAAGGTAGATACAGCGATTCCGGCTACAGGTCTTAATTTTGCAGTCGGGAAGTTTGAATCTTCTGAAGCACAATCCGGGATCAATAAAGTGAGAGTTTTTGGAGAAACAGGAGTAGTTACTGGTGATGAAGTTCAGAAAATATTATCTGAGGCGATTCGAAGTAAACGCGTTCTGGAAAACGAGCTGTCGTTTGAATACCCCTGGGAAGCTTTAAATGTGGTTGTTTTGGAAGATAATTTTTGGGATGAAAAAGCGGATGCAGCCGGAGTGATCTATCTGGCAAAAAACAGAGGAGCCTTAACAACTCAACTTCAACGTAGCTTGGTTGCACAATGGTTTGGGCAATATCAGCGTACCGAAAATGTTAGTTCTCAATATGAAATATTTGAGATCATTCGAAGATCAGCTTTTAATGTGGCGGGATTCGAATCTAATGAAATTGGAAATATTGATAGCTTGTTTAGCTTAAAAAGTTGGAATGCTTTAAATATTTGTTGTGAAGTTGCACAACCTTTTTTCAAGAGAACCATCGAGCAGTCTTTGAGCGAGTTAATCAAGAAAGAGTCAGGAGTTGTTTCCGGATCGTTCTATACAGATTATTGGTACGAAGAGACCGGCATCCCTTTTCCTCTGATTGAAACTAAAAAATTTGAAATCGGTGACTCCGAAGCTCAAACAGATTCACTTTCCTATGGATTAGATTTAGAATTCGATGAGATGAACTCAACGGTTACAGCTTACTTTACAAGTTTATCCGGAAGTGGGGAAGATCTTCAAAGTCTGGATATGACTATATTTACCTTTGATGACAGCACTACTTCAGAAATTACCTTTACCGGAGAACGAGATTCTGCGAAAATAGCAGTACCTGCCACTGTTGAGTATGTCAGGTTCAACTCGGGAAGTACAGATATTGAAGAAATAGGATTCGGAAGATTTCCGGTTATGTTTTTGTTAGCTCAGTTAAGAAGCAACAATGTTGACGACAGAAGAGTAGCAGCTGGTTTATTAAGTTATCATACCGATAACCCGGATCTGCAATTGGCCTTGAAAGATGCACTCAATGCCGAAACTGATGTACAAGCTAAAGCAAACTTGTTGAGCACCTTAGGAGCGTTCACTGCCGGCGCAACGGGAACTGAGATTCAGTTTATGCAGGAAGTAAACAGTGATCATGAAGAAATTCAGATAGCGGCTTTAGAAGCACTTTCTAATTATAAAGAAGATGAAAATGTACCCGGAGTGATTCAGCAAAAAATGGAGCGAACATCTTCCGATGAAGTATTTAAAGTATCGAAATGGAGTTTTTTAGAAGTGGCGGATCTTCCGAGAAAAATTTCAGCAACAAAGAGATTGATTCAAATTGATACAACAGGCGCTCGTTCGTTGTCTTTGCTTAAGGAGATCATTTCTACAGATACAACAACTCAGTCACAGCAAATTGCTGAAGAACTGATTTCGTTTGAGTTTCCATATTCTACAAGAATCGGAGCATTGAATTTATTGCTGGAACATGTAGATGATGGCGATTACTGGGGAAGTAAGATCGTTGAGCTTTCAAATGATTTCGATCCAAGAATAAGATTAAAAGTTTTAGAAGGCTTGAATTTTTTATCTGAAACCGACGCCGAAAACATTGTGGATGCTGTATTGCTTTCGGAATTTGATCTGAGAGTTTTGATGAGCGGTAAGGAATTATAGAATTAGGAATTCAAAATTAAGAATGGGAATAAGTAGTTTGCTTTACTTCCTATTCTTAATTTTAACTCCTCAGAGATGTTAAATATAAAGCTGTCTTTTTGATCTAAGGCCTTATCGTAGAATACTATTCATTGTACTCATTTCTAAGAAACAGAATGTCTTCCTCATCTCCAATAAAAGCGAGTTCATCATTAACCTGAATAATGGTGTCACCATGAGGTATTTTAGTTTTTCCATTACGATTAATAATTGCAATCAAGCATTCGCCCGGCAGATCTATTTCCTTAATCTGCTTACCTGCCATGGGGTTATCAGCTGTTATAATAAGTTTGATGAACCGATCGTCACGTAATAGAATTTCCCTTATTTCTTCTTCATTTTTGGCTTTTTTCCATCTTTTTATAAATCTATTATCGTCAAATATTTCAGCTAAATGTGCGAGAATACGCAAATGTTGACGGGGTTTTTCAGATGAACTAATTAGAAAGATTATAGCCCGTAGATTTCCAATTTCGTTTTGTTTGTCCTTACTAAATGATTCAAAGCCATCCGGTTTTAAAAACACTGAGTCTGGAACGCGGGCTAATATAATTTCAGAAGAAATATCTCCTTTTAGTTTTATATGATTAAACGCGATAGATGGAGCGAACGGAATGGTGTCTATATCCTGGCTCTCCCAAAACAAGTCGAATATTTGTTTTTCATCCATCTTAAAAGAAGTCGCAAAATTTCCGGAAGCCTTTTTAATAATATCTTTATAACTGATATCAGAATCTGATATATCCAACACAACAGATCTGCTTATTATTCTTTCATAAGGATCTTCTTTTCGCAATCCTTTTTCACGTAATATGCCTTTCATTTCACGCTCTAATCCGTAGTCTTTTCTTCGACCTAAGCGTTCGTGAATGTGATAAATAGCACCGTGTCGTTTTATCTTGTCAGAAGCGTAATAGAAATACCATATTAACGCAAAAATTGAAACGGCCAGAGTAAATAATATTGATAAGAAACCCATTTCGAGAATAAGAGCAATCGATAATATTATTCCTGAAATTTGAACCCAAGGATACCACGGAGAATTAAAGCCCGGATCATATCCTTCAATTCTACTTTCTCTCATGACGATAACACACAAATTAAGTAAGGCAAAAAGTAATAGCTGGAAAGCACTTGCAAGCTTTGCTACTTCAGCAACATTGAATGAGACTAGGAAAAGTATCATCAAAAAAACGGTAGCAACAATAGCCCAAAAAGGAGTGCCGGTTTTACCAATTTTTGAGAATTTTTTGGTGATCAAATGATCTCTGGCCATGGCAAGCGGATATCGGGAAGCAGACATGATTCCTGCATTTCCTGTTGAAGCAAAAGCAGCAACCGCTGCAACAACAACCAAAAGTAAACCTAGGTCATTGGGCAGCCAGTCCATAAATACTTTACCGGCTGAAGCTACGGGCGTTAGGTCTTCGCGAAATGCTGAAGGCTCTAACAAAGCTACCATGATATACACACCGGCTACATATACAATGATTGCAGTAATTATAGATAAAAACATACCGTAAGGAATATTTCTATCCGGATTTTTAACCTCTTCAGCAATGCTGGCTACTTTTGTAAGTCCTGCATAGGAAACAAAAACCATACCCACTGTAGCAAAAAAACCTTCAGCTCCATTTGTAAAAAAGGGCGTAAATTGTTGATTAGTAACTTCAAAAAAATCAAGCGAAAGAACAGCAAATACACCCTGTGTTATATAGAAAATCATAATTGAAATTAATGTAGCAACTAGGATTTTTTGGAGTGTTGTTGTTTCTTTTGCCCCAACTACATTTAGTACACCAAAAACTAGAGTCAGAATTATAGCAACGGGCACAATTGAAATGTCAAAATAAATGGCCAGGTATGCACCCATCCCAATTAAAGCGAAGGCACTTTTTAATACCAATGCAAGCCACGAACCATAACCTCCGATAGTTCCAATAATAGGCCCCAAACTTCGATCAATGATGTAATATGTACCTCCGGCTTTGGGCATAGCTGTAGCTAATTCTGCTACGCTGAACATAGTGGGAAGTACGATAAGTCCTGAAATAAAGTAGGCCAAGAATACAGACGGTCCGGTTTCTGCAGCTGCAAGGCCGGGTAAAAGAAAGAAGCCGGAGCTAAACATTGCACCTGTGGCGATAGCATATACATCCCAAAGTCCGAGTTCTTTTTTTAATTTTTTATATTTCATTTGAGGTTTGTTGCTGGGTTAAATTATTTCTGCGGATTTTTTCCATTATTGGAAAAAAGGTTTTCTAAGTCGAAGAGACACCATATTTTATATCCGATATGCAAAAGAAAAGCGATATATACGACCGCTAATATCATTTGAGCATTAAAAGTTAAAATTGGCTTTGAACTCAAAAAGGTGATGATCAAATATTCTAGTATGGATGCAATTACAGTTGCCAGTAAAAGCTTTAAAAGTAATGTTATAACATTTTTGATATGGGGTTTCATGATAAACCTCTGCCCTAAAGCGTTAAACTTTAAATAGTGATTGTATACAGTTAGCCCTTGAAATAAGTATGGCTTAAAGCGCTACTATTTTTAGCGAAAAAATAGTCTAATCAGGTCGTTGAAATTATTTTGGAGTGGATGGAAACTTGTGGTGATTCCAAAATAAAAAGCGTCTTAAGTTGAATAAGGGGGAGGAGTTTTTGTGTATCATAGCTAGAGGCTGTTAATTGTTAATTGCAGTTTAGCTAAATAGAAGGGGACGTTTCAAAATGACGCTTAACCATTTAAAGAATTATTGTGAAACACCCTTTAATTAGTACTTAGAAATATAGATTTTTTAAGGTCTTAAATTGTAAAAAATCGTAAAACAGATTTAAATAAATTGTATTCCAAATCCAATGGTTCTACAAAAAAAGCTCCGATATTTTCATATCGGAGCTTTTTAATTTAATCAAGTCTTAGTGGCGGATAACCATCTGCCTAGACTGTTTTTACTAAGATTGCTTGATCCATTTAGCAAAATCACCGAAGGATGCTTTCTTACCGTACATCAAAATACCAACACGATAAATTTTTGCGCTCACCCACATCACGCCAAAGAAACTGGCAACTAGAAGAGCTAAACTTGCTCCTATCTGCCAAACCGGAACATCCGTGGTAGCAATTCGGGTGATCATGTTTATAGGTGAAGTCAGCGGAAACATGGAAGCTACAACAGCCAACGTTGAATCCGGGTCAACCATAATTCTGGTATTAAGTACATAGGCTCCCATCAAGGGTATCATTAAAATAGGCATGAACTGCTGCGTATCTTGTTCGGAATCTACTGCGGAACCTACAGCTGCAAAAATAGAAGCATACATGAAGAAACCAAGCACAAAGAACAGGAAGAAGTACACAAAGATCATCGGATCAATGGACAACACTTCCAGAGAAGCGGGATCAAAACCGGCTTCAGCGGCCACTTGCTCAATATCCTGAGTGTCTGCCATTTCTGAAATCTGATCCTGCATTAATACGCCGGCAACAGGTACTGCTGCCATCGAAAAACCAATATACATTACTGCCCAAACTGTGAATTGAGTAAAGCCAAGCAAACAGACTCCCGCTACTTTACCGATTAGCAATTCTATCGGTTTCAGTGATGAAGTTATCACTTCCACAATGCGGTTGGTTTTTTCTTCTATAACGCTGCGCATTAAAACGGCGCCATATCCAAACAAACCAATAAAGATCAGTAAACCAAGTACAAACCCAACGCCGGACATAAATCCGGCTTTATCATCTTCAGCTTCCCCTTCTTCAGTAAGTTTTCGAGAATCTAATCCTGGTCGGCGAGCAAAGAGTTGTTTAACTTCATCCGATACATTAGCTCTAGTTAATCGCTCTTCTTGGATCACTTCACGAACATCACTTCTTACGCTTCCATTAAAAGCTAAACCACCGCTTTCTTTATAGATTAATTCAGCATTCTCATTGGTTTCTATATGCCTTTCTTCCAGAAGGAGATAGGAATCTAAATCTTGTCTAAGAACCATCGCTTTTACTGTATCAAGTGGTAAGTAGGAAACATCTGAGTATCTCAAACTGTCAAGGGAAATCAGGTTTTCAACCAATACTCCTGTTTGATCATAAATTCCTACAGTCTTTTCAGATTCGGAGTCACTAGTCATAATCCAGGCTAAAAATCCAAAAAATGCGATAAGCACAATCGGAGTTAATGCTGTTGAAAGGATAAATGATTTTGACTTAGCTCTGGTAAGATATTCGCGCTTAAGTACTAAAAATATTTTAGAAAAATCCATTATTGAGCCTCCTCTAGTTGTTGAGCTTTTAGGTTGTCTTCACCCACCGTTGAGATGAAGATCTCATTTAGAGATGGTTCAATTCGTTCAAATTTATGAATTTCAGCGTGTTCCATAGCCAGTTTTAAAATATCCTGCATACTTTGTCCATTCAAGACTCTGATCTCAGCAAAATTAGTAGAACGGTTGTTCAGGCGAACACCTTCAAGCTTGTCTAAGAAAGATCCATCGCCGTCAAATTCCAGATTAATGGTGTTTTTACCGAAAGATGCTTTTACTTCACGAAGTTTTCCCTGAAGAACAGCTTTTCCTTTATTGAAGAGGCAAATATCATCACACATTTGTTCAACTTGCTCCATTCTGTGAGTTGAAAATAATATGGTTTTGCCATTATTCTTGAGCTCAATAATGATGTCTTTCAACATGTCGCTGTTGATGGGATCTAAACCACTGAACGGCTCATCAAAAATATAAATGTCAGGATCATGAGCGATTGTAGCGATGAACTGAATTTTCTGTGACATCCCTTTTGATAACTCTCCAACTTCTTTTTTAGTCCAGTCAGAGGCATCAAAACGATCCAACCAATAATGAATGGCTTCTTTGGCCGCTTTGGTTTTCATCCCTTTAAGCTGAGTAAGATACAAAAGCTGTTCTCCAACCTTCATTTTCTTGTACAGCCCGCGCTCTTCCGGCATATAACCGATCATCTTCTGAGTAAGCGGACTTGCTATCTGACCATTAATAGTGATGGAACCTTGATCAGGTCCAAGAATATTATTGATCATACGAATGGTAGTTGTTTTACCTGCACCGTTTGGTCCAAGCAACCCGAAAATACGCCCTTTTTCTACATCGAAACTGACATCATCAACCGCTTTGTTTTTGCCAAACGATTTTCTGATGTTTTCAACATGAATTATCGTCATTATCCCTAAATTTAAATTTTAACCTTAAGTAAATCTTAGTATGGTAATTCTTGATTACCTTGCGCCCAAAGATTCTTGTTTTGTTAGTCGCAAGCAAGTACGCATTTATTACAAATCAGTTTCATAAAAATGAACATTATTCATATTAGTGCAGAATGTTACCCAATTGCTAAAGTCGGAGGCCTAGCTGATGTTGTTGGTTCACTACCAAAGTATTTAAATGAGGAAGGGGAGTGTGCTGAAGTGATCATGCCGAAATATGAAAATAATTGGGTGTCGGATCATGAGTTTGAAGAAGTTTATTCCGGCTCTTTTAACTATTGGGGAGAAGTAACTGAATTTTCGATCGAGTGTTTGATGGATAATAAATTTGGCTTCCCTATTTATATGATAAGTATTCCGGGAAGATTTGATAGACCGGGAATTTATA
>Ga0207880_1000532_pt1 | contig 13482 bp, 13 predicted proteins | sample MalvirmetagMSP91_FD_184226 | JGI IMG/M metagenome (GOLD analysis project Ga0207880, IMG submission 184226) | Marine viral communities from the Deep Pacific Ocean - MSP-91 (SPAdes) | ecosystem: Environmental > Aquatic > Marine > Oceanic | place: Pacific Ocean | collected 2011-04-27
CGCGACATCCTCGATCCGGTGCTTCTCCCACAAGCCGCCTGCATCGCGGAAGGTGTCGATCCCGCTCTCTGCGGAAATTCCTGCGCCGGTCAGGATGACGATGTTGCGAATGTCTGCCATTGCACGCATCAAACACTGGCAAGGCGGGAGCGCAATGGCGGCAATCGGAATTATCGGGCGCGACGGGCGCATGGGGCAGGCAATCGCGGCGGCGATAGAGGGCGGTGCGCACACGCTCGTCGGCGGAGTGGACAAGGGCGAGGACGTCGCCGGGCTGGCCGACCGCAGCGATGTGCTGATCGACTTTTCCGCACCCGGCGCGCTGCATACCAATCTGCACGCCGCAGTCGGGGCCGGGGTTCCGATCCTGATCGGCACCACCGGTCTGGAAGCGCAGCATCACACCGCCATCGACAATGCCGCGCGCGCGGTCCCGGTGCTCCAGACGGGCAACACCTCGCTCGGCGTGACGATGCTTGCCAAGCTGGTACGCGAGGCGGCGGGCAAGCTGGACGCGGGCTGGGATATCGAAATCGTCGAGATGCACCATCGCAGGAAGGTCGACGCCCCATCCGGTACCGCGCTGCTGCTGGGCGAGGCGGCTGCGCAAGGGCGCGGGATCGATCTGGCAGAAAACAGCGAGCGCGGTCGCGACGGGCACACCGGGGAACGCGGCGACGGCGCCATCGGCTTTGCATCCTTGCGCGGCGGCACGGTCGCGGGTGAGCATTCGGTGATTCTCGCAGGCGAGAACGAGCGGATCGTGCTGAGCCACGTTGCGGAAGACCGCGCGCTCTTCGCACGGGGCGCGCTGACCGGCGCGGCGTGGCTGATCGGCAAGCAGCCGGGCCGCTACACGATGGAGGACGTGCTCGGCATATGAGCGGCGGTGCGAGCACTCGTGTGACCGCCGAAAAGTGCCTGTGGCGCGAGGAAGGCGGCGGGGCGGAGGCAGCCGCGCGGTGCCTCGCTTTCCTTGAAGAGGTCGGGATAGAGGTCGACTGGATCGGGCCGGACGATGAAGCGCAATTGCTCGATGGTCTGGCGATCATAGGCGGGCGCCTGCTGGTCGATCCCGAAACGCCGATCTGGCCGAGCGACCTGCTGCACGAAGGCGGCCATATCGCCGCCGCCGCGCCCGAGGTTCGCCCGACGCTGGGGCCGATCGAAGCCGACCCGACCGACGAGATGATGGCGATCGCGTGGTCCTTCGCCGCTTCGCGCCAGGTCGGCATGCCGCTCAAACACCTGTTCCATTCTGGCGGCTATCGCGATGACAGCGCCAAGCTGATCCAGTCCTTCGCCACCGGCCACTACATCGGCGCGCCGATGCTCGGCTATTATGGCATGTGCGCCGATATGCAGACGGCGATGGCTCAGGGCACGGCCTCTTTCCCCAACATGATCCGCTGGCTGCGGTGAAGATGGCGTGACCTCGACACTATGACCAAGGACCATATCTTCGAATTCTTCCGCCGCCTGGCGGAGAACAATCCTTCGCCAGAGACAGAGCTGGAATACGGTAATCCCTATCAGTTGCTCGTCGCGGTGACGCTGAGCGCGCAGGCGACCGATGTGGGCGTCAACAAGGCGACCCGCGCGCTGTTTGCCAAGGTCGAGACGCCGCAGCAGATGCTCGATCTGGGCGAGGACGGGCTCAAGGATCACATCAAGACGATCGGCCTGTTCAACTCGAAGGCGAAAAACGTGATCGCGATGGCGCGGCTGCTGGTGGACGAGCACGGCGGCGAAGTACCGCAGACGCGCGAGGAGCTGGTCACGCTGCCCGGTGTGGGCCGCAAGACCGCCAATGTCGTGCTCAACTGCGCCTTCGGGCAGGAGACGTTTGCAGTCGACACGCATATCTTCCGCGTCGGCAACCGCACTGGCCTCGCCAAGGGCAAGACGCCCGAGGCGGTCGAGGCCAAGCTGGAAAACCGCGTGCCCGGCCCCTTCCGCCTCCACGCCCACCACTGGCTGATCCTTCACGGACGCTACGTGTGCAAGGCGCGCACGCCTGAATGCTGGCGCTGCGAGCTCGTCGATTTGTGCAGTTTTCGCAAAAAGGTGCTAGAACCGCCCAAATCGCAACGCGTTAAGGCCACCCCGAAGGAGATTGGATCATGAAAAAGGCAGCAGCATTCGCAGGCGCCATCGTCCTTGTCTCGTGCGCCCCGGTCGACGAACCAAGCAAGTCCGTCGCCGCCGTCGAACCGGCCGTGACGGTGATCGGAGAGGCCAAGGGCTGCCTTTCCGCCGGGAGCATCCAGAACACGCAGGTGCGCGGCAATGGCGTGATCGATTTCACCGTCACCGGCGGCAAGGTGTACCGCAACTACCTCGCCAACGGCTGCCCCGTTCTGCGCAATGGCGATGCCATCACCTACGAGGTCAAGGGCGGCACGCTGTGCAGCGGCGAAGTCGTCTACGAGCTGGATAATTACAGCGGCGGTTTCGATCGCGGACCCGCGTGCGGGCTCGGCGACTTCGTGCCGGTCGAATATGCCGACAAGGTAAGCGACGCGCCGATGATCATGGGCGAGTAACCGCTAGAGGCAGCCGCCGCAGCAGTAGCAGGCACGAGGAGCAAGAAGCAGACGGCCATCCGCCATGCTTTCTCGCCCGCCGAGTAGCTGCGCCCTTCGCTAAACGTCGTCCGCGCTGATCAGTTCTTCGCGATCGAGTTCGCCGGTCATGTTGGCCACGGTCACCGCCACCGCCGCATCGCCGCTGACATTGGTGGTGGTGCGCATCATGTCCATGATCCGGTCGACCCCTGCAACGAAGGCAATCGTCTCCAGCGGCACGCCGACCGCAGTGAACACCATCGTCATCATGATCAGGCCCGTGCCAGGAATGCCCGCCGCGCCGATCGAGCCTGCCGTGGCCAGGATCGAGATCAGGACGTAATCGCCGAAACTCAAATCGACGCCGAAGATCTGCGCCCCGAACAAGGTGGCCAGGCCCAGATACATCGCCGTGCCATCCATGTTCACCGTCGCGCCCAATGACGCAGTGAAGGACGACACGCTACGGCTGACGCCCACATTCCGCTCAAGGCAGCGCAAGGTTACAGGCAAGGTCGCACTGGAACTGGCGGTGGAATAGCCGACTGCGATGGCATCGGCCATGCCGCGAAAGAAGGCTACCACCGGCACTTTGGCCAGCAGTCGCAATATCGCGACGTAAAGCACCAGGATCAGGATCAGACAGCCCGCGTAATTGAGTGCCACCAGCTGCGCCAAGGCAGACAGCGCATCCACCCCCAGCGTGCCCGCCACCCAGGCGATCAGCGCGAAAACGCCGAACGGGGTCAGCTCCATCACGATGGCCGTGATCTTCTGCATGACGATGGAGCCGCTATCGAAGATCTTCGCGGCGGGCGTGCCCTCGTCCTTCGCCATCAGGATGCCGATGCCGACCAGCACCGCAAAGATGATCAGCGGCAGCACTGCGCCCTCGGCCATGGCCCGCACCGGATTGTCGGGCACTGTATCGACGATCATCTGTCGCCAACCGGGGAAATCACCCTCCGGTGCAGTGCCCATCTCGATCGCTGAGGTGTCCAGCCCGAGACCCGGCGTGAAAATTGTGCCCAGCGCCAGCCCCAGCCATACCGCAATCTGGCCGGTGACGACAAACAGCAGGATTGCCCTGCCCCCGACCGCGCCCAGCTTGCTGAGATCGCCGATGGCCACGATACCCGAAACCACGCTGAAGAAAATCAGCGGGACGACCAGCATCTTGATTGACTCGATGAAGAAATCACCGATCCACTTGATGCTTTCTGCTTCGGGCCCCCAGACCAACCCCGCGATGATGCCGAAGATCAGCGCGCCGATGACGCGCTGCCAGAGGGGGATTGCGAACCAGACGCGGAACATAGGCGGCACCTTCTTGTTTACGCGCCAGCAAGTGCCGCCAGCGCGATCCTGCGGTAAATTGCCGTGAGTGTGGCTAAGTCGTCAACCGCTACCGCCTCGTCGGCCTTGTGCATGGTCGCATTAACGAGGCCGAATTCGATCACCGGGGCCAACGCTTTCAGGAACCGGGCATCCGATGTGCCGCCGCTGGTCGAAGCTTCGGGAACGATGCCGGTTTCGGCCTCCACCGCCCCTGCGACTATCGCCGAGAACGCGCCCGGCTCGGTCAGGAACGGCTCACCGGAAATACGGGCATCTATTGTGCCGCCGTGGCGTGCGGCGATGTCCTCGACCATGCGCGAAAGGCTCTCGCCCGAATGCTGATCGTTGAAACGGATCGAAATGCGGGCGCTGGCGCTGGCCGGGATGACATTGGTCGCCGGATTGGGCGCAGCGATCTGGGTGATTTCGAGATTGCTCGGCTGGAACCAGTCGGTTCCCTCGTCGAGCATTACCGCGTCCAGCTCGGCCAGCATCGCCACCAGCCGGGGCAGCGGATTGTCGGCCAGGTGCGGATAGGCGACATGGCCCTGCGTGCCCTCGACGTTGAGCGTGACGTTGATGGATCCGCGCCGTCCGATCTTCATCATGTCACCCAGCCGGTTGACGCTGGTCGGCTCGCCCACAAGGATGAGGTCGGGAATTTCGCCCATCTCGCGCATCAATTCGATCAGTGCGGTTGTGCCGTGCAGCGCCGGGCCCTCCTCGTCACCGGTGATGATGAAACCGAGCGTGCCAGCCTCGGCCGGTATGTCGGCGGCAGCGGCAACCATGGCCGCGACCGCACCCTTCATGTCGACTGCACCACGCCCGTAGAGCAACCCGCCACGCAGCTGAGGCTCGAACGCTTCGCTCTCCCAGCCATCGCCGGGCGGTACTACATCGACATGTCCGGCAAAGGCAAAATAGCGGGACTTCTCCGGCCCCTTGCGCACGGCCAGCAGGTTCTCGACCGGCGCCTCCTCGCTGCCTTCCGGCCCCTCGCCCGTCACGAAGCGCGTAATGGCGAAACCGAGCGGCGCCAGCATGCCCTCGAGCGCGTCGAACACCGCCCCGCGCGCAGGCGTGACGCTTTCGCAGGCGATCAGCCGGGTCGCCAGGTCGACGACATCTGCACTCACGCCCGTTCGGCCATTTCGAATTGCGAGATCGTCCACTCCTCCGAAGTCGCGGCAGCGACCCATTGCTGCATCCAGTCATGCTCCCAGATTGACTGCATATAGGCCTGCGCAAAGCCGGGCACCGGCACCTGGTAGCTGATGAAGCGCGAGACGACCGGCGCATAGAAAATGTCGGCGGCGCTGAACGTGCCGAAAAGGAACGGTCCGCCCTTGCCGAAGCGCGCCCGTGCCTCGGCCCACAGACCGAGGATGCGTACGATATCGGTTTGCGTTTCCTCGCTCAGCTGGATGGCGAAGCGGCTGCGGATGTTCATCGGGCACTGGCGGCGCAGCGGCAAATAGGAGGAGTGCATTTCCGCAACCATCGCCCGAGCCATTCCGCGCGCGGCATCGTCCTTGGGCCAGAAGCGATCACGTCCGACCTTGTCGGCCAGATATTCCAGGATGGCGAGACTGTCCCACACCACCACCTCCCCGTCCCACAGCACGGGAACCTTGCCGTTGGAGGGTCGAAAATCGCCGTCCTCGCGCTTGGTCGCCTGCCAGTCGTCACCGTCGATATGGACGGTCAGCTCCTCGAAATGGAGACCGGACTGTTTGGCGGCGAGCCAACCGCGTAGCGACCAGCTCGAATAGTTCTTGTTGCCGATAATCAGCTTCATCACGGGCCCCTGTCTGCCGAACCCGGCTGTAGGTGTTCAGCGAAAGCCTGTCGAGCGTGAACGGACGGCACCCGACGATAACCATGCATCTGCACCTTTTTGCAATTGCCTGGGCTTTGTCAGACCTTTGTTTACCATCGTGTGGCAAAGAAATAGCCCACTGGCGCATGGGTCGGCGGCGCAGGGTGAACGGAAATAAGGATTAATGCCCAAAAAGCGGGAACATAGCGAGGCTATCGAGCGGTTCCGCCAGGCCGGCTGGTCGGGGCTGATCGCGCTCGTCCTATGCGTTCTCACGGTCAACGCCCTTGTCGATCAATTCGTCTGGCTAGCGCAAAAGCAGGTCAATTCCTTCGAAGCCTCGGGCGATATCGTCTATGTCGGGGCAAGCGAAAACCTGGCTGACCCGGAATTTCCCCAGCGCCGCGAACAACTCGCCAACCTGGTTGATGACCTTCGCAATGCGGGAACCGAAGAAGTTTATGTCGATATCGTGTTCGACCAGGCAAGCACGGCAGAGGCGGATACACGCCTCAACGCCGCCTTGCAGCGATGGGGAGACAATGCCTACCTTTCGCGCGATTACAGGACCGGACTGGACGGCATCGACCGATTAAGGGCCTCCACACCCGCGATCGGCGCAGGCGTTCCCGAGGTCGGCACCGATCTGTGGCAGAACTATCTCGGTTATGTCTGGTATGTTCCCTACATCGTCAGTGACGGCACCACAGAACTGCCCAACCTGTCGGCCAAACTCGCAGGTTCTGCTCTCTATCGCGATGCCGAACAGCCGGTCGATTACCTCTTCGATCTTACCACCATCCCGATCTACCAGCTTAAGAATCTGGAGGCGGAGTCGGATCGGCTCAGCGCGTTGAGGGGCAAGAAGGTTGTTATCGGGTTCTCAAGCCGCGACGACGACAACGCCCCGAATATCCCCGGCCACATTGATGTACCTCGGTCCATCGTCCAGATCTACGCTGCCGAGACCCTGTTGGCCGGGCACACAACCCAGCTTAACCCCTACATGGTGCTCTTGGCCGTGCTGGCGATGCTCTCGCTTGCCAGCTGGATTGGCATGCGCAGGTTCCGCTATCTCGCTTATGGCGGTATCTTTCTGTGTATTCCGGCTTCGGTGTTTGTCGCCGGTTCGCTGGGCATAAAGGTCCATGCGGCAAGCGCGCTGCTTCTGTTGTTCACCTATGCGCTTTTCCGTATCCGCGCGCGCTGGAAGAGCAGCTTCCGTCTCGTCGATGCCGATACCAACCTGCCCAGCTTCACAGCGCTGGAACGAGACAAGGTCACCGCCGAGACCGTCCCGGCCATCATCGTCGCGCGCATCCATCGCTTCGAGGAGGTTCGCAAGACGCTGGCTGCTGAACTCCATGCCGAATATCTGCTGCGCATCGTCGATCGTCTGAAAGCGGCAGAGCCCAATGCCACGATCTATGTCGGTCCCGGCCATCTCATCGCATGGACGCTGGCCGAGAAGGAACCGGGGCTGATCCGCGAACACCTCGAGGGCCTGCGAGCCCTGTTCGCAGCGCCACTGCACGTCGGCAGCACGCAGGTCGATGTCGGCATCACCTTCGGCGTCGATGTCACGCCCAGTCCGCATGTCACGCGGCGCCTTGCCGCAGCGGTTTCCGCCGCAGAGCGCACCAACGAGACATACGATCCGATCGAGATATCCGAACTCGCGAGCGACGAGGATCTGTACTGGAACATCTCCCTTCAGGCGCGCATCGACGCTGCGCTCAGCAACGGCGAGATTTTTCTTGTCTACCAGCCCAAGATCCTGGTGCAGACCGGTGAACTGATCGGCGTCGAGGCTCTGGTCCGCTGGCGCGATCCCGCGCGCGGACTGATCCCGCCGGACCACTTCATCAAGCAATGCGAGAGCGCCGGGCGCATGGCGCACCTCACCCGCCACGTGCTGGGCGAGGCCTGCCGGGCCGGTGTCGCTTTCGAGGATGGCGGGCGACAAATTCCGGTCGCGGTGAACATCTCGGCGACGCTCGTGCACGAATACAGCATCGTCGCCATGGTCAGCGAGGTGCTGGAAGAGACCGGGCTCAACCCGCAATGCCTCACGCTGGAAATCACCGAGACCTATCGGATCTCGAATTTCGAGCGGGCTGGCGCCATCCTTTCGGAGCTTGCCGCACTTGGGCCGAAGATTTCGATGGACGATTTCGGCGTCGGGGCTGCGAGTCTGGAGGCGCTGCAGCGCCTGCCCTTTGCCGAGCTCAAGATCGACCGAACATTCACCTCCGCGATCCGCGAAAACCCGAAAGCGGCAGGGATCGTGCGCAGCGTGCTGCAGATGGGGCGCGAACTGAGGATCATCGTTGTCGCCGAAGGGGTGGAGGACGAATCAACATTAACCATGCTGCGCGATTCGGGCTGTGTCGTTGCCCAGGGATATGCAATTTCTCGACCAATCCCGTTTGACGAAGTCATGCAGTTTCAGAAACTTGCTGCGCCAGAGCGGTTAAAAAATATGGTTTAGGCTTTACAAACAAACTTGGTTAACGCAAAAAGACCCCAAGCAATTGGAGGTCGAAAAATGCGTGATGTTCTCAATGTTCTCATCGGTGGCCGCCGCTAAGTCGGTGGACCTGAGCTGAATTTCAAAAGGGCGCCTCGCGGCGCCCTTTTTCGTTACTGGCAGGTTGTAGCCCGCATTGCGCCGCCCTCAGGCCACCACATCCGACAGGATCGCCGTGCGAAGTTCGGCAATCCCCATCCCCTTCTCGGCACTGGTCACATGAAGCTGCGGGAAGGCAGCGGCGTGCTTGCGCGCTTCCGCCTCGGTCGCAGTGCGAACCTGCTCCAGCTCGCTGGCTTTCACCTTGTCTGCCTTGGTAAGCACCAGCCTGTAACCGACTGCCGCCTCGTCCAGCATTTTCATCATTTCGCGGTCTGAATCCTTCAGACCATGACGGCTGTCCACCAGCACCAGCGTACGCTTCAGAGGCACGCGCCCGCGCAGGAAGGTCTTGACGAGACTACGCCAGCGTTCGACCACCTTTACCGGTGCCTTGGCAAAGCCGTATCCGGGCATGTCGACCAGCCGCAGCTGCGTTGGATCGCCGACTTCGAAGAAGTTGAGCTCCTGCGTACGGCCCGGCGTAACCGAGGCCCGCGCAATCGACTTGCGCCCGGTGATCGCATTGATGAGCGAACTCTTGCCGACATTGGACCGCCCGCAAAAGGCGATTTCCGGAAAGTCCGGTTCGGGCAGGAATTTCAACTGCGGGGCCGAGAGCAGAAACTCCACCCGGCCTGCGAACAGGCGGCGTGCTTCTTCGGCGAGATGCGTGTCCGTCTCTTCAGGATGTTCGGTCACTCGGTTCCGCCAGCCTTCTCGCGCTCTGCGGCACGCGCCTTCTCGGCGGCTTCCCTCTCTGCTTGCTCACGCAATTGAGGATGACGGGAATAGAGATATTTCTGCTGCGCCAGCGTGAGGACGTTGGAAGTGATCCAGTAGAGCAGCAGACCAGCAGCAAAAGGCGCCATCACGAACATCAGCACCCATGGCATGATCATGAAGATCTGCTGCTGCATCGGGTCCATCGTCGCCGGGTTCAGTTTGAACTGCAGCCACATTGTAATGCCCAGCAGCACAGCCAGCACGCCGATGCCCAGGAAGCCAGGCGGGGTGAAATCGAGAAGGCCAAACAGATTCAGGATCGTTGCCGGATCGGGCGCGGAGAGATCCCTGATCCATAGGGCAAAGGGCTGGTGACGCATCTCGATCGCCAGCAACAACGTCTTGTAAAGCGCGAAGAAAATCGGGATCTGCAGGAAGATCGGCAGACAGCCGGCCAGCGGATTGACCTTTTCCTCCTTGTAGAGCTTGGCCATTTCCTGCTGCAGGCGTGGCCTGTCATCCTTGTAGCGTTCCTGCAGCGCCTTCATCTTGGGCTGTACCGCGCGCATCTGCGCCATGCTGGCAAACTGCTTCTGCGCGATCGGAAACATCAGGCCGCGCACGATCACGGTCAGGCAGATGATCGCCACGCCGAAATTGCCCGTAAGGTCGAACAACAGGATCAGCACCTGCCACAGGGGCCAGGCGATGAAGCGAAACCAGCCCCAGTCGATGGCGAGCCCGAACTTGGGAACCCCCTGCTCCTGATATTGATCGAGCACGGCGCTTTCCTTGGCACCTGCGAACAGACGGGTGGTGCGCGAGAGCGTATCGCCTGCGTTGACGATTACCGGTTCGTAGAGAAGGTCGGCACGGTAGGTTTCGGCGCCGGTTGCGCGGAACGCGCCTGTCGCAGGCACGCCGTTCTCGCCGATTACTGCCGACATCCAGTAAATATCTGTAAAGCCGATCCAGTTGGTATCGCCGTCAAGCGTGACCGGGCCGTCTTCGGCCACGTCGTCATAATCGTAATCGAAATTGACCGCATCCCCGCCCTCGGCGATCGGTCCGGAGTGGACCGTGAAAGTGCTGGCACTGGCGGTCGCAGAGGTGCGGCTGACCAGCGCATAGGGCCTGAGACCCACAGCTCCAGCGCCATTATTGGTAACTTCCTGCCGGACGGTGAGCATGTAGTGATCGTCGACGCTGAATGTGAGCGCGAACATCTGCCCCGCGCCATTGTCCCATCGCATTGTCAGCGGCGTTGTCTCCGTCAGCGCCTCGCCTTCAACCGTCCAAACGGTCGAGGCATCGGGCACGGCCACGCCCTCACCAACCCAGCCGAACTGGGCATATTGTTCCATCGGCGTGCCAGCAGGCGCAAACAGACGGATCGGGCCGCTATCCTTCTCAAGCGTCTGGCGATGGGTTGTCAGATCAATGTCGTCTACGCGCGCACCCACGGGATTTAGCGACCCGACGATTTCGCTGGCCCGGATAGGTACGCGACCTGCGGACGCCAGCTCGGTGTCGAGATCGCGAGGCTGTTCAATCCCGGCACCCGGCATTCCCGGGGCAGCGGCGGCGATATCGGCACGATCCGATGGAGCGTCGACGCGGCTGGCGACTTCCGTCGCGGCATCCTGCTCGGGATAAAGACGGCTCATCACCATGTCCCAGCCGAATAGCAGGGCGGCACACAGCACCACGGCGAGAATGAGATTACGCTGATTGTCCAATGATCTTTTCCGTGCGGCCTGGCCCCGAAAGGCGTTCCAAGATGCGTGTTACGGCACCGGGTCGAATCCGTGCCCCCCCCAGGGGTGGCAGCGCATTAGCCGCTTGATCGCCAACCATCCACCCTTCACCGCACCATATTTGCCCAAGGCATCGATTGCGTATTGGCTGCACGATGGCTGGTAGCGGCAAGTTGGCGGCAATATTCGCGACGGACCGAGCTGCCAGAATCTTGCCATCAGGATAAGCAGGTGCTTCACTTGCGCCGTTCCCGAGGTCGCCTGGGCTTGTCGCCCTTGCCCGCCCCGGCGCGAGTCAATGCCTCTGCGAGCTCGCGTTCCATGGTGGAGAAGTCTCGCTCGACCCCGCCTGCCCGCCCGATCAGTACATGGTCGTGATCGGCAAGCCCCTGGTCGGGCAATTGCGCGCGCAACAACTCGCGGAAGCGGCGCTTCATCCGGTTTCTAACAACCGCATTGCCGATCTTTTTCGTAACGGTGATGCCAAAGCGGGTGCCTTGCCCGTCATTTGGCCGCGTGAGCAGTACGAATCCAGGCCGCGCCACGCGCAGGCCCCGATTGGCGGCGAGGAAATCCCCGCGCTTGGTGAGCACTGATAAATTCACGCGAGCACTACTAGCGCGGAAACGGCTCGCAGCAAGCGAGCCCAGAGGCCGAATGGCCGTCCGCAGCGGCCTCGCAGCCGGAACGAAGTCCCGGCGAAGGCATCAGCCGCGAGGACGCAAGCCCGGATGGGCTTGCTCCAACAAAAGTTAGGCGCAGAGCTTCTTGCGGCCACGCTTGCGGCGGGCGCGCAGCACCTTGCGGCCACCCACGGTAGCCTTGCGGGCGAAAAAGCCGTGCCGCCGCGCGCGCACGAGATTGCTCGGCTGGAAAGTGCGCTTCATGTCGAAATCCTAAACTCGCAAACGAAAACAGCCGCCCGCTGGGGCGGCCTTGTTGATAGGGCGCGCAGGTATAGTCCAAGGCAGTCCAAGTCAAGCGTACACGCCGTGCGGGGTTTCAAAAAGGCAGGGGCCCAAGGGCACTCGACAGAGGCCATATAAGCACTATCACTCCGAAAAGGGGGGATTCTCTTTTGGTCGCACTGGTTTCGACGGTTGCCTATCTCGGGCTGGAAGCGCGCGCGGTCGAGGTGCAGTGCCAGGTCGCTGCCGGTATGCCGCGCTTCGCCATTGTCGGGCTGCCAGACAAGGCCGTCGGCGAAAGCCGCGAACGTGTACAATCCGCGCTCGCCGCCATGGGCCTGTCGCTCCCTCCCAAGCGAATCACCATCAACCTCTCGCCCGCCAATTTGCCCAAGGAAGGCAGCCATTACGATCTGCCGATCGCGCTTGCCCTGCTCGCAGCGATGGGCATTGCCGATGCTGAGCAGCTTGCCGATTTCGTGGCGGTGGGCGAACTGGCGCTGGATGGCCGTATCGTGGCGTCACCCGGCGTGCTGCTGGCTGCGCTCCACGCCAGCGAAGCAGAAAAGGGCCTCATCTGCCCTGCCTCCCAAGGCGCCGAGGCACGCTGGGCAAGCGGCGTGCCGGTGCTCGCGGCGCCTGATCTGGTCAGCCTGCTTGCACACCTCAAAGGCGACAGTCGCCTCGCCGATCCGCCCGCCGGCGAGGTGGAGGAAGTTACCTGTGGTCCGGATCTGAGAGAGGTAAAGGGGCAGGAAAGCGCCAAACGCGCGCTCGAAATCGCCGCTGCGGGCGGCCACAACCTGCTGATGTCCGGACCTCCCGGTGCGGGCAAGAGCCTGCTCGCAGCCTGCCTTCCCGGGATATTGCCACCACTCACCCCGGCAGAGGCGTTGGAGGTGAGCATGATTGCCTCGGTCGCAGGGACGCTGGAAGGCGGCAAGATAAGCCGCGCCCGACCGTTCCGCGCCCCGCACCATTCGGCCAGCATGGCGGCACTGACCGGAGGCGGGTTACGCGTGCGCCCCGGCGAGGTCAGCCTCGCGCATCTGGGCGTATTGTTCCTCGACGAATTGCCCGAATTCCAGCGCCCGGTGCTCGATTCGCTGCGCCAGCCGCTTGAAACCGGCAAAGTAGATGTCGCGCGCGCCAACGCCCATGTCGTGTTCCCGGCGCGCGTTCAGCTTGTCGCAGCGATGAACCCATGCCGATGCGGCCACCTGGGCGATCCGGCACTCGCCTGTTCGCGCGCTCCGCGCTGCGCCGCCGATTACCAGAGCCGCGTTTCCGGCCCGATGCTCGACCGTATCGATTTGCATGTAGAGGTCGAGGCGGTGTCGGCCGCAGATCTGGCCCTGCCCCCGCCTGCCGAGGGCAACGCCGAAGTCGCCGCGCGCGTTGCGGCAGCGCGAAGGGTGCAGAATGCGCGTGGCATCCGCTCGAACGCGGAACTGGAGGGCGAGGCGCTGGAGGAACATGCCACGCCAGACGAGGCCGGGCGGAAGCTACTGTTGCAGGCGGCAGAGGCCATGCGGCTCTCGGCGCGCGGCTATACGCGGATGCTGCGCGTGGCGCGCACAATTGCGGACCTGGCTGGCGCGCAGGAGGTGGGCCGCGTCCATGTGGCCGAAGCACTCAGCTACAGGCGGCAAGCGGCCAGAGCTTGAGGGCCTCTAGCTCCAGAAGGTTTCCACGATGATCCAGAGGCCGATGGTGAGAAAGAGCAGCGCCGCGA
>Ga0207880_1000537_pt1 | contig 13446 bp, 10 predicted proteins | sample MalvirmetagMSP91_FD_184226 | JGI IMG/M metagenome (GOLD analysis project Ga0207880, IMG submission 184226) | Marine viral communities from the Deep Pacific Ocean - MSP-91 (SPAdes) | ecosystem: Environmental > Aquatic > Marine > Oceanic | place: Pacific Ocean | collected 2011-04-27
TTTGGCCTGTTGGGCAAGCATGCGCTCGAGCACACGCGAGGGTACGCCCGCAAATCTATCACCAGCGGCGAAACGCTCAAATCCGTTGATCGCAACAAGCGCGCGGCAATGAGCGGTCATGTTGGCGAGCGCATGCATGGTGCCGAACGAATGGGTGATCCAGATCGCGGGCTCGTCGGGCGGTGTGACCTGTGGCCCACCAAAATAGCCGAGATTGGCGTAGCGTGGTTCAAAGTCGGGTAGGTGCGCGGCCAGCGCGTACCACATCTCAGGCCCAAACGCCCAGCCATGCACATACCAGGCAATCAAGCGACAGCCCTCACTGCCTCGAGAACTCTGGTGACATCGTCTTGGGTATGGGCAGCCGACAATGCAAAGCGAATGCGACTCGATCCGGCGGGAACGGTCGGCGGTCGGATCGCGATGCCCAGAATCCCGCGCTCTTCCAGCGCCTGTGCGAGCGTCAGGGCCTTTTCCTCCGGTCCTACCAGCAGCGGCACGATCTGTGTGTCGGAGGCCCCGGTATCGTAACCTCGTGCTGCCAGTCCCTCCCGTAACTGAAGGGCCAGCGCCGTCAGTTGCGCACGCTCGGCGTCCATTTCCGGTACAAGGTCGAGCGCCGCATCGATCGCGCCGAGCACCGGGGGCGGTAGCGCGGTCGAATAGATCACCCCGCTCGCCACATTGACCAGGTAATCGATCAGCGCCTGTGATCCCGCTATATAAGCTCCAAAGCTGCCCATCGCCTTGCTGAACGTACCCATGACGAGATCAGGCTTGTCATCGAGAGCTGCTGACAGCCCTGCCCCGCGCGGCCCCAATGTGCCGGTCGCATGCGCCTCGTCGACGATCAGGAAGGCCCCATGTTCGCGCGCGATCCCCACTAGACGCGCAAGATCGGCACAGTCGCCATCCATGCTGAACACGCTCTCCGTCACCATCAGCGGCGGGTCGTCACGCCCCCCTCGTTTCACAAGCAATTCAGCGAGATGGTCGTAGTCATTGTGACGAAATCTAATTTGCCGCGCACCAGCCGCAGCAATGCCGTGATGGATGCTGGCATGCACGAGCCGGTCGGCGAAGATCTGCGCCTTTGGCAAGAGCGCCATTAGCGCAGGAAAAATCGTCGCATTGGCCTGCCACCCGCTGGCCAGAAGCAGAGCCGCCTCGCAGCCCTTGAACGTGGCCACTTTGCGCTCGACGTGAAGGTACGCCTCCAGCGTGCCGGTGACGAGCCGCGAGGCGCGCGCACCCGTCCCGTATTCCTTCGCCCATTCGCAGGCGCGTGTCGCCAAGACCGGATGATAGGCGAGGCCGAGATAGTCGTTGCTGGACAGGTCGAGTAGTTCGCGCCCGTCACGCTTCACGAAGCCTGGCCGCGACGGCTCGATTCCGCGCAACCGGCGCAACAATCCCTTTGCTTTGCGATCTGTCAGGGCCTGTTCGAACCGGCCGTCCATAGTCGCCGCTATTCTGCCGCGATGCTCTCCGCGCGGCACTCGCCAGACCGCATCGGCTCTTCGCCTTCCATCGCTCTGAGGCCAAGGCGTTGGAACAGTGCAGCGTCGCTGTCATCGCCGGCATTGGGCGCGGTCAGCAGCTTGTCGCCGGTGAAGATCGAATTCGCACCCGCCATGAATGCCAGCGCCTGCGTCGCATCGGACATGCTCTCACGGCCGGCCGACAGACGAACCATGCTCAGCGGCATACAGATGCGCGCCACCGCGACCGTGCGCACGAACTCGATGTCATCGATCTTCGCCAACGGCGTATCGGCCAGCATGTCGCCCAGCACGGTGCCTTTGACCGGCACCAGCGCATTGACCGGCACGCTTTCGGGATGCCGCTCCAGCGTCGCCAGCGTATGGACGAAACCCACCCGGTCCGCGCGGGTCTCGCCCATGCCCACGATCCCGCCCGAGCAGACATTGATCCCCGCCTCGCGCACATGGCCAAGCGTGTTCAGCCGATCGTCCATCGTGCGGGTCGAGATCACCCGCTCGTAATATTCGGGGCCGGTGTCGATATTGTGGTTGTAATAGTCGAGGCCTGCCTCGGCCAGCTGATCAGCCTGCTCGCGGGTCAGCATGCCCAAAGTCATGCAGGTTTCCATGCCCATCCCGCGCACGCCCTTCACGATCTCGACGATCTTGCCCATGTCGCGGTCCTTGGGATTGCGCCAGGCCGCGCCCATGCAGAAACGCTGGCTGCCTGCGTCTCTGGCCTGCGCGGCGCTTTGCAAGACTTGGCGCACATCCATCAGCTTGGTCGCCTCCACGCCGCTGTCGGCATGCACGCTCTGCGAGCAATAGCCGCAATCCTCCGCGCAACCACCGGTCTTGATCGAGAGCAGCGTGCATAGCTGCACCTCGTCTGCGGCATGATGCTGGCGATGCACGCTCGCCGCGCGAAACAATAGCTCGGTAAAAGGCAGATTGAACAGCTCCGCGATCTCGTCGCGGGTCCAGTCGGTGCGGATCACGTCAAAATTGCTCCCACTTGAAATTCGGTCACCTGGCACACCGGCGCATCGAAATGCAGGTTTGCGACCATAGTGGCCAATTCGCACGGCCTCATTGAAGGCCAGTTAGCAGGATTTAAAGGGCAAATCGGAAAAATCGTCGAAATCAATGTCCGCTTCGCGCCGAGATTCGCCGTCCAAAGCCAATCAGGCGGTAATCTCCATGACGATTTTTCCGCGCGTGTGCCCGGTCCCGATGGCCTTTTGGGCGCTGGCAAGATCTTCCATCGCGACTTCCTGAATGGGCGGACATTTCACCGCGCCATTGTTAAACAGCGCGCCAATGTGCGCCAGTTCATCCCAGGCGCCATCGAAGTCGCAAATGCCAAGGATCCAGACCTTCCCCTGTGCCTCGGCGGCCGCCATATTCTCAGCAATGTCGCCATCGTCGGTCGCGGTCGCAATCTGGAACAGCCGCCCGCCGGGCCGCAGCATTGCCAGAGGATCGGGTAATGTCCCGCCGCTTACGGCATCAACGATCCCGTCAAGACCATCAGGACACCAGTGCCGTACCGCTTCGCCAATCTCCTCGCTCGTGTAATCCACGACGAGGTCCGCTCCCAACCCGCGCAAATAGTCGACGTTAGAACTACTGCATGTTGCCACGACCCGAAGGCCCATTGCCTTTGCGAATTGCACTCCGAAACTGCCCGTTCCGCCCGAGCCGCCGTGAAACAGCACACTGTCCCCTTCTTTCAGGGCCGCCTTGTGGGCTGCGAACAAGGCCTGCCATGCTGTTCGCCCGGCAACGGGGATGGTTGCCGCCTCGCGAGGCGAAAGCGATGCAGGCTTTGGCCCGACATGATCAGCATTCACACGGACGAACCGGGCAAAGCTGCCCCAGTCGCCAAGCAGGTGGTCCGAACCGCTGATCACCTCATCGCCAACCGCCATCTGCGTGACGCCAGTGCCTATTGCGGCGACCTTTCCGGCACAATCGAAGCCGGGCACGTAGGGAAACAGGCACAGCTCCCCTATCCGGCCGTCGCGCTCCTTCACGTCGGCAGGATTGATGGCAGCGTGACTGACTTCGATCAGAACCTGGTCGGGGCCGACCTTCGGTACCGGCATCTCGCCAATCTCAATCACTTCTGGTCCGCCATGGCGCGAATACCGAATGGCTCGCATCGATGTGGGCAAATTCTCAGGCGTCATGCGGCCACCGCACCATAGGGCCGCTCACCGCACACAGTGACACGCTCCAGCGTACGTTCTTCGATCCCTTCGAAGCCGGAGACAGCATAATGTTGCGTGGCCCGTTCATCCCACAGCACCACTGCATCGTCACTCCATTTGAACCTGACTTGATATTCGGGCCGGTGAAACTGCGCGAAAAGGCGGGCAAGCAGTCTTGCGCTGTCCTCCTCCTCCATGCCGATGATCCGGGTGGTGAAGGACGCGTTTACATAGAGCAGCTTCTCCCCGGTTTCCGGATGCATCCGAACCACAGGGTGTCTCTGAACAGGGTATTTCTTTCGTGTTTCAGCACGTTCCTCATCACTCTTGAGATAGCTGCTCAAGGCGCGCAGCATGTCCTGCTCGGCTTCGACTCCATCAATGCGCGCGCGGGTCGCCTCATCGAGACCTTCGTATGCAGCGGCAGCACATGACCATAGGGTATCGCCCCCGATCGGCGGCACATGGATGCTGCGCAAGGTCGCGAACATCGGGGGACGCTCTCGGCCGCTAAGGTCGGTATGCCACGTGTTGGCCCCCGGTCGCGCGCGGAGATATTCATCCAGATAATCGTCTTCGAGCAGCACTGCGTCCCGCTTTGAGAGGATAGGCAGGACTTCCGGAAATTCGCCCTGGAACAGTGGATGTACGTCAAGCTCGCCCAATTCCCGCGCGAAGGCGACATGTTCCCTGCGGTCCATGGGCTGGTTGCGGAAAAACAGCACGCGATAGGCAAGCAGCGCGGATCGGATGGCTGCCACCTTGTCTGCGTCGCCCGGGACCGAACGCAGGTCGAGCCCGGAGATTTCAGCCCCGATCAATGGCTGTATTCGTTCGATCTGCGCACCGATGCCTTCGATAGCGGCGAATACTTTCTTGTGGTCCGGCATGGTTCTCTCCCAGACGTATGCCTCAGCCAGGATGGCAGCCTTACGAGCCGAAGCGGAAGCCCACCGTAGCGCCGTAGGTAGTCGGCTTATTGGCTACCTCCTGATAGGCGACCCCAAGCGGGAGGATCACCTCGGGATGGCGGTTGTTGGTCAGATTATCGCCCCAGATACGCACGAAATAGCGGTCATCTGGTGCGTGCCAGCTAAGCGATGCGGTCAGGTTCTCGAATGAACCGACATGAGCAAGTATACCTCCCGGGGCGGTATCGAAGCCGTCATTGTAATAGAGTGTCGACGACAGACGGACGCGCGATTCCCCGGCGAGCATGAGATCATAATCGAAGCCGAAATTGGCGGCCAGCTTCGGCGCGATGATGAGATCCGAGCCTGAAGCATCGAGCGAATAGGCACAGTTTCCGCCCGTCGGTGTACCAGCCGCGATTGCCCGCGCCTCTTCGATGGTAACCTGCTGCGGCGTAGCGCTGCAGGTCACGCCCTGAACCTGCGGTAGGGTCGCCTGCGCCGAGGCGTAACTTTCATATTTCGAATCGAGCAGGTTGAGGCCAGCACGGATCATGAGCTCCTGAGTTGGCCTGGCCTGGAGGTCGATATCGAGACCGTATAGCCGCGCAGAGGCTGCGTTTTCCGTCCGGCTGGTGCCCTGCGGGGTCACTGCCGACACCTGGATATTGCGGTAATCGTAGTAGAAGGCCGAAAGGTTCAGGCGAAGCCGGCGGTCGAACAATTCGGTCTTCAGGCCTACTTCGTAAGCATCGATGATCTCAGGATCGACGGGGACCTGTGCATTGCTGATCGAGCCGGGATTGAGAGAGCCGCTCTTGAAGCCTCGCGTATAACTCACATAGCCCATGATATCGTCGCTGAAATCATGGTCGACTGCGATACGCCAGGTCGGTTCTTTCCAGTTCCGCTTCAGGTCCACAGTCCCAGCCGGAATGGCGGCGATGACCAGACCGTCATTGCCATATTCAACTGCGTCAAGTTGCACGCCCGGATCGCCATTTCCCGCCACCGCGGTATAGAGTTCCTGCGTCCCGGCGAGGCTCTTCTGCTCGATCGAATAACGGATACCGGCGGTAACTCGGGTGCTTGGCGTGATTTCTTAGGTACCTTGAAAGAAGGCCGACCCGGTCTCCGTCTTCACAATAGCACTGCGACCGATGGCCAGTGCGCCGGGCTGTAGCAGATCGGCGGGACGGTATGGATAGGGCAGGCCAACCATCAGGTGATAGGGCTTGGGCCGGTCGCCATAGCCCTCGTCAAACTTCAGATAATAGGCGCCGACGATCCAGCTGAACGGCCCGTCATTGTTCGACTGGACCTGCAATTCCTGCGAGAACTGTTCACCTACCTGCCCGACATTGAGATGCTGGATATTCGCGGGTGAACTGTCGATGTCGAAGAAGCTGAACGCATCCATGTCGATATAGCCGGTGATCGACACGAGCCGGATCGCGTCCAGATCATAGGTCGTGTTAAGCGAGACGCGCGTCGTCTTGACCTGCGAGAAGGGGTCTTGCGCGCTGGTAGCTGCTTCATCGTTTCCGGTCGGCGCGAGAAAGCCCAACGCTGCCGCCGTCGAGATCGTTCCAGGCGTGACATGCGCCGAGTTGAATGTCGGATCATCGACATAGGCGTAAGATGCCGACAGCTCTGCCGTTAGCCGATCGTTCGGTATCCAGCGCAATTTGGCCATGGCAACCGACTGTTCCAGCGCCGCCTGGTCCTTGTTACGGAAAACATCGCGAATATAACCATCGGACCAGCGCCCGGTAAGCGAAACGCTGGCCAGCAGGGTGTCCGTAATGGCACCCGAAGCGTATGCCTTGACCCTCTTCTCGTCGAAACGGCCATATCCCAATTCCAGCTCGATCTCCGGATCATGCGAGGGCGTGCGGGTCACGATATTGATCGCACCGCCGGTCGCATTACGTCCATAGAGCGTGCCTTGCGGCCCCTTGAGCACTTCGATCCGCTCGATCGCCCCCAGTTCCATGACATTACCGGGCTTACCGCCCTGATAAACGCCATCGATATAGATTGCCACCGATGCTTCGGATCCGCTTGCCGTCTGGTTGGTGCCGACACCGCGGATGAAGGGCGTAAAATTGTTCGCTGTCTGGAAAGCGACGAGGCCCGGCACGGCGACCTGCAGATCGGTCGTGTCCGATATGGCGCCACTCGCCAGAGAGTCCGCAGTCAAGGCGGTCACGGTGACCGGAACGCTCTGCAGATTTTCGGAACGGCGCTGCGCTGTAACGACAATCTCGTTGAGGCCAGAACCGACCGTTTCCTGTACTTCCGGAGCACTCTGGGCAGCGGCAGACGCCGCCCATGCCATCCCGATCAGCGACACGCCGCACATGGCAATATTCTTGCCCATATCCTCTCCCCTATTTTATTGGGAGAGTACTTAACTTTATTAGGTGTACATGTCTACCAAGAGAATGTTCGGCCAGCACTGGCCAGTCCAAGCCTGGCGAATGCGGGCGGAAATGAGCTTTCCGCAAGCCCTGATTTGACCGGAAAATCAGTAAAAAATGCCGCATTGCACTCGCGAAAGATGGGTATGCGCGACAAGGTTGGCCTCGCCTTTCGCCGAAGGCGTGAGGGTCGGGGGTTTTAGCCGAAGCGCATGGTGCCGGGGCGGATGTCGTCCACATGGGCCGCGCGATTATCGAAACCGCGCTGCTGGATTTGTGCATGAGGTTACTGAATGGACGGGCCTTACCCGGCCATCATTCTCGCCAGCCCGCTTCCCTCGCGATGCGCTCGCCTTCACTGTCGAGCGCGCCACCTACCGCCATCTCCTGCGCGGCGGCGAGTATCGAAGCCTGATCGTTGCCAGCCTGGCGATATTCGGTGCCCGGGGCGCTGGTTCCGCCTGTCTGCTCTACCAGTGCCCAGCCTGAACCATCCTTGCAGGCAATCCCGCCCTTCTCCGGTGAGGTGAAGGCACGGCAGAACTCTCCATCATCGCGCTGAAAGCTTACAAGGATGCGGGTTGCGAACGCGCTCCCCTGTTCAGCAACAAGCTGGGTATCGAGGGCCGCGGCAAGCTCGGGACCAGCATAGCCTTCGGGCACCTCGTTGGATCTTGGCATCAGCACCACGAGCACAAGGCAGGCGGCCAAAGCCGGGCCGGCGATCCAGCCCCAGCGCGGGATATTGCTCGGCGCCGAAGGCTTGCGTTTCTTCGCCTCAAGTGCGGTCTCTCGCGCTGCGGCGAAATCGAAAATATTCTCTTTCGGCCTGAGCAGGTCGGCCAACCTGTCCGGCACCGGCTGATCGAGGATGGGCGCGAAACGAGCGCCGAGATCGTCACGGAGGGCGCGGTGCTGTTCAACCTTTAGAGCCAGTGCAGGGTCTGCGGCGATAGCCTGAGCCACACGAGCGGCATCGCCCCCGTCCAGCTCGCCATCGGCGAAGGCTGCGAGTTCTTCATCGGAGATGCTCATGCTGCCTCCTCCAGCATCGTCAACAATGCGTCACGGCCGCGCACCAGCCGGGAATTGAGCGTGCCCACCGGACATCCGACAATATCTGCGGCCTCGCGATAGGAAAAACCTTCGACCATCACCAGCAGGACCGCCTCGCGCTGGTCCTCCGGAAGAGTGCCCAGCGCCCGGTCGATAGCGCCCAGTTCAACATGAGATTCCTGCCCTCCTTCGGTGCCCACTGACAGGCCGGCCTCCTCGTCGACAAAGGTCTGCATGCGCCGCGATCTTGCCCGCTGTTCGTCAATCCAGATATTTCGCATGATCCTGTACATCCAGCTATCCAGCCGCGTGCCATCCTGCCATTTGTCGCGATGGGCGAGCGCGCGTTCGATTGTCATCTGGCACAGATCGTCGCCATCGGCCGGATGTCCGGCCAGACCAACTGCAAATCGTCGCAGCTTGGGCAGCAATTCAAGCGCCTGCGTTTCGAAAGAGGGGTTCAGATTTCCTGCCTTTCTGCGGATTAAACGAGCGCGCTGACCCGTTTAATCCATGCTTAAGGGAGAAAATCGGAAAATGTCACAAATGCGCGCCCTGTTATTCCCGATCTGCTTGTTGACCGCATTGGGATATGCGGCCTTGCCTGTTGCAGCGCAGGTCCAACTGCCCGGTGTGGGTCTTCCAGATCTGCGGCCAACCACTGGCCAGGTTCTCGAAACCCTCAACGAGACTGCTGAACGGCTCGATGAGCGTACCGCTCGCGCGGCGCGCGACCTGTTGCGCGAACGGAATCGGGCAATTTCTCGATACCTGAGCCAAAATTCGCGACGCGTCGAACCGGACCAATCGGGCAACCCCGCGCGCCGGGGCGAATTGCTCCTGCTGGATCTGGACGCCGCAGGCAGCGCAAAGCTGGTCGCAAGCGGCTTCCTTATGCTCGGGCAGGAGCAGATCGCAGGCCTGGGTTTTGCCGTTACACGGCTGGGCGTACCGGACGGGCTGGACCTTGCCGCCGCCGAAAAGCTGGTTTCCCGGCTTGTCCCGCAGGCGAGCGTGGCGCCCGACAATATCCACTTTCAAAGCGGCGACCTTGCTGCACCTGCGCTAACGGGCGGCCCTCAAGCAAGCTCCGCCGGTGCGCCTTCTCTTGCTGCACCCACGCGCATCCCAATTGGCATGATCGATGGCGCGCCAGCCTCACGCCTTGGCGACTTTACCATGCGCGGGTTTGCTGACGGAGCGCCCACGCCGAGCCATCACGGATCCGCAATCGCATCGTTGCTAATGAAGCAGGGGGTGCAGAGAATTTTCGTGGCCGATGTTTACGGCACCGACAAGGCGGGCGGTAATGCGCTTGCCATTGCGCGAGGGCTCGGCTGGCTGGTTGAAAGCGGCAGCAAGGTCGTGACGATAAGCCTGGTCGGTCCGCGAAACGCAATTGTCGAGCGTGCGATAGCAGCGGCGCAGCGCAAGGGGACGATAGTGGTTGTCGCGGTCGGCAATGACGGGCCAGCCGCGCCCCCGGCCTATCCTGCATCTTATGACGGGGTGGTCGCGATCACCGCTGTGGACGGGCGCAAGCGCGCCCTTATCGAGGCCGGACACGCAACGCATCTTGATTACGCGGCACCGGGCGCCGACCTCACGGCGCACAATGCCAGGGGGAAGCGCGTGCGTGTACGCGGCACATCCTTTGCCACACCGCTTGCCGCCGCGCGGATTGCCGTCGCACTAAAGGCCAATTCACGTTGGCGCAGCGCCCTCGACGCCGAGGCCGAAGACCTTGGCGAACCTGGACCTGATGCGACTTTCGGTCGCGGGCTTGTTTGCGGAACCTGCGGCGGCAATCGATAAAAAATTTCGGGCGCATGGATTAAACCGCGCCGACCATCCGTTTTCCTCCTGAGCGGGCATGCAAAGCCAGCCCGCCGGATGATGAAAGGATGAGTACCATGAGGAATTTTCTCGTTGCAGCTTCGGCCATCGCTCTCGCGGCCATGCCAGCACATGCCCAGCTCCTGGGCGGTTCCGGCGGCCTTGGTGGAATGGTCAATGGAACCCTGAATGGCGGCATTATGGGCGGAGGCTCTATCGGCCGAGACCTGCCCCGCGTCGATCGCACCGTGGATAGCGTGCGCAGCACGACCCGCGCCACGGCTGACGCAACCGGCTCGGCTTCGGGTGAAACAAAGGTCAACCGCCGCTCCGGCCGGGTCGAGACAGGTGGCAATGCGAATGCGGGCGGTTCGCTCGGCATCGGGCAGGTCGTCGACAATGCAGTCGCGCCGGTTAGCACCGATGCGTCTGCCTCAGGCAACGCTTCAGGACAGGGCAGCGCGAATGCGCAGCTAATCGGAACCGATCATGTCCGCGGTCTGGCCGCTGACGGTGTGGCACACGCCCACGGTGCCGCGACAACGGGTCAGTCTGTTGCCGCACAGGCCACCGGTCAGGCACAGGCGGCCACAAATGCCACCGCCGGTTCGGCAACGTCGCTTGCAGGCAATCTGGCCGGTTCGGTAAGCGGGAGCGCATCTGACGCAGGCAATGCTAGCGGCGAGCAGAGCGGTTCGCCTTTGAGAGAAACTGCCCCGATCAGCTCGACCCTGGCTCTTGCCGGTAGTGCCGCAGCATCGGGCGATGGCGCCTTTGCTATCCAGCCCGGAATGGACGTGTTGTCTGCTGACGGTGAGAAAATGGGTGAAGTCTCCGAGGTCGTTGCCAATTCACAGGGCAAGATCAGCGAAGTGGTCGTCGCGCAGAGCAACGAGGCGGGCGAACGCCAGGTTCCCATGCCTGCGGCCAATCTGCAGGGCAGCGGTTCCGCGCTTTATGCGGTGGAAGGTTCGACCCAAACGCAATAGACGCGAAGACTGATTACTTCGGCATCTACAGATCGGGGGGCGGCATTCCGTCCCCCGGTTCTGCATTTTGTTGCGACGCAGCAACACCCTTCCCGAGTCATGAAAGTGTCGCAGCGCTGTAGCACCGCCGACACAACCGCGCCGTAGCGGCCCCTCCAATTCAAACGGAGGGCAACCCATGAAATCGACCCGTCTGCTCATCAGCGCCAGCCGCGCCGTGATGAGCTTCGCCGCATTTGGTATCGCTGCAACCCCCACCATTGCCGGCGATGTATCCGGCATCGTCGTCGACGAAACCGACACTGTCACGCTGCAATCGGCCACGGTCGAAATCAGGGAGCTGGGTCGCAAGGTCGTCACCGCGCGCGACGGAACGTTTCGCATCACCGACCTGCCCGCAGGCACATATGATATCACGGCCAGCTATGTCGGTGCGCCTGCCGAAACCATGACCGTGCAGGTGCCTGCAGAGGGAACGGTCAAGGTCGATTTCGCGCTGGGCGGCGATAATGCCATGCAGATCCTGGTCGTCGGACAGGGTGCGAACCAGTCCAGCGCCCTGTCGCGCAAATATGCTTCCGATACCGTCTCCGACGTGCTGACCCGTGACGCGATCGGCCAGTTTCCCGACCAGAACGTGGCCGAGAGCCTGCGCCGCCTTCCCGGTGTCAACGTGCTCAACGATCACGGCGAAGGCCGTTTCGTGTCGGTTCGTGGTCTCGCCCCCGGCCTCAATTCCAGCTCGATCAATGGCGTGCGTGTCCCTTCGCCCGAAAGCGATGTGCGCGAAGTGGCGCTGGACGTCATTTCCAGTGACATCATCGAAAGCATCGAGGTCAAGAAGTCGCTGACCCCCGACATGGATGCCGACACGATCGGCGCCAGCATCGAGATCAACACCGTCTCAGCCTTCGACCGGCGCAAGAATTATGCGGCCATCCGGCTCGAGGGCAGCTACAACAATTACGCCGATGTCACCTCGCCCAAGGGCAGCATCGATTTCGCCGCGCGCCTGACCGACAATATCGGCGTTTCAGGCGGCATCTCCTATTACAAACGCCGCTACGAGGTCGACACGATCGAGGCCGATGGCTGGGAAGACGATGACGGCCTGGTATATGCCGAAGACCTCGAATATCGCGACTATGACGTCACGCGCGAGCGGTTGAGCGCCTCGCTTAGTTTCGATTTCCGTGTTTCAGACACAACCGAACTTTATGCGCGCGGGCTGTTCAGCCAGTTCGACGATCAGGAATATCGCCGTCGCACCACCTTTGGTTTCGGCGATGCCGATATCTCGGGCAGCGGCACGCTGGTAAATTATTCCGACGCCAGCGACACAATCACGGTCGAACGCGATGTAAAGGACCGGTTCGAGCGTCAGCGTACATACTCGCTGGCGCTTGGCGGCGAAACGCAGGCGGGCGACTGGACCATCACCTATATCGGCAGTTACGCCAAGTCCTCGGAAAAGGAGGACGGCAGCCTCGACCCGATCCAGTTCGATCGTGATTTCGAAGGCGAAGGCCTGATGGTCGATGTCGACTATTCCGATCCCCGCACGCCTGCCTATTCGGTCAGTGGAGTTTCCGACTTCTACGATCCGTCCACCTACGAACTCAACGATATCGAAGTCACCGACCTTTCCGACGCCAGGGACGAGGAATATGCGGCAAAGCTCGACATTGCCCGCGAATTTCCGACATCCAGCGGTGTATTCACCGCGCAGGCCGGCTTCAAGGGCCGCTGGCGCCAGAAGACCTATGACAAGAACGTCCTGTTCTACGAATGGGACGGCGATACTGACTACACGCTCGCCGATGTGATCGGCACCCAGACCTTCCGTCGCGGCGACATCTCGCCGGTGGCAAGCAAGCGTGGCGGCAGCCAGCACTTCAACAACAATTTCGACATGTACGAGTTGCAGGATCTCGACAGCATCTTCGACAGCGCGGTCGAGGACTATGCTATCGACGAGGATGTCTACGCCGCTTACGGCTTGCTGCGCTATGACAGCGCGGTTGTGACCGTGATTGGCGGCGTGCGCTGGGAACGCACCAATCTCGATATCAGCGGCAATGAGGTTCTGCTGGTAGAGGAGGACGGTACCCTGCCGGGCGGTGGTACCGCGACGGAGGATACGGTGTTCATCACCCCGGTTCAGACCGGACGGCACTACGATTACTTCCTGCCCAGCATCAACGTCCGCTACCAGGCGACCGACGATCTGGTGCTGCGCGTGGCGGGCTATCGCTCGCTGGTCCGCCCCAAGTTCGGGCAGCTTGCCCCGCGCTTCACCACCGAAATCAATGACGATGACGAGATCGAGGGTGAATTCGGCAATCCCGACCTTGCCCCCTACAAGGCGTGGAATGCCGACCTTTCGGTAGAATATTACTTCTCCGGCAATGGCGCGCTTACCGCGGCGCTCTTCTACAAGAAGGTCAGCGACTACATTGTGGAGGTCAATTACGAGGCGGAAGACCTCAACGACAATGACACAATCGATCCGGCGGAGCGACTGGTCTATCGCG
>Ga0207880_1000538_pt1 | contig 13437 bp, 9 predicted proteins | sample MalvirmetagMSP91_FD_184226 | JGI IMG/M metagenome (GOLD analysis project Ga0207880, IMG submission 184226) | Marine viral communities from the Deep Pacific Ocean - MSP-91 (SPAdes) | ecosystem: Environmental > Aquatic > Marine > Oceanic | place: Pacific Ocean | collected 2011-04-27
CCGGCGAAGGGAATACGAGAGGCTACTGGAATGCCGCCGGGCTCATGAAACAGCGCAGTGGAAAACAAGTTTCCAGACGGCGAGATCCATGGACGCTGCAAACGGCCGCGCCCAGCTGTCTGAGCTTCTGCGACAAGCCAGCAATCGTCGAAATCGCCAGCCTTCGCCCGTCGCCTCGCTTCGGAATTTGTGCTGTCTATGACGCCAAGGTGGTAGACGGGCCAGGTTAAGCTCAACCTGCAAGTCCCAGAGCCGCTGTGCCCGCCCACCCTGATAGTGCGCTTATGAAGAACAGGAACAGGATACCGGCAATCAGCGCTGCGAGCAGAACTGTGATCGTCACGGGGCCATCGACCGCCTCGAAACGCTCTGTTGGCTCATCAAACCACATGATCTTGATCAGACGGAGATAATAGCCAAGCGATACGACAGACGCGAGCACGAGAATTATGACGACTGGCATCAAACCGGCCTCAACCCCGGCGGACAACACTTCCCATTTTCCAAAGAATCCACCGAACGGTGGAAGACCCGCCATTGAGAAGATCAGAATGGAAAGAGCTATCGCCAGCACGGGGCGCTTGCGCATCAAACCACCAAGCTCGTTAATTCCTTCCACCATTCCGCCTTTACGACGCATGGCAAGCACGCCCATGAACAGGCCAAGCGACGCAATTACGTACAGCGTCATGAAGACCAGCAAAGGCCCCGCACCCAATTCCGGACCCGCGGCTACAGCGACGAGCGCGTAGCCCATATTCGCAATCGATGAGTAGCCGAGCAGACGCTTGATGTTGGTCTGTGTCAGCGCGCCCAGCGAGCCGATAATCATCGACAGGCCGGCAATGATGCAGAGGATCAGCTGCCACTGGTCGATCACGTCGCCAAACATGGTGAACATGACATTCGCGAAGACCACCATGCTCGCCATTTTGGGCGCGGAGGCGAAGAACGCAACGACAGGTGTCGGCGCGCCTTCATAGACGTCCGGCGTCCAGATATGCATTGGCGCAGCAGAGACTTTGAAGGCGAGACCGACAATCATCAGGACCATGCCGAACATCATGCCGATCGATGGGTCCGCTGCAGCGATCACGGCATATTCTGTCGAACCGCTGAACCCGTAGACGAGTGATGCGCCATACAGCAGCATGCCAGATGCAAGCGCCCCCAAAACGAAGTACTTCAAGCCAGCTTCGGACGCCTTGGCAGAATCCCGATGGAACGCAGCCAGCACATAGGAAGACAGACTAAGCGTTTCGACGCCCATATAGAGCGTCATCAAGTCAGCCGCCGACAGGATCATGCCCATGCCGAAGGAGGCGAGCAGTATCAGCAGGGAATATTCATACCGGATGGTACCATGCCGCTTCAGGAAACCCTCAGATGTGAGCAGCGCAAATCCTGCCAGGACATAGCTGACAAATTTCGCGAAGTTCACGAACGTGTTCGTACGAACGAGGCCATTGAAGGCTTCGCCGCCTTCATAGTTCATCAGAGAAAACGCGGCGGCCGCAAATAGGGCAAGAGCGCCGAACTTGATAGATACGCTGTTGAAACGATCCTTCAGCGTGGCGCCCACAAGCACGCCAATCAAGGCAGTCGCAACGAGCCAGAGTTCAGGCCCAACAGTCAGTATCATGGCAGTGAAATCAATCACGAGATCAGCCTCCCGCCATCAGGTTCAGAATGCGCAAGGCAGAACCTTCGGTAATGTTGAAAATCAAATTGGGTGCAACACCAAACAGGATTGTGAGGATTGCGAGTGGAGCAATGCAGATCCATTCAATCCTGTTCATATCCTTAATCGTGTTCAGATCAGGATTGGTGATTTTTCCAAACACTGTCCGGCGATACAGGGTGAGCATATAAACGGCCGAAAAGATCACACCAAGCGCGGCGCCAAACGCTGCCCAGGTTGAAGCCTGGAAGCCACCGACCATGGTCAGGATCTCGCCGATGAAGCCAGACGTGCCAGGAAGACCGACATTGGCCATGGTGAACAGCATGAAGAACGTGGCATAAACCGGCATCCGGTGAACCAATCCGCCATAGGCGGAAATTTCACGAGTGTGCATCCGGTCATAAACGACGCCAACGATCAGAAAGAGCGCGGCGGAGATCAGGCCGTGGCTCAGCATCTGAAAGATGGCGCCCTGTACGCCGGCTTCGTTGAAGGCGAACACGCCGAGCGTAACAAAGCCCATATGCGCAACCGACGAATATGCGATCAGTTTCTTCATGTCCGTCTGACGCCACGCGACCAGCGATGTGTATACGATCGCGATCACCGCTAGTGCGAACATCATCGGCTGAAACAATTGGCTCGCGTCCGGGAACATGGGCAGTGAAAAGCGCAGGAAGCCATAGCCGCCCATCTTCAGAAGGATGCCTGCCAGCAAAACGGATCCCGCAGTCGGTGCCTGCACGTGCGCATCCGGCAACCATGTATGGACCGGCCACATCGGCAACTTCACGGCGAACGACGCCATGAAGGCCAGCCACAGCCAGGTCTGAACGTTCGGATCGAAGGAATACTTCTCCAGAATCTCGAAGTCAGAACCACCAGCAACCTGGTACATGTACACGACGGCCACGAGCATCAGCAGTGAACCTATCAGCGTATAAAGGAAGAATTTGAACGCCGCATAGATCTTGTCCTTGCCGCCCCAGATTCCGATGATCAGGAACATTGGGATCAGTCCAGCCTCGAAGAAGATATAGAACAGGACGAGATCCATCGCGGTGAAGACACCGATGATAAAGGTTTCAAGAACGAGAAAGGCGACCACATACTCTGTCACGCGCTTGTGGATCGAGTTCCAGCTGGCGAGGAGGCAGATAGGGATCAGGAAAGTGGTCAGCAAAATGAGCGAAATGGACAGGCCATCAATGCCCATCTTGTAGCTGATGTTACGATACCAGCTGTATTGCTCCACCAGCTGGTAGCCCGACTGGGACGCATCAAACGCACCAAATGCTGCGAGCGATGCAATGAACGTGGCGCCAGATATGATCAGGCCAGCCAGAAGCGCTGTGCGCCCCTCGGTATCACTGGACGATGCATCTCGGCTGCCAGCTGTCGCTGCGCGCACGAGCATGATGATGAGTGCACCTGCCAGCGGCAGGAACGTCATCGCTGAAAGAATGGGAAAACCGCCCATTAGTTGGCTCCTCCAGCGCGCAGCCACAGTATTCCGCCGAATACAAGTGCAGCACCGATAATCACAAATGCGTAGTGGTAGAGATATCCGGTATGCATCTTCGACAAGCGCCCAGCCGAAGCCTTGGTCACAGCCACAACACCATCAGGCCCGATGCCGTCGATGATCTTTTTGTCAGCCTTCCAGAAGAGATTGCCGAGCATGGCCGAGCCCTTGATGAGCGTGGCCTGATAGATCTCGTCAAAATACCATTTGTTGTAGAACAGCGAGTGCAACGGACCGCCACTGTCGGCGACACGCTTACCAACACCCCGGTTGAAGTAATAGGTGAACGTCGCAATCAGGAAGCCGGCAATCGTGACGACCAGCGGTGCGTACAACACCCATTCAGGCACATTATGACGATCATGAAGGACATGGTTCTCTGCGGCGCGATAGATCGCGCCAGCCCAGAACGTCTCATTATTGCCGTCCACGAACGCGTCGTAGAAATAAACGCCCGCGAAAATCGCCCCCAGGCTGAGCAGCCCCAGCGGCACCAGCATGACGAGCGGGCTCTCATGCGGCGTGTGATCATGTGCGTGGCCATCTGCGTCATCAGCCGCATGCGCATCTTCATGAGCGTGGTCATCATGATGATCATGCGCTTCCCACGTCTTCGGACCGTGGAACGTCATGTAGATCAGGCGCCAAGAATAGAAGCTCGTCAGGAAGGCTGCAATCAGGCCGAACCAGAAAGCTACCTGACCGAACATGACCTTGGACTGGCCAGCGGCGAAAGTGCTTTCCAGGATGGCGTCCTTGGAGAAGAAGCCAGCGAAACCGATCTGGGTGTGCGGAATACCGAGGCCGATAATGGCAATCGTCCCGATCATCATGGCCGCATAGGTGAGCGGCATGAATTTGGCGAGCCCGCCCATGCGACGCATATCCTGCTCATGGTGCATGCCATGGATAACCGAGCCAGCGCCAAGGAACAGAAGCGCCTTGAAGAAGGCGTGCGTGAAGAGGTGGAACATGGCCGCTTCATAGGCGCCGACACCCGCCACGAAGAACATGTAGCCAAGCTGGGAACAGGTCGAATAGGCGATCACGCGCTTGATATCGTTTTGCGCCATACCAACCGTGGCCGCATAGAGCGCGGTCACCGCACCCACGATGGTGATCATGCCTGCGGCGTAGAATGTGTACTCATAGATCGGCGACAAGAGGCAGACGAGATAGACGCCTGCGGTCACCATGGTTGCGGCGTGGATCAGGGCCGATACAGGGGTCGGACCTTCCATCGCATCCGGCAACCAGACATGCAGGAAGAACTGGGCCGACTTGCCCATAGCGCCAATGAAGAGCAGCACGCCGATAACTTCCAGCGCGTTCAGATTCCAATGCAGGAACGGTATCACCAGGTCCCGGACCGGTGCCGCTTCCGCGAAGCCAACGGGCACAACGGCCGCATTGTTGCGCACGGCGTCCAGTACGGGACCGAACTCGACTGAACGGAATACAAAGAAGACGGCCATGATACCCAGCGCAAGGCCGAAATCGCCTACACGATTGGTAACGAAAGCCTTGATGGAGGCGTCGTTCGGCGCCTTGTTCTGGTACCAGAAGCCGATCAACAGATACGAGGCGAGACCCACGCCTTCCCAGCCAAAGAACAGCTGGATGAAATTGTCAGCGGTGACCAGCATGAGCATCATGAAGGTGAAGAGCGACAAATAGCTGAAGAAACGCGCCTTGTGCGGATCCTCGCTCATGTATCCCCAGGAATAGAGATGCACGAGGCCGGATACGCCGGTGATCACCGCCATCATCACAATGGACAACGTATCGACGCGGATTGCCCAATTCGCCTGGAATTCGCCGACGCTTATCCAAGGCATGAGGGTAATCACATGCTGTTTGATTTCCATGCCCGTCGTTGCGGCGACAAGACTTGCATGATGCTCCTCGGTGCCCGTGTGACCGCCAAGACCTGCCACATAGGCAAACAGTTGGATCAGCGACAGCGCGCCTGCTGATAGTACGACAGCAGTGGTCAGCCCCATGACGACCTTGTCGCCAATCTGCTTGTGCACCAGGCCGGTCAGCGCCACGAGCCCCGGCGCAAGGACGATGTACAGGATCAGGATATCTGGAAGCATCGCCTTACCCCTTCATCAGGTCGACATTTTCGACCGAGATATCACCGCGGTTGCGGAAGTAGACGACGAGAATGGCAAGACCAACAGCTGCCTCGGCTGCTGCAACTGTCAACACCAGCATTGCGAAGACCTGCCCGGCAATCGTGCCACTGAATACCGCAAAGGCGATGAGGTTGAGGTTCACCGACAACAGGATCAGCTCAATCGCCATCAGGATGACGATGATGTTCTTGCGGTTCACAAAGATGCCTACGACCCCGATTGTAAACAGGGCCGCCGAAACGGCGAGAAAATGGGAAAGCCCAAGGTCCATGTCTTAGATCCCCTGCCCCGGAGTGGGGTCTTTCAATTCATAGGCATCGCTGCGACGGCGCGAGGTCTGTTTGGCAATGTTCTGACGCTTGGTCTCTGGACGGTGGCGCAGCGTCAGCACGATGGCACCAACCATGGCAACGAGCAGGATGATGCCCGCCATCTGGAACAGCAGCAGGTATTGCGTATACATTACCTGTCCTATGGCCTCGGCATTAGTCTCAGCGCCGGGAGATGCATCGAAATTGGTCTCCATGTCTGCCGTGCCGATCACCGATGCCAGCACGATTTCGGCGGCAAATATGATCCCGACAAGCACAGCGAACGGCCAGTATCTCAGTGTGCCGCGCTTGAGCTCGACGAAGTCGACGTCCAGCATCATAACGACGAACAGGAACAACACAGCAACCGCGCCGACATAGACAACGACCAAAAGCATGGCCAGGAACTCAGCGCCAATCAGCACAAGCAAACCGGCCGATGAGAAGAATGCGAGAATGAGCCACAACACCGAATGAACGGGGTTGCGCGCCATGATCACCGACAGCGCCGATACGAGCACGACGGCCGCGATCAGATAGAAAGCGATGACTGCCACAGCCCTACTAGGCCCCCTTCCTTGCAGGGCAGAATGCCCCATGAGTTAATAGTTTCGGCGGCCTAGCGATAAGGCGCGTCGAGTTCCAGATTCTTGGCGATCAGTCGTTCCCAACGATCTCCATTCGCGAGCAGGCGGTCCTTGTCATAGAACAGCTCTTCGCGCGTTTCAGTGGCGAATTCGAAGTTCGGCCCCTCCACAATGGCATCGACCGGACAGGCCTCCTGACAGAAGCCGCAATAGATGCATTTCACCATGTCGATATCATAGCGTGTGGTACGACGGGCACCGTCTGCGCGCGGCTCAGCCTCAATCGTGATGGCCTGCGCCGGGCAGATTGCCTCACACAATTTACAGGCGATGCAGCGCTCTTCACCGCTGGGATAACGCCGCAAAGCATGTTCCCCACGGAAGCGCGGAGAAAGAGGATTTTTCTCAAACGGATAGTTCACCGTTGCCTTGCGCGTGAACACTTCCCTTGTCGCCACGACGAGCGCGCCGAGGAAATCGGTCAGGAGCGCGCCGCGGATGGTTTGAGCCAGACTCATGACTGAACTCCCAGATAAACGACATAGCCGGACACAATCAGAACCGCCACGAGCGAGGTTGGCAGGAAGATCTTCCACCCCAGGCGCATCAGCTGGTCATAGCGGTAACGAGGGACAATCGCCTTCACCATCGCGAACATGATGAACAGGAACAGGATCTTGAACATGAACCAGAACAAGCCGGCGAACGCATTCACGAAGGGATGGTCGCGGACGAACTCCTCGCCCAGTGCGAATGGACCATGCCAGCCGCCCAAGAACAGAATCGTCATCAGAGCGCACATCAGGACGATGTTAAGATACTCGCCCAGCATGAACAGCAGGTAGGGCGTTGAGCCGTACTCCACTTGGTAACCAGCGACGAGCTCGGATTCGGCTTCCGGCAAATCGAAGGGTGGCCGGTTCGTCTCAGCGAGCGCTGAGACGAAGAAGATAATGAACATCGGGAACATGACGACAATCAGCGGGAAGTGCTGGAAACTGAAGGCATGCCAGGTCCAGATACCGCCTTCCTGAGCGTTCACAATATCCGTCAGGTTCATCGAACCGACCAGCAGGATGACGGTCACGATTACGAAGCCGATCGAAACTTCATAGGAAACCATCTGCGCCGCCGAGCGCAGCGCGCCGAGGAATGGATACTTGGAGTTCGACGCCCAGCCGCCCATGATGATGCCATAGACGCCCAGCGAACTGATTGCGAACAGGTAAAGCACACCAACATTAAGGTTCGAGATAACCCAACTGGTGCCGCTTGCCGTACCGGGCGCAACCGGAATCGCCGCCCAGGCTGCGAAGGCCAGCGTACAGGTCAGGATTGGCGCGATGAGAAAGACGGTCTTGTTCGCACCAGCCGGAATCACGATTTCCTTGAGCAGGAATTTTCCGAAATCGGCGAATGACTGCATCAAACCGAAAGGCCCGACGACGTTCGGACCTTTGCGCATCATCACACCAGCCCAGACCTTACGGTCCAAAAGCAGGAGAAATGCGATCGATAACAACAGGACGAGCGTGAACAGTGCGATCTGTCCGAGGACCAGCAATGGCCCCCAAAGTTGCCCGAGAGACTCGACGTAGTTGCTCATGGCGCCCGCCCTACTCCGCTGCTACCGGAGTGTCCAGCGCTGAGGCCAGCGCAGAACATTCGGCCATCGTCTTGGACGCCCGTGCGATCGGGTTCGTCATATAGAAATCGTCAAACACCGGACGGAATGTCGCGGTCGTAAGAGTTGTCGGAGCGGTCGTGATTGGCGTTTTGAGGGCCTCCGCACCCATCGCGCCGGGCGCGAATCCCAGCCCGGAAAAAGTGGTACTTTCACCCTCAGGACCGCGCAACTCAGCGCGCAGCGCATCGGCGGTGTCATAAGGTAGTTTCTTGCCAACGACCTCCGACAAGGCTCGGAAAATAGCCCAGCCTTCGCGCGCTTCGCCTTTTGGCTGCACAGCGCGGCTGGTCATCTGGACGCGGCCTTCTGTGTTCACAAAGGTTGCCGACATTTCGGTATAAGCGGCACTCGGCAGAATGATGTCCGCGCGTGCGGCCCCCGCATCTCCATGCGAGCCGATGTATATGACCTTCGCATCGCCAAGACCCGACAGATCGAGCTCGTCAGCTCCGAGTAGCACAACGGTATCCATACCACCGGACAGTATTTCTGCTGTCGCAGCTCCGCCCTCGCCGGGCACAAACCCGATGTCTAGCGCCCCAACACGGCCTGCCGCGTTGTGAAGAACGCCGAATCCGGCCCAACCGTCCTTTACCGCACCAATTTCGTTTGCCAGTTCCAGCGCTTTTGCGAGAACTGCCGCGCCATCTTCGCCGCAGAGTGCGCCCTCACCGACGACGATCATCGGTCGCTCGGCATCCGAGAGCACTTTGCCGAAGTCCGAATTGCGAATATCTGTGAGGGCTGATGCACCATCACCGAGCCAAGCATGCTCATATGTCAGATCCGCTGCTTCGCCGATACGACCCACTTTCAGGTCAGCCCAAAGCCATGCCTTGCGGATGCGCGCATTCCAGACAGCGGCTTCAACGCGCGGATTCGTACCAATCAACAGCAAGGCGTCAGCATCCTCTACGCCAGCCAGTGTGCCATTCAGGATATAACGTTCGCGCACCCCATCTGTGCCATATTGCGCCCCGGCGGGACGACAATCTGTATTCTCCACACCGAGCCCTCGGAAAAAATCAAGCGCTGCCTTGGCCTGCTCAACCTCGATCAAGTCTCCGGCGACAACGCCGATTTTTTCAGGGGATGCCGACAGCGCCTCTTTCACGGCCGCAAAAGCCTCGCCCCAATTAGCCGGGCGCAGTTTGCCGTTCTCGCGAATGTAAGGCTTGTCGAGGCGTTGGCGGGCTAGGCCATCCCAAATGAAACGGGATTTGTCCGACAGCCACTCCTCGTTGATGCCTTCGCTCACTTCAGGAAGGATACGCATCACACCATCGCCCTTGGCGTCCACGCGGATCGCTGCGCCCATGGCGTCCATCACATCAATAGAGGATGTTTTACGCAGCTCCCATGGGCGCGCATTGAACGCGTATGGCTTGGACGTCAGCGCACCAACCGGGCACAGATCGATGACGTTGCCAGACAGTTCGGATGTCAGACTCTTTTCCAGATAGGTTGTGATCTCAGCATTCTCGCCACGCGAAATCATGCCGAGTTCCTCGACCCCCGCCACTTCGGCAGCAAAGCGTACGCACCGCGTGCACTGGATGCAGCGGGTCATGATCGTCTTGACCAGCGGGCCCATATTCTTGTCTTCGACGGCGCGCTTGTTCTCGTCATAGCGACTGCCGGCGCGGCCATAGGCCATGGCCTGATCCTGCAGGTCGCACTCGCCGCCCTGGTCGCAGATCGGGCAATCCAGCGGATGGTTGATCAGCAGGAATTCCATGACGCCATTGCGGGCTTTTTCCACATAGGCGCCCTTGGTGCGGATGTTCGGTGCCGATCCATCCCGGTTCGGACGCATGTCACCCACGGTTTGCGCGCACGAGGCAATCGGTTTCGGCGCGCCTTCCCATTCGACCAGGCACATGCGGCAGTTTCCGGCCACCGACAGGCGCTCATGATAACAGAAGCGCGGAATCTCAGCGCCCGCTTCCTCGCACGCCTGCATCAGCGTGTACTGGCGCGGCACTTCGATGTCCTGGCCATCGACATTCAACTTGAAAAGGTCGTCGGACATATCTCTACTCCGCTGCCACGACTGCACCCTGCACCATGGCGCGCGGCAGTCTGTACTGGTTGATGCGATCCTCAATCTCATGGCGGAAGTGGCGGATCAGGCCCTGAATCGGCCAGGCCGCTGCGTCACCGAGTGCGCAAATCGTGTGGCCTTCAACCTGCTTGGTTACATCCAGGAGCGTCTCGATCTCATCATGCTCGGCTTCGCCTTTGACCATTCGCTCCATGACGCGCCACATCCAGCCTGTGCCTTCACGGCACGGCGTGCACTGGCCGCAGCTTTCATGTTTGTAGAAGTATGCGAGACGGGCAATTGCCTTGATCAGGTCGGTGTCCTTGTCCATCACGATCACCGCCGCCGTGCCCAGGCCTGATTTAAGGTCCCGCAGTGTGTCGAAATCCATGTAGGCGTCCATGATCTGCTCGGCCGGCACCATCGGCACGGACGATCCACCGGGGATCACCGCCTTGAGATTGTCCCAACCACCCCGGATACCGCCGCAGTGATTATCAATCAGCTCACGGAAAGTGACCGACATTTCTTCTTCGACATTACATGGCTTGTTCACGTGCCCGGAAATACAGAACAGTTTCGTGCCCGCATTGTTTGGACGGCCAAATCCGGCAAACCACTCAGCACCGCGGCGAAGAATGGTCGGAGCCACTGCAATCGACTCGACATTGTTTACTGTTGTTGGGCAGCCATACAGGCCAGCATTGGCCGGAAACGGTGGTTTCAGCCGGGGCTGTCCCTTCTTGCCTTCAAGGCTTTCCAGCAAGGCTGTCTCCTCGCCGCAAATATAGGCGCCGGCCCCGTGATGGACATAGAGATCGAAATCCCAGCCATTCACATTGTCCTTGCCGATCAGCTTAGCCTCATAAGCCTCCTTGACGGCTTTCTCGAGCGCATGCCGTTCATTGATATATTCACCACGTAGGTAGACATAACATTTATGGGCGCGCATCGCGCGGCTTGCCACCATGCAGCCCTCAATGAGCAGATGGGGATCATGCCGCATGATCTCGCGGTCTTTGCAGGTACCGGGCTCGGACTCGTCAGCATTGACGACGAGATAGTGCGGTCGATCACGCACTTCCTTCGGCATGAACGTCCATTTCAGACCGGTCGGGAAGCCAGCGCCGCCGCGACCACGCAGGCCGGAGGCCTTGATCTGGTCGCATATCCAGTCTGGCCCCTGATCCAGCATCTCCTTGGTGAGGTGCCAGGCGCCGCGTTTCTTCGCCGCTTCGAGGTCGGGTGAGTGCAAACCATAGAGGTTTGTGAAGATGCGATCCTTGTCCTGCAGCATGGCCTAGTCCTCATCATCCTTGCTGGAGGCAACTTGCCCCGCATCGACCCGCTTCGAGAACTCGGTCTCGCCACCCGTGGCCAACTCTTTTGCTTGCGCGATCCAGTCTTCCCGCTCAATGCGACCCGGGAAGCTCATATAGTCTTCAACCCAATCAACATTGGCTGGCGTCCAGTCCGCGATCTGTCGGAAGGTGAAGATGCCGAGCTCATTGAGCGCATCTTCGTTCTTAGGGCCGATACCTTTGATGCGCTTCAGATCATCATGGCCTTCAGCAGCGATCGTGACCGATTCCGGCTTTTCTCCGGAAACAGCAGCAGGCGCAGATCTCTCGGCGGTTTCTGTCTTCGAGATCAGCGTCGTCTTGCCGGTGTTATCCTTTTGGGGGACTTCACGTTGTGTGTTCGTCGGCGCGGATTCCGCTGGCTTGCCAGCAGCCGTCGGCTCTGGTTCTGGCTCCGCGGTCGGTAAATTGGGCAACGCAACCGACTGGTTACGTGTTCCGTCGAACAATTGCGGATCGGTCAGAATGGCCGTGCCACCTTCCGGCGCGCTATTGATGCGGTCAACTTGTGGACCGGGATGCGCCTCGACGCCATTCTTCAGCTTGTTGAGAATCATCCCCAGCGAATCTGGCGTCAAATCTTCGAAATAATCGTCATTCACCTGAACCATCGGTGCATTCACGCACGCGCCAAGACACTCAACTTCTTCCCAGGATAGACGGCCGTCATCGGTCACGAACATTTGCTTGCCGATCTCGGTCTGGCAGACCTCCTTCAGCTTTTCGGCGCCGCGCAACTGGCAAGGCGTCGTGCCGCAGAGTTGGATGTGGTACTTTCCGACCGGCTGCAGACGGAACATCGTGTAGAAGGTCGCGACTTCATAGACGCGGATATACGGCATCTCCAGACGGTCGGCGACTTCACGCATTGCAGGCTCGGATAGCCAGCCACTATTGTCCTTTTGCGCCAGCCACAGCATCGGGATCACCGCAGACCGCTGCTTGTCAGCCGGGTACTTGCCGCGCCAGAACGCAATCTTCTCTTCGGTCTCGGGCTTGAACGCGAATGTGTCGCCTCCAGCCTCCATGTCAAAACGGCGTAGTGCCACTACTCGCCCCTTTTCGAAAAACAGCGACGGGCTTCATCCTTGCGAGGATGTTCGTCAAAAAAGCGTGTCTGCGCAGTACTCATCGGTCGATTTCCCCGAACACGATATCGAGTGAGCCCAAGATGGCGGACACGTCCGCCAGCATGTGTCCTTTACTGAGATGGTCCATCGCCTGCAGGTGCGGATAGCCCGGCGCGCGAATCTTGGCGCGATACGGGCGGTTCGTCCCGTCTGAGACGAGATAAACGCCAAACTCGCCCTTCGGCGCCTCGATAGCGACATAGGTCTCGCCTTCCGGAACATGGAAACCTTCAGTGTACAGCTTGAAGTGATGGATCAGCGCTTCCATCGAATTCTTCATTTCGGCGCGACGCGGCGGCGCAAGCTTTGAGCCTGGCACGAGGACGGGCCCGGGCCCCTCCTTTGACATCAGGTCAATGCATTGCTGCATGATCTTCACCGACTCGCGCATCTCTTCCATGCGGCAGACATAGCGGTCATAATTGTCGCCATTCCGACCAACCGGAATTTTGAAGTCGAGCTCGGAATAGCATTCATAGGGCTGCGCGCGGCGAAGGTCCCAGGCAAACCCGGACCCACGCACCATTACGCCCGAGAATCCCCACTCCATGATGGTCTTCTCATCAACCAGGCCGATATCGACATTGCGCTGTTTGAAGATACGGTTTTCGGTGACCAGGCTCTCGATGTGATCGAGCTTTCCGGGGAACTGCTCACACCATTCCGCAATATCGTCGATGAGGTTCTGCGGCAGGTCCTGATGGACGCCGCCAGGGCGGAAATACGCGGCATGCATGCGGCTGCCGGAGGCGCGCTCATAGAACACGCACAGTTTTTCACGTTCTTCAAAACCCCAGGTAATCGGCGTCAACGCGCCTACGTCGAGGATCTGCGTTGTTACATTCAGCAAGTGCGACATGATCCGGCCGAGCTCTGAATAGAGCACGCGAATCAGGCTTGCCCGCCGGGGGACTTCGACGCCCAGCAGCTTCTCGACTGCCAGGCACCAAGCGTGCTCCTGGTTCAT
>Ga0207880_1000550_pt1 | contig 13131 bp, 7 predicted proteins | sample MalvirmetagMSP91_FD_184226 | JGI IMG/M metagenome (GOLD analysis project Ga0207880, IMG submission 184226) | Marine viral communities from the Deep Pacific Ocean - MSP-91 (SPAdes) | ecosystem: Environmental > Aquatic > Marine > Oceanic | place: Pacific Ocean | collected 2011-04-27
TACACGCGTGGGCGGCCTGCTTCGTGGGCGTTACTGGTATGACTTCGAGTTGAAAGACGAGAACCGCGCCGTTGATTTTGTCGGCCAGCAGCGTGAGCTGAATCCAGACGCGAAAGATAATGCTTCCGGTGGTGAAATCCTCGACGCCTACATTTTCTCTGACTGGTATTTCGGTAATGTTCCGGTCAGCCTTCGCTACGGCAAGCAGGTTGTGAGCTGGGGCGAGAGCACCTTTATCCCGGGCGGCATCAACGTCATCAACCCGGTGGATGTTCCCGCCTTCCGGGCGCCGGGCTCTGAACTGAAAGACGCGCTTCTCCCGGTCGAGATGTTCTACATGTCTGCGGGTATCACAGAGAACGTCACCGTTGAGACCTTCGTACAGGCAGACTGGGAGCCGGTTCGTCCGGACGACTGTGGTACCTTCTTCTCCACCAACGATTTCGCAGCTGATGGTTGCGGCCCGGTACTTCTCGCTGGCCAGCTACCGGATTCCCAGGCCTTTGCACAGGGCTTCATCGCGCCTCGGATTGGAGACCAGGAAGCGGATTCCAAAGACCAGTTTGGTGTGGCCGTGCGCTGGTATGTACCTGAGCTGAATGACTCAGAGCTGGGTTTCTACTACATCAAGTACAACAGTCGTCTGCCATACGTCAGTGGTCTGGTGAACAACCCATCCAGCCCGACTTCGACGCAGCAGAACGATCCGAGCCTGCCGTTCTCCAGCTTCCCGAGCTACTTCATCGAGTACCCGGAGAACATCAACCTGTACGGCATCAGCATCAACACCACCACACCCGGTGGCTGGTCGCTGGGCGCTGAATACAGCTTCCGCGACAACGTGCCTTTGCAGTGGAACGCTTTTGAATTGATCTTTGGTGGCTTGCAGCAGCGTGATCCAGCAGGTGACCCACTTAGTAAGCTGGAAGCGCAGCGTCTTGCAGAAAATCCGGGTGCAAACCTGGCTGGCAAGCCGGTCGCCGGATACGATCGTTTCAATGTGTCCCAGGCTCAGTTTACGCTGATCAAGTTCTTCGATCAGGTAATGGGCGCCAGTCGGCTGTCTTTGATCACGGAGTTCGGTGCAACTTATGTGCATGACCTGCCGGATTACGACGAAGCTCGTTACGGTCGTTCAGGCACCTTCGGTATTGGTACTCTCCCGTTCGGCCCAATCGACATCTGTTCCGACGGTGGTGCCAACATCAACACCAACTACTGTAACAACGAAGGCTTCACAACCGACTTCTCGTGGGGTTACCGTACCCGTCTGGTTTGGGATTACCTGGACGCCGTGGCCGGTGTTAACCTGTCACCGCAGCTGGCCTGGAGCCACGATGTTGAGGGCTACGGCCCGCAGCCGGGCGGTGCTTTCAACGAAGGCAGCAAGGCCATCGGTCTGTCTCTGCAGGCGGTGTACCAGAACAAGATTACCGGCAACATCGGTTACACAAACTTTTCGGCGGCAAGCCGTATAACGAGTTGACTGACCGTGATTTCGTGAGTGCTAGCGTTTCATACTCATTCTGAACCCGGAAAGAATTCGTTGAACGAGGGAATTTAAATGAAACTTAACAAGAAACTACTGGCCACAGGCGTCCTGGCAGCGAGCATGTTTGCCGGCCAGGCCTGGGGTGCGGTTTCTGCTGAAGAAGCGGCCAAGCTGGGTAACTCGCTGACACCGATGGGTGCAGAAAAAGCCGGTAACGGTGGCGCCATTCCTGCCTGGACCGGTGGTCTGACAACGCCGCCTCCCGGCTACAACAATGACGGCATCTATGTGAATCCGTTCGCGGATGAGCAGCCCAAGTTCACCATCGATCAGAGTAACGTCGAGCAGTACAAAGACAATCTGTCCCCGGGCCAGGTTGCGATGATCGAGCGCTACGATGACTACTTCATGCCGGTGTATGAAACCCATCGTACGGCTGCTTATCCTGAAGAGGTCATGGAGCAGACCGTTGAAAACGCGACCACGGTTGAGCTGATCAAGGACGGTAACGGTCTGGGGAACTATCAGTCTGCCACCCCGTTCCCGATTCCCCAGAATGGTCTGGAGGCAATCTGGAACCACATTACCCGTTACAGAGGTGGTTCTGTACAGCGTACCGTTGGTCAGGTGACGCCGACTGAAGGTGGTGAATTCTCTGTTGTGAAATTCCAGGACGAGCTTACCTGGCGTACCTACCTCTCGGATTACAATCCGGACGAGGATGCGAACGTTCTATTTTACTTCAAGCAGGCCATTACCGCTCCGGCACGTCTCGCCGGTAACGTACTGCTGGTACACGAGACCATCGACCAGGTTGCCGAGCCTCGCCGTGCGTGGGTTTACAACGCCGGTCAGCGTCGGGTTCGTCGGGCGCCTCAGGTAGCGTATGACGGACCGGGTACCGCGTCTGACGGTATGCGTACTTCGGATAACTTCGACATGTTCAACGGTGCTCCGGATCGCTACAACTGGGAGCTGGTTGGCAAGAAGGAAATGTACATTCCGTACAACTCCTACAAGCTGACCGATCGCAGTCTGAGCTATGACCAGATTATTCAGGCTGGTCATATCAATCAGGATTACACTCGCTACGAGCTGCACCGTGTATGGCATGTTCGCGCAACCCTGAAAGAAGGGGCCCGCCACATCTATGCCCAGCGTGACTTCTACATTGATGAGGACTCCTGGCAGGCATCTGTCATTGATCACTACGACGGCCGTGGCGAACTCTGGCGTGTTGCAGAAGCCCACAATATGCAGTTCTATGATCAGAAAGTGCCCTGGTACGCCATTGAGACGCTGTACGACCTGCTCTCTGGCCGCTACCTCGCGCTTGGTCTGACCAACGAGGAAGAGAACCCGTATGAGTTTGGCGTTGAGCGCCGCTCCAGGGATTACACGCCGGCCGCACTGCGCCGCGCTGGTACCCGGTAAGGGTTCTGAAGAAGACCAAAAAACGGCGGGCCTCATGGCCCGCCGTTTTTTTTACACCCTGGAAAACCCTTTCACGTCAAAATTTTGCAGCCCACCCCTCAATTGGTTTAACCTTCTTATCATACTAAAGGCGTACCCGATGTCGGTCGCCATTGAAAAGTCAGTGCAAGATCCACTTTTCCGGCGGTGCAAGGCAGTGCGAGCCGGAGCTAAATGGGGCAGTGCGTGAAACCATTCAATGATGGCTGTGCAGCCAACGACGAATTCCAGTCAGCGAACAGTGGTCTTCAACGGGGCGAGTTAATCAGGGACCTGCTCAGACAACGGGTTCATATTCCCCCGGTTCCGTCCGATTCAATGGTTCGGCCAAAGCTTGATACCAGGATTTCCGAAGCACTGACTTCCAGAGGTGTTCTTTTTCTGGAGGCGCCCTGTGGTTACGGCAAATCCCACGCTGTGGTCAGCGGCCTCGTCAGCGCTCAAATGGCTGCCGATCAAGTCCGCTGGATTACGCTGAACTCCCAGGATAATGCACCATCCCGCTTCCTGACCTTGCTTGCCATTGCCCTGGATCTGCCTGAAACCCCGGAGCAGGGGCTCCATAGCGGCGCCACCTTCTCGGATACCCTTTCGATGATGCAGGTCGCTTTGGCGCGAGAGGGTTCCGGCCAGCCACGGGTCCTGGTGCTCGACAACCTCCAAAATCTCAGCAATCCCGCCGTAGTGGACCTGCTTCAACAGCTGGTGATGGAATTTCCGAGTGGTTCGTCCATCGTTCTTATCTCCCGTAAGGCGCTACCTTTCGAAACGCACAGCCTCGAGCTGGAAAACCGTTTCACCCGCATCGGGTCTGAAACGCTTGAGTTTTCCCGTTCAGAAACCTTCGAGTTTTTCCGGTCCGCCACGACGAAGAGCGAACTCACCAGCGTTGCTGTCGATAACCTCTACTATATGACCGAGGGCTGGGCGACGCCGTTGGCGCTGTATCGTCGGGAGGTTGCTCAGAATATCGAGCGCAAACCCATTCAGGAAACACCGAGCGTTGAAAGGTTTTTGAAGGAGTCGGTGCTTGGCAATCTGACCCCGGGGCAGATGCGGTCCATGCGGGGTATTGCAGAACTTGAACTGTGCTCCGATGAACTGTTCCTGGCGCTTGAGCGACTCCTGCCTGAAGCTGGCTTTGTTCCCTCTCAGGCTGCCGAGCGGGGGCTGCCCCTGAAGCCGATGCCGGGCCGTGGTCGCTGGTTCCGTGTAAACCCGTTGTTGCAGGAATGGCTGAAGTCGCCCGTAATGGCCGGTTATTCGGAGCGGATGCTGCAGGCGAGCCGATGGTTTGGCGTGCGCGACCAGTTCCCGGAAGCATTGAAATACGCGCTACTGTCTGGAGATGCCGAGGAAGTCATCCGCATAGCCGCTGAGGGATCAGAGGCTTTGCTGTTGGGTCAGGATACCGCATCGCTCCTGCGCCTTCGAAAGAGTCTGCCGGCCCAGCTCCTGGAACGAAGCGTGCGTCTCAGAATTGTCTATAGCTGGGTTCATGCAATTGGCGGCCAGTTCCGCCAGGCTCGAGCGCTGATTGATGGTCTGGCTGTGACCGACCGACAGGAGCAGGCTGCACGGATTCGTGCCTTGAAAGCGTTTATCCTGCGGGGCGAGGGCAGTGTTGGGCCGGCTTTGGACATGGCTGATGAGGCCCTGGCTGACGGGGAACTCAGTACTCAGGGCCAGCTTGTCACGCAGATGGTCCGTTCCAGTGCATTGTGCGCCGCGGGTCGATTCCCGGAGGCCCGGGAAGCAAACCGGGCTGCGTCGAGACTGGCAAGAGAAGCGGGCGATTCCGGTTCGGAAGCACTGGCGGTTTATGCCCATGCCCGGATCGAACTGGGCAAAGGCGCCCTGAAACATGCAGAGCAATTGTTGCGCACCGGTCTCGATACCGCCATGCAGGAGCTCTCGCGTCCTGCCCGGATTGGTGAAACCCGCCTGCAACTGAATCTGGTGCTTGTGCTTTGGCATCAGGGCCGTGAAGCGGAAGCAGATCGCCTGTTGGTCACCTGTGGGCGACATGCTGAACAGACCAGGGATCTTGGACTGCTGCTGGCGATGACCATTCGTGTCTTGATGTGTCGGGCCCAGGGGCGATTGGAGGATGCGTTTGTCTGGATTGGTCGGGCCGAGCGTACCATGCATTCCTGGCAAGTCGACGAATCCCTGTTCGTACCTGTTCTCGAGGCCCTGAAAGCCAACTGCTGGTTGTCGCAGAATCAGATCGACAGTGCCGATCAGGCGGTTCGAAAGCTTGCTCCTTACCGGGAAGCGGGCTGCGTACCGGAGCTTTTCCCCATGATGCCGGGCTTGCTGGACTGCCTTCAGGTTCGGGTCGACCTGGCCCGCGGTGATCTGATAAAAGCCCGGGAAACACTCCAGGGTATCCGTGAACGATATGAGGGAGCCATTCCATGGGGCGTAGAGCTCCACATGCGCTTGCTTGAGGCTGTGATCGTTCTGGATGAAAAGGGACCGGTGGTTGCCCTGAAGATTCTGTCTACTGTCGTCAATGAGGCTGCTGCAGAGCACTTCATCAGTCCGTTCCGGGAGCTCAGGAACGAATTGCAGGAGCTAATGACGAAGGGCTTTGGTCAGCTTCCCGAGAGTGCGTTTAAAGAGGCGCTGGGCGAGGTGTTCGAGCTGCGTGAGGTCGCTGGTACCCTGGACACCCTGGCAGAACCCATCAGTGAGCGGGAGCAGGGCGTGCTTGAGCTGATTGCAAAAGGGCTTTCAAACCAGGAAATAGCTGACAAGCTGCATATTTCCCTGCACACGGTGAAAACCCACGCGCGTCGAATCAATGCCAAGCTGGAAGTGAAATCCCGAACCCAGGCTATTGTCCGGGCCCGGGAGCTTGGGCTGCTTTAAGCTCATCGATTCGCGCATCTTTTTCGGCCCAAATCTCACCCACCCAGCGCTGGAACGCAATCCGGGTCTCCCGGTTGTTTTCGTAATCCATTCCCAGAAACTCGCCTGAAATTTCCCGCGTCCGCACGTCAATAGTAATCCTTCGGATTCGCCCGCAAAGGTAATCCCAAAAGCCGGCCCTGCCGTCGGGATACACGATCGTGACATCCAGCATGGTGTGAATCATGTCGCCCATCGCGCCCAGTACAAAAGCCGTTCCGCCTGCTCTTGGTTTCAACAGGTGCTTGTAGGGTGAGTTCTGGCGATCATGCTTCTCGGGTGTAAACCGGGTGCCCTCCATGAAGTTGAAGATGGTCACCGGCGTGTAGCGAAACTTCTCGCAGGCAGCCTGGGTGGCCTCCACATCCTTCCCCTTCAGCTCCGGGCGTTTGGCGATCTGCTCTTTGGTATGGCGGTGCATAAAGGGAAAATCCAGCGCCCACCAGGCAACCCCGAGTAATGGCACCCAGATCAGTTGTCGCTTCAGGAAGAACTTCAGCAGGGGGATCCGGCTGTTCAGCACATACTGAATGGCGGGAATGTCGGCCCAGCTCTGATGGTTGCAGGTGACAAAATACCAGTGCTTCCGGCTGAGATTTTCCACGCCCCGCACATCCCAGTCGACCTTGTGCAGAAGATCCATCAGAAGATTGTTGAAGCCAATCCAGAGCCACGCGATGGTGTTGAGGATCACCGTGCAGCCCTTGCGTACGGCGGTAATGGGCAGAACGAGTTTAAGCAGGGCGACTGCGAGAAGAAACGGAATCAGCACCAACGTATTACACAGGATGAGAAGGGCCGCCAAAGTCCCCTTCAGCGGCGCGGGAAGAAAATCGAGCATGGGGTGGAGTCTCTAACCTTCAGCCGGGTTGGTTTTCAGTGATGATTGGCGGGGTAGCAAACCGGTTTCCGCTTCGGTAGAAGCCAGCTGTTCGAGGCTGCCGGGTTCGAGGTTTCTAACCACGCTGCGGAAATCGTCGTCGTAAAACTCCAGGTTGTTGTAGTGAATCATTGCCCGGATCTCTTCAATGTATTCTTCTCCGCGCTCGGAGTAGCCAAGCAGACCCTCTGCAAGCTCCAGGCCTGAGAGAGGGGCATTATCACGGCGGTCTTCGAGCCGGACGTCTCGCAACAACTGATAGGTCGGGTGGCGATTCAGGTTCTGTATGTACGCACGAACCGAGCGGTAGGGTGAGGAGAACTTGGCCACCTCATGGCTCGCGCCCTCTGCTCGGCCGCGGGGAACAAGTCCGCAGCCTTTCGAAAAGCACCACTGGCCAAAAAGGTTATTACCTTTCGTGGCAAACCGGGAGGTGCCCCAGGCGGATTCGTTGGCGGCCTGTGCCAGGATCAGAGACGGAGGAATCACATCGAGACGCTTGCGTAGCAGGGCAAACTGCTCGTCGCTGCCGGGCTCGGCATCTACCCTTAATCGCTCAGACTGTTGGGCCAGCCAATCATACTCTTTGCTGGTCAATGTCTCTTTCGCAGCGAGGCTATCCAGGTAGTCGCGCTCAATCAGAATCCGGGAGTTGGCCAGAACAATCCGTGGGTAAAGAAACGAGAAGAACGCGGCCTTTTTCTCCGTGGTGTCCTGATACTGAGAAAAATCCGGCAAGTCGTCGTTGGCCCAACTTGGGAGCGGGGGCAGAGAAGACAGTGCGGGTTCGGAGCCTGTGTTATCGGAGTTGATCCGGTCAATACTGGCCTGTGGCGTATAAAAGCCACCGCCGATCGCAAATGCAATCAGGGGGAGCATCAGTATGATGGCCCGTTTACCCGCAGACATAAAACCTCTCGTTTCAATCGATATAGCAATGATTATAACAGGTTATACGAGAGCGTTTGCCAGTTGGGTTTTGTCGGATGCCACTGCCGTCAGGGCAGTCGTGTTGCAACAAGCAAACCGATCTGTTCCTCACCACCCCATGTGGATCGGAAACGCAAATAGAACTGGTCCTGACTGGCGGTGTGAAAACCCTCAAGCACAAGGTTGCCTGAGGTGAACTCTACCCTCCCGTCGCCCAGTTGGCTGAGCGCCAGGTCGATGTCCGCCAGGCTCTCCAGCGCAGGTTTTGTCACGGTCTCGTCATCAACGGAATGGGTGCTGGTCAGCGAAGTCGGCGAGAGTGTTGCCGAGCTTGAGGATTCGATGGTCAGCAGGGCATTGTCAAAATGTCGGAGGCGGTTCGTCTGCGATGTCAGGGCCAGGGCCACGCCCTGAAGCCTGAACTGTCCCGTAGCCGGTGCGGTGTTCGCGGTTTGTTCTGCGGCAATCAGGATACCGTCGCCTAGCGGACTATCGTCCAGGTTGAATGCCATCAGGGTGCCATCCGGGGTGCTGGCACCGACACCAATATCTGGCTGCTGGAAATCACCGGAAGCGGTGGTGATGTCCAGGTTCAGTCGTCCGATATCCACATCCCCGTTGCTGAGCCGCGAGGTTCGGTTGCTCAGGGTCCAGGATTCTGCTCGGGTACCGGTGGAGTCCGTCGAGACAGTGCCTGAACTGTCTCGTTGTAATGACGTAAAGCTCTGGGATTGGTTAACTGTACCGCCAGAAATCTGCCATTGGCCAACGCCTGTTTCGATGGTGAGAGGCGTTGTCTCGTCGCTGAATCGGGTTCCAAGATACAGCATGTTGTAGTCGCGGCCATTCAGACTGTCGGCGTCGAATCCCTCCTTCCTGAGGAGGTTGACCTCAAGAACCGACAGATACTGATCCTCCAGAGTACCCAGCCGTCGCAACTGGTCGCCGTCCGCTTCCAGCTCGATAGCTTTGCCAGCGCTGAAGTAGCCGCTGATCACCCGGTCGGGCCCCGTGGTTTCATCCTCAGGCGCGCTTGTGAAGGCGTCCAGATAGTAGGGATTGCGAGTCCAGCCAATAATTTTCGAGCTGCCCCGGCCGGTAATGCTCTGATACAGGGCCCGGCCTGCCAGCAGGCGGGTGTCTTCCAACAGCGTGGCTGCTCCGGGGGATGAAGAGTGAGTGTTCCGTTCCCAGTATTCAGAGCCCCGCACGAAGAAGTCGTTTCCCGCCTGGTGAATCAGAGCCTCGCGATCGTATGGAATATCGTTGGCCAGAGAGGTCACTCGGATGTTGAAGGCATCAAAGCTGGTCAGGGTGAGAGCCGGATAGACATAGCCGGTGCCATTATCATCGGTCAGCACCTCTTCCTGGGCCGTTCGAACACCCCATTGTCCGGACCCGCTCAGGGTAGACTCGAGAAAAGTCTGCCCCAACTCGATGCCGAGGAATACTGAATTGTAGTCTGCTGAACTGGCGCTGATTTTTCCCGAGGACGTCTCATCGAGCACCGCGTAGTCGGCCATTGCGCTCACGTAACGGGCAAAGTCTCCCCGATCTTCGAGAATATCCAGGGCACCGCCGAGGCCAACATTGGAAGGAATCTCAATTTCAAAGTCGTGGACCTGATCGGCGAGGGTCGACCACACATACTTGTTCAGGCATAGCTCGCCGCCTTCATCGGCAACGCAATCCAGAATGGTCTGGAACTCACCGGCCGTATAGCTGCTGAGCGTGTTACGCACCAGATATTCGGAAAAAGGATTCACCTTCACATCCCGGTCTGCATCGGCCGCCAGGGCTCGCATTCGGGTGTTGCCATAACTGGCATCGATAATCACATCCGGTCCAAGGGGCAGGCCTTCGGTGAATTCGATAATGGTGAAACCTTCGCTGTCGGTGCGCGTGGAAATCGCGGGTTCATCAAGCACAGACAGGGCCTGATTGGTGTAGTAAACACTCACCCTGTCCGGCGGTACGATTCTCAGGTTACGGCGGGTAGGCTCGCCCTCGCTGGTGACACCACCCGGTACCTCCATGGTTACCCGGACTTCGTTGCTGGCGAGGCCCCCGGTGTTGGTGGAATCGCCGGTGTTGCCGGAGCTGAAATCGTCCACCGGGTTCTTGTTGCCTGCGAAGTCATTGGGCTGACTAGCCGCCCCCTCAATGGCATCGTCACCGCCACCACATCCGGCGGTGAGTAATAGAGTCGAAGAGAGCAATAAACCGAGTGTGAATCGCATGCCTGGCTATCCGTGCAGAAAATACAGGCAAACAGTCTAACAGTGGGATTCTCGGGAAAGCGTGAGGAAAAGCACGAAAGGGTTATGGAGGGAACACGAAACGGGCCCCACCGGGCCCGTTTCAGAAAAGGCAGGAATCAGAAGAAAATCTTCATGCCCGCCATAACGCCTTCATCGAGATTGACGTCTCGTGAGGAGTTCTCGATATCGGTGTTCAGATAGCGATAGCCGGCGAAAATCTCGGCGTTGCGGATAACCCGATAGCTACCACGCAGCTCAAGGCTGGTCATATCATCGGAATCGCCAAACGAGAGAATGCTGGGGGCGTAGTGCAGGCCACCGGTGAACGACAGGCCAGGGACATCCGGGATATTGACGGTCGCAAAACCGCCAAGACCGACAGCACCGCCATCGGCGCGGCTTTGATCCCAATAGATACCCCTCATGCCGATGCCGGCTGTGGTGGGCAGGTTGCCGATTGCCGTGCGGCCCTGGGCATGGAAATCAACGTTGAAAATATCGCGGCCACCTTCGCGGTAGGTGTAACCGGTGCCAAGCTGGAGGTCGTTGTTGGTGCCGAAGAAATTTACCTGGCCCTTCACCGAATCGTTGGTGAGGCTGAGGTCGACATCCCCTGCAAAGGCAGGCGCGGCAGCCAGTGAGAGAATCATCAGGGAAATCCGGGACGCTTTCATATATGTGCACCTTCGTTACGTTTTTAGCAGAATTGCCGGTATGTTAACGGGGTGTTCCGGGCCACTCAACTTAAATGCCGGTAAGTCCCCGTTAACTTTCATTTTTCGCAGGTCAGTGCCGGGTGGTATCGCCGCCCTGGTCCAGATCTTCCGGTGAAGCGTTCTCTGCGGGTACCCGGTATTCCTCGTTGGCCCAGGCCCCCAGATCGATCAGTTTGCAGCGCTCGGAACAGAAAGGGCGCCAGGGGTTGGTCTCGGTCCATTCCACGGACTTTTTACAGGTTGGGCATTCAACGTTCATGGTTGCCTTCGGGGTTTGGAAACGTGTCTGGATGTCTGTGCCCGGATTTAAGCAAACAGCTTTCAGGAGGCAGCAGACGCCTGACAATATTGTTCCAGTACTGCCCGCAGCATTTCAATATTGACAGGCTTGGCAACAAACGAATCCATACCGCATCGGCGGCAGCGTTCCTCGTCTTCTTCCATGGCACTGGCGGTCAGCGCGACCACCGGGATGCGCACGCGGTTGTGGGTTTTCTCCCATTCCCGCAGGCGCCGGGTGGCTTCAAAGCCATCCACACGGGGCATCACACAATCCATGAACACCAGATCGAACGGGTGCCACTGCCAGAGACTGGCCGCAGCCTCGCCATCGTTGGCGGTCATCACGTCGCAACCGAGTTTCTCCAGCAGCCGACGGGTCAGGGTGCGGTTCACGGGATTGTCTTCCACCAGCAACACCTTCATTCGGCCGCAGGGAAGCTCCCGGCGCCGGGCGGTATCGGTGGTGGCTTGCAGCGAGAATCGGGTCAGGAAGCGCCGTTCTTCTTTGGCTGCATCGGCAAACAACTGGTTGAGGATTGGCGTCAGGCAAGACTCTCGCAGAGATTTGCTCAGGAAAGCATCTGCACCGGCCTGGCGGAAATGTTCGGCGTCGCCCCGTTGCGGGTTGGACGACAGGATCAGCAGGCGCATATCTGACCAGAGCGGGTTGCTACGGATCTGCCGGCACAGCAGGTCGCTGTCCATATCCGGTACAAAGCCATCCAGAATGATCGCGTCGAACGGCTGCTGGCCATCGAACGCTGTGCGCAGGGACGTCAGCGCCTCGCCGGCGGATTTCACCGCTTCGATGTGCACTTCGTGCCGGGACAGCATTTCCAGAGTGATCTTGCGGGATAGCTCATAGGAATCCACTACCAGAATCCTGCGATTCTTCACCATCCGGGTATCTGGCCGAACCCGGGCCGCGTTCTCCGGGGCCACGGGCAGGGTCAGTTCCATCCAGAAGGTCGAGCCTTCACCGGGGCGGCTTTCGAGATCCATGGACCCGTCCATCAGGCCCACCAGTTGGCGGCAGATGGTGAGGCCGAGGCCTGCACCGGGCAACTGGCGCTGGAACTGTTGGCCAAGCTGCACGTAGGGCTCGTAAACCAGGGGAACATCTTCCGGGTTGATACCCACGCCGGTGTCTTCCACGGCAATACGCAGGCGTGCCTTGTCGTCCCGGCGGCCCAACACCTCGATGCTGATCAGCACATGGCCGGAATCGGTAAACTTGATGGCGTTGGAGGTGAGGTTCAGCAGGATCTGGCGAATGCGCACCGGGTCACCTTTCAGGGCCCAGGGCAGGTTCTCGTCAATTCGAAGTTCCAGTGCCAGCCCCTTCTCCCGGGCGCGCGAGCCGAGCATGTGCACCAGATCATTGAGGGTTTCCCGAAGATCAAAGGGAATGTCATCCAGTACCAGCTTGCCGGCTTCCATGCTGGAGATATCCAGCAAATCATTGATGATGGCAGAGAGGCTTTCGGAGGCACTGAGCAGCGTTTGCACGTATTCCCGCTGCTCCTGATCCAGGGGCGTGTCGGTCAACAGGTTGGCGTAACCCAGCACGGATTGCAGTGGAATACGCAGCTCGTGGCTGACATTGGCCAGGAACTGGTTCTTGGCGTGGTTGGCCCGCACCGCCTCGTCCCGCTCACCCTGGGACTGGATCGTGGTCTGGCGCAGGGAACGTGTGTCCTCAAGGATTTGAAGGCGCATCTTATTCAGGGCCTGTTCCAGCTCTGAGAGTTCGTCCGGCGTCTTCCGCGCCTTGCGTTTCAGCTTCAGTGGATCCACCAGGGCGTCCAGATTCAGCCGGGCGGCGTAATCGGCCATGGCTTCCAGATGCCGGGATAGCGTCAGACGAACGATCACCAGCAGCCCCAGGGTGCCCAGCATAACCACAATGGATTGGAACAGCAGGTTCATCAGGGCCCGGTTGCGCAGGTCTGTGTAAATCTGGTCGATGGAGGAGGTAACCGTCAGCGTGCCCACATTCTCCGGGCCGCGGGTGCTGGAGCGGTCGAACACAAGGGGGAAAGTCTGGGAGAGCACCCGGCCCTCGGGGTAGGTGCCGGTCGTGAAGGTTTCGCCAGTGCTGGTCACCACCCGGCCGTACTGGACCGCAGGCACCGCCTTCATATCATCCAGGCTGTTGGCCACCTCGCTGAAATTCATCAG
>Ga0207880_1000556_pt1 | contig 12959 bp, 7 predicted proteins | sample MalvirmetagMSP91_FD_184226 | JGI IMG/M metagenome (GOLD analysis project Ga0207880, IMG submission 184226) | Marine viral communities from the Deep Pacific Ocean - MSP-91 (SPAdes) | ecosystem: Environmental > Aquatic > Marine > Oceanic | place: Pacific Ocean | collected 2011-04-27
CTCTACCCGTCAGACGCCATCGTGGTGGCCTGCAATACCGCCAGTACCGTGGTCCTGCCGCATTTACGTGCGATGACGGCGGTGCCGGTTGTGGGGGTGGTGCCGGCCATCAAACCGGCGGCAGCAAAGTCCGTGAATCGGCGAATGGGGCTGCTGGCGACACCGGCAACGGTTCGCAGGCCTTATCTCGACAGGCTGGTCGAGGAATTCGCTGGCGATTGCAGGATTGAGCGTATTGGCCATCCGGGGCTGGTGCGCTGGGCAGAGGACCTGGTTTCCGGAATCGAGGTTCCGCTTGCCGAGCTGAGCGAAGCCATGAGGCCTTTTAAAGAGGCCGGTGTGGACACCGTGGTGCTTGGTTGCACTCACTATCCACTGTTACTGGAGAGTCTGAGGGCGAGTCTGCCGACGGTTCGTTTCTGGGTGGACTCGGGTGAGGCCATTGCCCGACGGGTAGCCTGGCTGCTGGAGCAGACCGGTCGGCTTGATGTTGCTCAAGGCCCAGTTGCCAGCGCAGGGAAACAACCTGTGAGCGCTGCGCTGTTTTCAGGGCCGGCACCGAAGGGCATCGCGCCCTTCATGGCGGGCCTGGGGCTGGAGGCCAAACGGGTGAGCGAACACTGGCCGGGAGAGCCCCTGGGGGCTACAGCAACCGGGTCAGCTTGAACATGGCGAAAAACTCCAGCGCCGGAATCGACCGTTTGTGACAACAGTAGGTCTTGAAGTTGTCTCCCCTAAAGCGCGACTTTGTAAACTCCAAGCCTTTGAAGTTGTATAGAAAATTGCCCTTCTCGTAGAGCCCGTGCAACAGGCGTTTCAACAGCCTGCTCTCCTGATGCTCTGTTGCAGGATCCAGTGACAGGGGTATCAGTCCGAGATCCAGATAAGGCACGCCTTCCGCCTTGAAGACCTCCATCGCATGAGCCATCAGGGTATAGAAAATGCCCTGTCGGAAATCGGCGTTGGCCCGGGAGATATTGGGCACGTAGCTGATAATCTCGTTGTTGCGATAAATCGGGTCAAAATAGATAAACCCTACGGCCTTGTCGTCCTGATAGGCGTAGAAATGCCGTTCGTTTTCGCGATAGTCCATTTCCATGGGACGGATCAGAAAGCGGATTTCATTGCTCTTGCATTTGCGGGTTCGAATCCAGGCCTCGGATATTTCACGGGTGTGATCGTCACTGAAACGCTCTTTCACCGTAATCCCGTTTTTTTCTGCCTGGTTCAAAGCGGTTCGCAGGATCTGTTTTTTCTTCCCGCTGAGGGACCAGCGGCCCAGATCGATACGGGATTCGCTGCCAAACTGGGTGCCGTAGAGACCAAATCGCAGGTGCAGGAAATCGACGACGGGCTTGGAGACCTGGATGTAACTGGCGTTTGGAAAGCGCTGGTGGAAGCTCTCCAGCAGGTTGCCAAAGTCTTCCGGCGCACAGACGGGATCCGAGAGCACGAAGGTGCCGCCCCATTTGCGCATGTAGGCGATATACCCCATGCCCGGTACATCAAAATATTGCATGCCCGGTTGGAGCGTTGAAAACGACTGGGAATGGGTACCGTACTTCTTCAGGAAGCCGACCCGCTCGGTAAACGTGAATGAGCCGCTCTCAAGTGTGCCAACCCTGTCCAGTGCGAGTATCTGATCCGACATGCTGCTGCTCCCTGATTGTTTTTGTTGGGTGAATCTCTAGCAAAGTGCTCAGGCCTGCTTGCGTCCGAGAATGGACCAGTAGCAGTTCATGTTCAGAAGCTTGAAGTGCTTCTTGTCCGTGACCTGAAGGCCCAGCCGCTGCATGTGCTCGGGATAGTTGTAGATTTTGTGGAAGGCATTGTTGGCGAACAGCCAGAAAATGAAGACGGCCATGTACCAGTAAAGCTTCTTGAACATTCTGGAAAGCAGGTTGCCAGTAGGGTAGGAAAAGTCACCAACAACAACCCGGGCGTCGGCTTTGCCCAGCCGTATCAGATGTTCGAGGACCCGGACCATCATGTCTTCATCGAACACATTCAGGAAGAAATTGGCCACGACCATGTCGTACTGCTCGAACTCATCCACTTTCATGATGTCGCTGTGGATGCGTCGGATCGTGAGGTGTGGCGCCTCTTTTTCCTGAGCTTCGGCAAACTTCCGCAGCATGGTTTCGGACAAATCCACCACGGTCACGTCTGCACCCAGCTCGGCCGCCCGAATGGCGTCCCGGCCATGGCCAACTCCGGCAAACAGAATCTTGTCTCCGGGCCGGACGGTTTCCACATCCAGCATGGCGGTTTTGCAGCGGTGAATATTCTTGCCGCTATAGAGATTGCTGAGAAAATCGTAGACGGGACCGATGTATTTGTACTTGTCGCGCATGATGACTGCTGCCTGTTCTTGTTCCTTGGATGCTGTCACCGTTTTTGTCGTTATTGGTCCGAGAATGTCGGACATTCCGGTAATCAGCGCCTATGGATTCGAGCTTAGAGAACAGGGTGGGAGAAATATGTGCAGTAATGCGCATTTCAGGATACACAAAGTAACGTACTGCAATACTTTGCAAACCCTATCGCGCTTTTATATCGGAGTGTCTGACAATCGATAATCGTATGTCAGAATGAGGCAGCTTTGGCTCTGGTGGATCCGAGAGTTCTGGAAATCTCGGCGGCGGGCCTGGCAGGGCCGTAGAAGAAACCCTGGACCTGGTGGCAACCCAGGCTCCGCAGATAATCCAGTTGCTCGTCGGTTTCTACGCCCTCAGCAACGATCTCCAGCTTGAGTCCATGGGCCATGGCGACAATGGCGTTTACGATGCATGCACCGTCGTCGCCACTGCGGATGGCTTTCACGAAAGACTGGTCGACTTTGAGGGTGTGAATGGGTAGGCGATGCAGGTAATTCAGTGACGAATAGCCTGTGCCGAAATCGTCGATCGCGATCCGGACATCCAAAGCTGCCAGTTCCCGGAGTTTCTGGGAGATCTGTTCCAGATCGTTCATGATCACGTTTTCAGTGATTTCGATTTCCAGGTTGCCGGCCGGGAAGTTGTGGGCCTTTACCTGCTGCATCAGGGTTTCTACAAACCGCGGATGCTCAACCTGTATGGGGGACAGGTTGACGGCCAACCGGAGGTGGGTGTGGCCCTCCCGGATCCAGCGGCCGACATCCTGGCAGGCCTGGTCGAGAACACGCTCACTGAGCTGGCCTATCAATTTGGTTTCCTCCGCCAGGGGCAGGAAGTCTCTCGGGTAAAGCAGTCCCCGCTCCGGGTGCTGCCAGCGAACCAGGGCCTCAAGACCCACGACCCGGTTGGTTGTTGAGCACACCTGGGGCTGATAGAACACTCGCAACTCGTCCCGTTCAAGGGCCTGACGCAGATCCCGCTCGAGGTTCAGCCTGTTGGCCGTATCGATACTCATGCTGTCGGAATAGAAGCGGTAACCGTCCTTGCCCTTGCCTTTGACGTGGTACATGGCAATGTCGGCGTTCTGGATCAGCTGATCCATGGTCTCGCCGGCCTCGGGGAAGATTGCGATGCCGATACTGACACCCACAAAGACTTCGTGATCCCCCAGTTGAAACGGTGCCCGCAGGGCATCAATCAGCTTCTTGGCGATCTGTCTCGCGTCTTCGTGATTGTGGATGGAGGGCAGGAGCAGGGTAAATTCGTCGCCACCGAACCGGGAAAGGGTGTCGCCCTTGCGCAGGCATTTCTCGAGCCGGTGAGTCACTGCCTGCAACAACCGATCTCCCATCGCGTGGCCGAGGGTATCGTTGATGACCTTGAAACGGTCAAGGTCCAGAAACATAACCGCCAGCTTCTGGCCACCACGGTTGGCGTGGGTGATCGCCAGCTCAAGTCGGTCCTTGAAAAGTGCACGGTTCGGCAATCGCGTTAAAAGGTCATGGTAGGCCTGGAAATTGATGAAGGCCTCGGCTTCCTTCCTCTCGGTAACGTCACGTGCGGTCCCATAATAGGTGGCGCCGTTGCCACTGCCGCCTCCTTGCGTGTTACCGGAGTGCGGCCAGGTTTGCGGATCGATGGGAAAAGCGGTTATCTCGAAATGACGGGTTGCTCGCCGGCTGCCACGGGTTTTAAGGCGGACTTCCAGGGTTCGAGGGTTATCTGCAGTGATGTTTGGTCCCTTCAGGGCCAGTGTCCCGCGGGTCACGTCCCGGTCGTCGAGAATGTGGCGGAAATGCTGGCCGCAAAGTTCCGCTGGCTTATATCCGAGCAGGCTTTCTACCTTGCTGTTCACGAAGCAAAAGTGACCGTCCTGATCAAGCATGAACACGATGTCAGGAGAGCTGTTAACGATGTAACGATGCAGCGCCTCGGATTTCTCCAGCCGCATCTGGATATGCTCGTGGGCTTCGAGGAGTGACTTTTTTCCGATCACGCTCTCAACGGTGGCCAGCAGTTCCTCAGGATCAAAGGGTTTACGGATGTAGTCCAGGGCGCCCCGCCGCAGTGCTCGGCTCACAGCACTGAACGAACTTTCGCCGCTGACCACGATCACGCCGCAATCCGGCTGTCCGATGGCAAGGTGTGCCATAACGTCGAAACCTGTGACCTCGGGCATCCGGAGATCCAGCAAGGCCAGGTCGAAGGTTTGCTGGTCGATCAGCTCGCAGGCTTTTCGGCCCCCGTGAGCTTCCGCAACGTCATAACCCCGGCTACGCAGCAGCGAAGCCAGTGTATTGAGCAGGCGGGGTTCGTCATCTGCTACCAGTATCCGTGCCGTTAACCCGTGACTGAAAGGCTGATCAGTATGTTCAGGTGCCATCGGTCTGTGTCCGTTGTTTCTGCGTCAGTCGGTCTCATTCTTTTTGTGGCTGGCCGCTGGAAGCAGAATCCTGAAGGTGGTCCCTTCCTGCCCCGTGCGACAAGCAATGATGCCCTCCATGTCATCAACGAGCTGTTTCACAATGCTCAGGCCCAAACCGCTGTGGCCCTCTCCCTTTGTGGTTTTCACCGGTGAAAACAGGGCGTCCCTGACCTCACCGGGTATTCCTCTGCCTGTGTCCGAGATTTCCAGCTCAACCCAGGTTCGGTGGTTCTGCCACACTGGCGAAGACGTCCGTATTTCAACCGTGCCGCCCTCATCCGCCAGGCTCTCCGCGGCATTTCGAACCAGATTGATCACAATCTGGCGAATCCTTGTGGGGCCAGCCGCAACCCGCGTTGGCTCGCTGCAAAGCGATAACCGAAGGCTGCGGCTATCTGAGCTGAACAGACTATCTTCAAGGATACGAGCCAGACTTTCCAGTTCGGCATTGAGCTCAACCCCGTCATCGCCCTGATCCACGGTGTCAGTATGGCTCATTTGCAGTAAAAGATTGCCCGCCCGATCCAGCTCATCCCGGATTACGTCCAGCTCCTGCTGGACACCCGCATCTTCAAGCCTGCCTCGCAGCTGGTAAATATACTGTCGGATTATGGTCAGTGGGTTGCTGACTTCGTGAACCTGTTTACGCAGCCGGTCGCGGGCGATCTCCTGATCCAGGCCCTTTGTACTGGCTTCGGCATCGGTTTGGGCCGGCACCCGGTCTGCCAGTACCGATGCCAACTGAGCCGTGAAGATATCGGCCAGTTCCAGGGTTGTTGGCAGATGCTCGTTGTCTGTGCCCAGGGCGAAGACACCAGGGCAGTCCCCGCCATTGTTAACCGGTACGGCAAGTATGGAGGGCGTATGGAGCAGTGACAGCAACTGTCGGTCGAGTACTGTTGGGGATCGATCACCAAGGCTGACTGGCAGGCCAGAAATAAAGGCTTCCGTAAGGACGCTGCCGCCGGGCTTGGCGGTGACCGCCAGGTCAGGGATGTCGCCAATGGTCCCGGACAGGAGCACAAGGTTTTCGCCTGTGTGCCCAAAGCACAGCGCCGGCAGGCCGGTGATCAGCGTTAGACTGTTGACCGTCTCGGCGAGAATGTCCTCGGTTTCTCCGGTCAGATCGGCAAGGTTGATCGCCTGGTTTGCCATGGCCTGGCGCAGAATTGTCTGTTTCAGCTGTCGCGAGGCGCTCTCGCCGCAGTAATTCTCATCCAGAGGAATCCCCAGCGATGCAGCCATACCCGAGACTTCGTGGCCGATGCGGCGATTTATCTCCCGGGTCAGTTCCTCGTTCAGCCCGAATACCGTGCCTGCCGCTGCAATGCCGGCGGCATCGGAGAGTGCCAGTCGGGTGGCCAGGCTGATCAGCTTCACCAGATGTCCGGCATCCCGTAGCTCCGACGGTAGTGCCTGCTGGTAGCGCATGGCATCGGCGGCCATTGGCCCCAGCCCCCAGGAGGCAACGAGTTCCGCTGCGATGTCGGACTGATGATCAAGATAGTGTTGCTTCGCCTCGGTGGCTGGCGTTTTAATAGCGATCAGCTCGCCAATGTTGTGAAGCATGCCCAACATGAAGGCTTCGTCAGGCTCCGGATAACGGGTCAGCGTTGCCAGGGCCCGGGCGGTCAACGCGGTGGTCAGCGAGTGTCGCCAGAAATCTCTTAGTTGTTGCCATTCGTCACCGCCCAGCTCGAATAGCAGTTGGCGCAGGGCTGCGGTCAGGACCAGCGTGTGAAAACGTCGGGTGCCAAGTCTCAGGAGTGCCTGGTCGACGGAGCGGATCGGAGTAGAAGGGCCGTACAGGGCGGAGTTGGCCAGTGCCAGGATACGAGCTACCAGTGCGGTATCGGCAGACACAATTTCGCTGATTTTCCGGTAGCTCTCGTCCTGATGGCAAGCCTCGAGCGCCCGCAAGGTGACTTCCGGAAGACTCGGTAGCTGTAGATCAGGCGCAATGTGCATAGGCTTACCTGCCGTGGGGCGAATCAATTCATTAACTGACGGAGCGTTCATTCTTATTGTCGGAAAAGAGCTTAGACAATAATCCGTCGTTGTTAAATACTTATTGCTCTTTTTTCAAGCAATATATTATCTGATTCGTGATATGTGTAGAATTTTTACAGGTTAAAATACAGAAAACCGAAAAATCAGGGACCTAGATTGCCGGTGATGAACGCCAGAGAACCTGTCAAGCACAATCCGAACCAACCTCGCACCATCGCCATAACGGGTGGCAAGGGTGGGGTGGGCAAGACCTCGGTCGCCCTGAATCTTGCGCTCACCCTCGCAAGGCAGGATAACCGCGTTCTGTTGCTGGATGGCGACACCGATCTGGCCAACGTCAGCATTATGGTTGGCCTTTATCCGAGAAAAACCCTTGCCAATGTGATGGCCGGAGAGTGTCGTCTTGAGGACATCATCTTGAAGACCGACTACGGCCTGCATATTGTTCCGGGGGCCTCCGGCGTGCAGGAATGCATGGATATGGGGCCAACGGAGAGCCTTCGCATACTCCGGGCACTGTATAACCTGGAAAACCGCTACGATTACGTCATTACCGACACGGCTGCCGGGCTTCAGGCTGCCGGGCTGCATATGATTGCCGCGACAGAGCTGGCCTGCATGGTGGTGACCCCGGACCCCGCGTCCCTTACCGACGCCTTTTCGCTGATCAAGGTTCTCCGGCGCAGGGGCTATAACCGGATTCCGAGCATTCTGGTGAATATGGCCCAGGGCGCCAGTCAGGCACGGTCCGTGTTCCAGCGCCTGGACGCCGCTGCCCAGCGCCACCTGGGAATCTCGCTCCACTATATGGGTGGTATCTGGCGGGACGAGACCCTTCGGCAGTCGGTTCTCAACCAGAAGCCGGTCGCGCTTCTGCCTGTTTCAGACCCTTCCTGCCGCCAGTTTCATACCCTCGCGGATATGCTTGATGTGCGGCTGTCCCAGTTGCCGAGACGAAAGGCTGGTATTGCAGCCTACTGGCACAAGGTGTCCAAACGAGGATCCGAGAGCCCGCTCAAAACAGTTACCAAGCCGGAGCCCGAAACCGAAAGTGAGGCTGATACCCTGAAAGATCGGTGCCTGCAGGCCGTGGGTGAGATTGAGTCTGTTTTTAATGCGGGGCCGATCGATCCTATGCTGCGTTATGAAGCATTTACCCGTCTTTTTGCACTGCTGGGGAGCACGCTGGACAGTGATGCCGTCGAGATTGTGCAAACCGGTCTCGGGTCGTTCCAGTGGGAGAGTCTCAGCCCCGAGCGAAAGAATCATCTGGCCATTCATCTTCGCGAGCTGGCGGACCAGATTTCACCCCTCGAACATAAAGCGGAGCCTGCCGAGCCGCCCCAATCCGTCCTCCGCGAGCCGTTTTACGATCGCATCAGCTTTGGTGAGCAGGATCGTCTGGTGCGCATACTGAAGGAACAGCCTGCAGATATCTCGCTGGATCAGCTCTTGCGATCTCTCTCCGGCAATGACCAAAGCAGCTCCTGATAGGCAGAAAAACCTACCTTCTTTTCCGTCATTTTTTTTACACTTTTTGTAGCGTAAGTTTGCTGTGTGTCACCGCTCTGTCACCGAAGTTGTGCAAGGATTGAGCATAAATCTGAATCGTGGCCCGCAATATGCAGCACATCTGTCGAATCTGATTCGCAAACTTTCCTCTGGTTGGCGGGTATGCGGCGACAACGAATTGAAATGAGAAGGAGTTCTCCCATGGCAACACAGCAGCTGAATCCCGAGGCGTCATCAAAAGTACTTGAGCGGCTCCGGGGCAAGCACGTTCTGATTACCGGCACCACGGGCTTTCTCGGCAAGGTGGTTCTGGAAAAGCTCATTCGCGCCGTTCCGGACATAGGCGGCATTCATCTGCTGATCCGTGGAAACAAACGTCACCCCGATGCGCGGGATCGTTTTTTTGAGGAGATCGCCACGTCGTCAGTCTTCGATCGTCTTCGCCAGGACGACAACGAGGCTTTCGAAACTTTTATTGAAGATCGTGTGCATTGCGTAACCGGGGAAGTGACCGAGCCTTTGTTTGGTCTGTCCGCTGACCGTTTCCGAAAGCTGGCTGGCGGCATCGATGTGGTTGTCAACTCCGCAGCCAGTGTGAACTTCCGGGAAGAGCTCGATAAAGCGCTTGCCATCAATACCCGTTGCCTCGACAACGTGGCCGAGCTTGCGCGACAGAACAAGTCGCTGGCGGTGCTGCAGGTTTCCACCTGCTATGTAAACGGCATGAATTCCGGACAGATCACGGAGACCGTGATCAAGCCGGCAGGTGAGGCCATACCCCGGAGCACTGAAGGTTACTATGAGATCGAAGAACTTGTCCGGCTGCTGGAGGACAAGATAGCGGACGTGCGTTCCCGATACTCCGGCAAGGCACTGGAAAAGAAGCTGGTGGACCTTGGCATCCGTGAAGCCAACCATTATGGCTGGAGTGATACCTATACCTTTACCAAGTGGCTCGGTGAGCAACTCCTGCTCAAGGCCCTGTCCGGGCGGGCACTGACCATTGTGCGCCCATCCATTATTGAAAGTGCACTCGAGGAACCCGCGCCAGGCTGGATTGAAGGCGTGAAGGTGGCGGATGCCATTATCCTTGCGTATGCCCGCGAGAAGGTTACGCTCTTCCCTGGCAAACGCGCTGGGGTCATCGATGTTATTCCCGTGGATCTGGTGGCCAATGCCATCATCCTGGCGGCGGCTGAAGCCGTTGCTGATTCGCCACGTCACCGGATTTACCAGTGTTGCAGTGGCAGCTCCAACCCGGTTTCCCTTGGGCAGTTTATTGACCACCTTATGGCGGAATCCAAAGCCAACTTCGCCGAATACGATCAGCTGTTCTACCGACAGCCGACCAAACCCTTCATTGCAGTCAATCGCAGACTTTTCGATGCCGTCGTAGGTGGGGTGCGCATTCCACTGAGCATTACCGGGAAGGTTCTGCGCATGCTGGGCCAGAATCGCGAGTTGAAAGTGCTCCGGAATCTGGACACGACACGCTCGCTGGCGACCATTTTCGGTTTCTACACCGCGCCAGACTATATCTTCCGGAATGATGATCTGCTGGCCCTGGCATCGAGGATGGGTGAGCTGGACAAGGTGCTGTTCCCGGTAGATGCCCGCCAGATTGACTGGTCGGTCTATCTGCGCAAGATCCACCTGGCAGGCCTGAACCGATACGCCCTCAAGGAGCGCAAGGTTTACAGCCTGCGCTCTGCCAAGGCCCGAAAAAAGGCAGCGTGAACCCAGGAGCCCGGTCGCAACGACCGGGCTTTTTTATGCGTGGTCGTTTCCTTCCCGGGTTTGCCATCGGCTCCAATCCAACTATCCTTTAAAAAGCTTCTCGTTCGGCGCAATTTACCGTTGTTTTCTTGCGGGTTACCGACCTTTTTGGGCTAAAAGTTCAGGCGGATTAGGACGTTAGTCTAATTCATTGTGTAGTGGCTAGCATGGTGAACTACCACTATCCGTCTAAAGGGCCGGAGAGGCCTCAACGTCTGAATTCCAAAACCGACAATGACAACAGACTCTGACTAAAGGGGGAGCACAATGACTGGTAAACAGGTATATCCGGTAAGCCCGGAAGTGGCCAAACAGGCCCTTCTGAACCGGGAACAGTATGAAGAAATGTATCGTCAGTCAGTCGAAGACCCGGATACCTTCTGGGGTGAGCACGGCAAGCGCCTTGAGTGGATCAAGCCTTACACCAAGGTGAAAAACACGACCTACGATTACAACAATCTGTCCATCAAATGGTTCGAAGATGGCCAGTTGAATGCCTCAGCCAACTGCCTGGACCGTCATCTGGAAAAGCGCGGCGACCAGACAGCCATCATCTTTGAAGGCGATGATCCCGCCGATTCACGCAACGTGACCTATCGCGAACTGCACGAAGAAACCAGCAAGTTCGCCAACGTCCTTAAAGGTCTGGGCGTGAAGAAGGGTGATGTTGTTACCATTTACATGCCGATGATTGTTGAGACAGCCGTCGCCATGCTGGCCTGCGCACGTATCGGCGCGATTCACTCCGTGGTGTTCGGCGGATTTTCTCCGGAAGCGCTTGGTGCCCGGATTGTGAACGGCAAATCCCGCTTCGTAGTCACCGCTGACGAAGGCGTTCGTGGCGGCCGCAAGATTCCGCTGAAGAAGAACGTGGATGCGGCCCTGAAGAATGAAGATGCCGCCAATGTCGAGAAGGTGGTGGTTGTTACCCGGACCGGCAATTCTGAAGTGCCCTGGAATGACGCCCGCGACGAGCGTTACGAAGACCTGATGAAGTCCGCCTCTGCCGACTGCCAGCCAGAGCCGATGAACGCCGAAGATCCGCTGTTCATGCTGTATACCTCGGGTTCCACTGGTGCGCCCAAGGGCGTTCTGCATACCACCGGTGGCTACATGGTCTATGCCTCCATGACCCACGAGTACGTGTTCGATTATCATGAAGGCGACGTGTACTGGTGTACTGCCGATTTCGGCTGGGTCACAGGCCACAGCTATATCCTGTACGGCCCGCTGGCTAACGGTGCCATCACCGTTCTGTTCGAGGGTGTGCCCAACTATCCGGACAGTTCTCGTATGGGGCAGGTTGTCGACAAGCACAAGGTCAACATCCTGTACACCGCTCCGACCGCAATTCGTGCCCTGATGGCGGAAGGCGAGTCCTGCATGAACGGCACTACCCGTGAAAGCCTGAAACTGCTGGGCTCCGTGGGCGAGCCGATCAACCCCGAAGCCTGGGAGTGGTACCACCGGGTTATCGGCAACAGCAAGTGCCCCATCGTGGATACCTGGTGGCAGACTGAAACCGGTGGCATCCTGATTTCCCCGCTGCCGGGCGCGATTGATCTGAAACCCGGCTCAGCCACGGTGCCGTTCTTCGGTGTTCAGCCGGCACTGGTAGACAATGACGGCAACATCCTTGAGGGCAAGACCGAGGGTAACCTCGTCATCCTGGACAGCTGGCCGGGCCAGATGCGGACGATCTATGGGGATCACGAGCGTTTCGCTCAGACCTATTTCAGCACTTACAAGGGCATGTACTTTACCGGTGACGGCGCCCGTCGCGATGAAGACGGCTACTACTGGATCACAGGTCGTGTCGACGATGTTCTGAACGTGTCAGGTCACCGTCTGGGTACCGCCGAAGTCGAAAGCGCCCTGGTTTCCCACGAGAAGGTCGCAGAAGCTGCCGTTGTTGGCTATCCGCATGACATCAAGGGTCAGGGCATCTATGTCTATGTAACACTGGTACATGGACAGGAACCTTCTGACGAGTTGAAGAAAGAGCTTGTCCAGTGGGTGCGCAAGGAGATTGGCCCCATCGCCTCTCCAGATGTGATCCAGTGGGCACCTGGACTGCCTAAAACGCGTTCTGGCAAGATTATGCGGCGTATTTTGCGTAAGATTGCCGCTAACGAGCACGACCAGTTGGGTGATACCTCTACGCTGGCAGATCCGGGTGTAGTCGATGACCTGATCAGCGGTCGTGCGAACCAGTAACGCCTGTGTGTTACCAGGCCATGTACCTGTAAGGAATCTGTTGAATGGCACAAACAATTATCGTCGCTGATGATCACCCGCTGTTTCGCGCAGCATTGAAGCAGGCGGTCAGTCAGGCGGTGCCCGATGCCGAGACGGTGGAAGTCGACAGCATCAAGGCACTGCAGGCGGCGGTAGAGTCGCACCCGGATGCGGATCTGGTTCTGCTGGATCTCAATATGCCGGGTGCCCACGGCTTCTCGGGGCTCGTCTTCATGCGAGGCCAGTACCCGGGGCTGCCGGTGGTGGTTGTGTCAGGATCCGAGGAATTGCAGGTAATGCGTCGCTCGATTGACTACGGTGCTTCCGGTTTCATACCGAAGTCGGCGCCGCTGCCAACCATTACCGAGGCGATTCAGGCGGTTCTGGAAGGCGACGTCTGGTTGCCGCAGGGAGTGGCCGACAAGATCGAGCGAATGCATTCAGATGCCACCGACTTTTCCGAGAAGCTGGCATCGCTGACGCCTCAACAGTTCCGGGTGCTGGGTATGTTGGCCGAGGGACTTCTGAACAAACAGATCGCCTATGATCTGGATGTGTCGGAAGCCACCATCAAGGCCCATATCACGGCGGTGTTCCGGAAGCTGGGGGTTCGCAACCGG
>Ga0207880_1000564_pt1 | contig 12876 bp, 14 predicted proteins | sample MalvirmetagMSP91_FD_184226 | JGI IMG/M metagenome (GOLD analysis project Ga0207880, IMG submission 184226) | Marine viral communities from the Deep Pacific Ocean - MSP-91 (SPAdes) | ecosystem: Environmental > Aquatic > Marine > Oceanic | place: Pacific Ocean | collected 2011-04-27
GATTAGGTGAACAAATTGTGGAAACTTGTTGAGAACTTTGAACGATTTTAGTTATCCAGTTTTTGTTAGTAAGTATTCCACATAGTAATCCACATAATTCTAGTATATGAAAGTTGTAATTCAGCGCGTAAAATCAGCATCAGTAACCGTCGGAAATGAAATTACCGGAGCTATCGAAGAGGGTTTATTATTGCTGGTGGGAATCCATCAGGATGACACTAAAGAACAACTGGAATGGATGTGTGAGAAGATCCTGAAGCTGCGGATATTTGAAGATGAAGACGAAAAAATGAATCTTTCGGTCAGTGATGTAGGTGGAGGACTTTTAGTAGTGTCACAATTCACTTTATATGGTAATGCAAAAAAAGGAACTCGACCAAGTTTTATAGAAGCAGCTAAACCGGATAAAGCAGAGCCGATGTACGAAGAAATGATCTCTTATTTCAATGGTAATTCGGAACTGAATATACAGACCGGAAAATTCGGTGCTATGATGGAAGTTGAATTAGTAAACGACGGACCTGTCACACTAATATTGGAGAAGTGATTTGGCAGTAATATTCATTTTTATTGATGGTGTTGGAATAGGGAATGAAGGCAAAGAAAATCCTTTCCTCACAGATTCTTATGAAAGTTTTCAGATCCTATCCGGAGAGAATTTTTTTACGAATGGAAAAGGAGTTCGATCATCAAATCAATTATATAAAGCGATCGATGCCAATCTTGAAGTAGAAGGACTTCCTCAAAGTGGAACAGGGCAAACAACTCTATTTTCCGGGGAAAATGCATCTAAAGTAATAGGAAAGCATTTTGGTCCGTTTCCTCATTCCGGAATAAAGCATTTGCTGAAAGAGCATAGTGTTTTTCAGGCGGCTAAAGAAGTGGGAAAGAAACCATATTTCATGAATGCATATCCTCCTATTTTCTTTGAGCACGCAAGTCGGAGAAACAGATGGAGCTGTACAACGCTCATGACCAAAAGTGCTGAAATGCATTTGAATTCTACGGATGATATTCTGGCAGAAAAAGCACTGACAGCAGAGATCGTCCAAAACGCCTGGAGAGAAAAACTGGATATAAATATCCCAAAGATAACAGCTACGGATGCGGCAAAAAGATTACTGAATGTTGTTCCGGATCACGATCTGGTTTTGTACGAATATTATCTCACAGACAAAGCCGGTCATAACAAAAGCATTGATGATGCACGAAGAGTTCTTCAACCACTGGATGAATTTTTACTGCATATCATCAAACATAAAAGAAGTGAAGATGTATTGGTAATAACCAGCGATCACGGAAATCTGGAAGATCTGTCAGTTAAAACTCATACTCGAAATGAAGTCCCGCTATTTGTAATGGGAGAAGGAATTGAGCACTTTAATGATGTGGATAGTTTGGTTGGTGTTAAGGATGGGATAATGAAGATATTAAAGTAATTCTCCCTTCGAAGGGAGATGATTCAATCGATGGTTCTCGATTGAATCCGAGGGATGTTGGATTTATGAGTTAGCTCATATTGTATTTCGATTCCTGTACTTTTGTGCCGACAAAAGTACCAAAAGCTCCCGACAAGAATTATTGGCGCGAACTCCATTACATCGACTAATCATTACAAAAGGTCTTCGTTCTAACTGAACACATTCACAAATCAGCCAGAAGTGTAATGATTGCTCCTGCGGAGCCGCCGATTTCATTGCGTTCTTGGCTCGCCAATAATTCTAAAGGTCGGTGAAGTTGGAAGTATTTATGAAATCTTGATATGGATTAAAAATAGCCGTCTTTCTAATAAACCAGATCTATTTTTGTAAGTTAAATCTATAAATTTAAGTGGGAAGACGAATAGCATTTATTAAATTCTATCCATGAAAAAGAAACTTAGCATTACCCTTCTGGGAATAATCATTCTCTACGGATTATTACTGATTCCCGACAACTCCACTATCAATATTGAAAGTGAAGGTAATTCCACTCCTTTTATCTGGGATCAGGATGAACGATGGGATTTTCTGGAAAGTAAATTTGCTGAAGCAAAAGCGGATAAAGAGATAATTACACCCGGAGTTATTGAGGCATTAATTTCAGATCTGTTCTCAATTGTTGATGAAATTGAAAACAGAGAACCTAAACCGGATGATGTAATTTTCGATGAACTGCTTCTGAGTTTCTTTGAGTTGGCTCCGATTATTGCCGCGCAAGAGGTTCAAAATCCTGAGTTTTTTGAGGTATATAACAGAGCACGAAGAGTGATCAAAGATCTGTCTGCGAAATGGGATATATCAGAAAAAGAATCCAGAGATATTCTTTACAAAACTCTGTACGGAATGCGTGCAACAGTCGAAGAAGTTTTATTGCAATCAGAAGAGCCTATTGATCCGGTTTTGTATGTGAAGGAAGAGGAATCACAAACGCCATCTACAAATATTCTGGGAATAAAAGTTCACAGTGGAGATCTGTTGGTATCACGAGGAGGAGCGGAAGTCTCAGCGCTTATTTCAAGGGGAAATGATTATCCCGGAAACTTTTCGCACGTTGCTCTGATCTATGTAGAGGAAGGAACAAATATTCCTTATTTGATAGAGGCACATATAGAAAGAGGTGTTGCTATCGCTACGCTGGAAGAATACATCAAAGACCGAAAGCTTCGGTTTATGGTTTTACGTCCCAGAGCTGATCTTTCCGAAATAAAGGAAAACCCGATGCTTCCTCATATAGCTGCTAAAGAAATGTTTGAAGAAGTTCAACAACGACACATTCCCTACGATTTCAAAATGAATTTTTATGATCCGGAAGCTATGTTTTGTTCTGAAGTGGGATCATATGCGTACAAAAATAATGGAATTCAATTGTGGGAATCAGAATCAACCATATCATCTAATGGGGTTGTGAAATTACTGAACACTTTTGGCGTCGAGAATTTTGTAACACAAATGCCGTCAGACTTAGAATACGATCCACAACTTTCGGTAGTGGCTGAGTGGAGAAGCGCTGAAAGCTTGTTTGATGATCATTTATACAACGCGGTAATAGACGCCATGCTTGTGTGTGCCGAACAAGGAGAAGAAATCGAATTCAATCCGCGGATGCTTCCTTTTGCAAGGATTATGAAAGGAAACAGTTGGATCAAAAATCAGTTTGAATCGGAAGGACCGATTCCCGAAGGAATGAGTGCAACCCAAGCGTTGAAAAGCGATGCCTTTATACAAAGACATAAAGAGTTGAAAGAGAAAACCTCAACAGCTGTTGATTCATTTATCGAAGAAAACGGATATAAACCACCGTATTGGGAATTAGTTAAATTAGCTGAGAAAGAATCGGGTTGTAAGAACTAGAAATTTTTTGAAATAAAGAGAGTCAGGTTGTAGGATGAGATCAGAGAAGAAGAAAGTACATCTTGTATTAGGTTCCGGAGGAGCCAGAGGAGTTGCGCATATTGGTGTTATTGAAGAACTCGAAAAAGAAGGCTACGAGATCATAGAAGTAATTGGCTGCTCAATGGGTGCGGTTGTTGGAGGAATTTACTGTGCAGGCCAGTTATCTGAATACAAAAAATGGATGCTGAGTCTCACCAAAAAAGGCGTATTTGATCTGTTGGATTTCACATTTACTTCTCAGGGTTTTGTAAAAGGAGAAAAACTGTTCGGAAAACATATCGAGGTTACCGGACAACAGAAAATAGAAGATTTTAAAATTCCTTTTACAGCGGTTGCAACCGATATGAAACATCATAAAGAAGTTCATTTTAAAGAAGGAGACCTTTTTAAAGCCTTGAGAGCGTCGGTTTCTATTCCCGGAATTTTTACTCCTATTGATGATGAAGAACTTGTCTTGGTGGATGGCGGTGTTTTAAATCCTTTGCCCATAAACCTGGTTCAAAAAAGAGATGACGCCATCATTGTAGCAGTGGATATAAATTCCAGAACCATTGTAGAGGATTTATTGATCAAAGAAGAAAAGAAACAACGTAAAAAGTATTGGTTCGAAAACATCCTTCCGGATTCCATAAAAGAGTTTGCACAAAACCACGAAGAAAGAAAAAAGGAATCATTTTCACTGTTTGAGCTCATGGAAAGTACTTTCAGCTTTACACAAGACCGACTTACAGAATTAATGATAGAACATTACAAGCCGGATATTTTAGTCGAAGTGCCCAGAGACACCTGCGATACTTTTGAATTCTACAAATCAAAGCAGTTGGTGGAAATTGGAGCCAGAGCATTCAGAAATGCATTGGCTAAATCTGTTTAGACGGTATACCCGAATAAAAAGCTTTGCGGTAGATATAAAATTTAGTTTATTGATGTAAGCATTAATAATTGGGGTTGTAATGTATGAGCTTGAATTCAAAAGCCACGATGAAATAGAGATACTGGAAGTTGTTGGAACAGGGATGTTGAATTTGGAGTCTGCAATAGAAATAAGCTCCAAAAGCCGGGAAAAAGCACATAACCTTGGCTATCAATTATTAAAGGATTTAAGTAAAGTTGAGTTGGACGCAGGTGTACTGCAGGTGATGGAGTTTTTTGATCCAAAAAAAAATGAAAAACTAAATATTAAACACAAATCCGTTATCGCCGCACTTTTCGTTGAAGGCTCAAAATTAGATTATTGGAAATTCTGGGAAACGGTTGCCAGTAATAATGGATTGGTTTCTAAGATTTTTGTAGATAAAGACCAGGCTTTTAAGTGGCTGCAAAATAAAGCAGAAGAAAAACAAAAATAGCATTATGTTTTCTTCATGGCTAAAGAATACATCCTATCCATAGATCAGGGAACAACCAGTTCCAGAGCAATTCTTTTCAATAAAAAAGGGGAAGTTGAACATGTCGCCCAAAAAGAATTCAAACAACATTTTCCTAAAGATGGCTGGGTAGAACATGATCCAGAGGAGATTTGGAACACCCAAAAAGAAGTAATTGAAGAAGTCGTTTCAAAATATGCTGAAGGCGGGAAAACAATTGCCGCGATAGGCATCACCAACCAAAGAGAAACCACAGTCGTTTGGGATAAGGAAACAGGAGAACCGGTTTATAACGCTATAGTCTGGCAAGACCGAAGAACATCAGATTACTGTGATGAGCTTAGGAATGAAGGATGGTTAGATAAAATACAGCAAAAAACGGGACTCGTTTTAGATAGCTATTTCTCAGGTACGAAGCTTAAGTGGATTCTCGATAATGTTGATGGAGCCCGACAAAAAGCAGAAGAAGGGAAACTTGCTTTCGGAACTATAGATTGCTGGTTGATATGGAATCTTACCAAAGGAGAAAAACACGTTACGGATATTACAAATGCTTCACGTACACTTCTTTTCAATATCCATGATAAAGAATGGGATACAGAACTTTTGGAGCTAATGGATATTCCGGAAAACATATTACCGAATGTTTGTTCATCAAGCGGGGAAATTGCAGCCGCTGAACTTGATTGCTTTGAAAAAGCAATTCCAATTACAGGAATAGCCGGAGATCAGCAAGCAGCGCTGTTCGGACAAATGTGTCTTGAGCCCGGAATGCTGAAGAATACGTATGGAACAGGTTCTTTTATCATGTTCAACACAGGTGAAAAAGCTATTACTTCTGAGAACAACCTATTAACAACGATCGGTTGGCAAATGAACGGAGAGACAACCTATGCTTTGGAAGGTTCTATCTTTATAGCAGGTGCACTGGTTCAGTGGCTTAGAGATGGATTGGGAATTATTGAATCTTCAGCAGATGTAGAAAAGCTGGCCTTGACAGAAAAAGATAATGGAGGCGTGTATCTGGTTCCCGCTTTTGCAGGGCTTGGCGCTCCGCATTGGGATCAAAAAGCACGCGGAGCCATGTATGGATTAACGCGCGGAGCAACAGCCGGACACATAGCAAGAGCCACTCTGGAAGGAATCGCATTTCAGGTGAAAGATGTACTGATGGCAATGGAAGCAGATTCCGGAATTTCAATTAAAGAGCTCCGGGTTGATGGCGGAGCTTCTGTAAATAAAACACTCATGCAGTTTCAGTCTGATATTCTGGGAATTCCGATCGTGAGACCAAAAGTAACCGAAACTACAGCGCTTGGAGCCGCATATTTAGCAGGACTAGCTGTTGGTTTCTGGAAAAGCACGGATGAACTACAAAAGAAATGGGAAATTGATGCTCGGTTTGAGCCGGTAATGAAAACATCAGAAAAAGAAATGTTGTTAGAAAAATGGAATCAGGCGGTAGAGAAGAGTAAGAATTGGGTTTAAATAATTACTAATTCTAAATGATGAATTTTGAATTAGTATTGTTTCAAGAAAGATCGTTATCCCGAATTTATTTCGGGATCTTATGTAAGGGCTAAATTTAATTTTCTATCTAAAATTTGAATAACCAAAATGAATCGTACCGAATCACTTACATCATCCAAATTAATACAAAAGGCTTAGCCTTATGAACCGAAAAGAATCACTAAACCACATCAGAGAATACAACGATTATTGGGATATTCTGATAATTGGAGGAGGAGCAACAGGTTTAGGTTGTGCTGTGGATTCAGCAAACAGAGGCTATAAAACCCTGTTGTTGGATATGGCTGATTTTGCCAAAGGAACATCCAGCAGAAGCACAAAATTGGTTCATGGTGGGGTTCGTTATTTACAACAAGGAGATGTGTCATTGGTGATAGAAGCTTTGCATGAACGGGGCTTGCTTATTCAAAACGCCCCACATTTGGTGAGTCACCAATCTTTTATAGTTCCAAGCTATGAATGGTGGAATGGTCCGTTTTATGGCATAGGAATGAAAGTGTATGATGCTTTAGCCGGAAAACTGGGCATCAAAAAGTCCAAAACACTTTCAAAGGAAGAAGTTCTGGAAAAGATCCCAACACTGGAGCCGGAAGGATTGAGGGGAGGAGTAATTTATTATGACGGTCAGTTTGATGATTCGCGCCTGGCGATCAATTTAGCCCAAACAGCTGCTGATCTTGGGGCGATTCCGGTAAATTATATGAAAGTAAATGAATTGATAAAAGGCGATTCAGGATTTATTGATGGCGTAGTTGCCAGAGATCATATTCATGGAGAAGAATTTACGATCAAAGCCAGAGCGGTTGTTAATGCAACGGGAATTTTTTCTGATTCCATACTTAGAATGGACGATCAGAAGCACGAAAATATAATTCAGTGTGCACAGGGTATTCATTTGGTACTGGATAAAGAGTTTTTACCGGGAGATGCAGCTATTATGGTTCCTCATACTGATGATGGTCGAGTGCTTTTTGCTGTTCCATGGCACGGGAAAGCTCTTGTAGGTACAACGGATACACCAATTGACAAGCCTGCTTTAGAGCCAATAGCATTAGATGAAGAAATAGATTTTATTCTTAAACATGCGAAAGAGTACTTAACCAAAGACCCAACCAGAAAAGACGTAAAGAGTGTTTTTGCAGGATTAAGACCTCTTGTGAAACCACCGGAGTCAAAGTCTACGTCTGAAATATCCAGAAGTCATCACATTCAGATTTCTGAATCCGGATTGGTTACAATTGCCGGGGGAAAATGGACGACCTATAGAAAAATGGCCGAAGACACGATCGACCGGGCGGCAATGGTTGCAGGTGTGGAATTCAAAAAGACAAAAACAAAGAATCAACGTATTCACGGATGGTTAAAAAATGTGGATAAGAACGATCCGTTGAGTGTGTATGGATCAGATAGGGTAGCTATTGAAAAAATAATGGAAGAAGATGATTCTATGAAAGAACAACTGCATCCAGGACTTCCGTATATAAAAGCAGAGATCGTTTGGGCAATAAGAAATGAATGGGCTCAAACCATAGAGGATCTTTTGTCCCGAAGAACCCGGGCCCTGTTGTTAGATGCGGAAGCTGCAATTGAAGTGGCGCCAAAGGTTGCGGAGATATTAGCTGAAGAATTCGGTGAAGATAAAAAATGGCAAAAACAGGAAGTGAAAGAGTTTCTGGAATTGGCTAAAAACTATGTTATAAATTAATGGATTATCAAAAGATACTTAATGAGATAGATTCGGAGCTGAACAAAGAGAAGTTTGGGGGCAAAGTAGCAAACTATATACCGGAACTTGCTGATGTAAAAGAAGATAGTTTTGGCATACATCTTTGTAGTCTGGAAAAAGGAAACTTTGCAATAGGTCAAAGTGACGAACGATTTTCCATTCAAAGCATAAGTAAAGTATTTGCGCTCACAATGGCGTATCCGATGTTGGGAGAGAAGTTGTGGAAAAGAGTTGGTGTTGAGCCCTCTGGAAACCCATTCAATTCTTTGGTTCAATTAGAATATGAATCAGGTATTCCAAGAAACCCACTTATAAATGCGGGAGCACTTGTTATTTGTGATATACTGATCTCTAATCTTCATAACCCAAAACAGGAATTTCTCGAGTTTGTACAAAAGCTGTCGGGCAACCCAAGCATTGGTTTTAATAAAAAGGTAGCTGAGTCCGAGAAAGAAACGGGATACAGAAATGTAGCACTCGCCAGTCTTATGAAGTCATTCGGCAACATTGAAAATCTTGTGGAAGATGTTCTGGATTTTTATTTCTATATGTGCTCGATTGAAATGAGTTGTAAAGAGCTTGCGCAAACCTTTTTGCTCTACGCAAATCATGGAAAACATTTTGTAACCGATGAACGAATTCTGAATGCTTCTCAGTCAAAAAGATTAAGTGCAATTTTGCTTACCTGTGGTTTTTATGATCAGGCAGGGGAGTTTACTTTTAAAGTAGGTCTGCCCGGAAAAAGTGGCGTTGGTGGAGGAATTGTGGCAGTTTTTCCGGAACACTACAGTGTTGCTGTATGGAGCCCAAAGCTAAATAAAGCCGGAAATTCGGTTCTGGGAATGGAGGTTCTGGAAAGGCTTACAACAAAAACAGGATTGTCTATATTTTAATCTATTCGCATGAAAAAAATCATTCAAAACCGAAGCTGGAAATTTCTCTTACTTGAACTATTAGTTGTATTTATTGGGGTTTATGGCGCCTTCTATTTAACAACTTTACGAGAAGAAGCGGTGGAAAGAAGGAACAGGGTCAATTATTATGAAACGTTTCTGTTGAATCTGGATGATCTTTATGCCAAAGCTGTTTCTGCAAAGGAAGAAGTTGACAGTTTAAGAAGTGAATTAGCCAACAATCCGGATTACGAGATATCGCTAAACAGATCTATCGATTTCACTAATAACATGCTGATAGTTAGATCGGGGTTTGAGTCTGAAAACTTCACAACTATCGGAAAAGAATATCTTTCCAGCCTTGACCGAGGATCGAATCTGATCTCTGTTATCGAAAAAAGAGTCGATATTCTGGAAGCAGAAACAAGGAAGTTTTTGATCTACGGAGAAGGAAATGAAAGGGAATTTAAAAAATGGTACGCCGAAGAGCTCGAGGTACTTTCCGATTATTTAGGAGGCCTTCAGTTTACAATATCAAAAGGGGCGGTTCCTGAAACCAGAATTATGATAAAACAACTTAAGGACGAATAAAAAAAGCCATCACTTAGTGATGGCTTTTAAATAATTACTTTAACGAAGAAGTAATGCGCTCAAAGATTTCATCAATGGTTCCTATGCCATCAATTTCTTTAACAACACCTTTTGAAGAGTAGTGATTTTGCACCGGCTCTGTTTCTTCGTGATAAACCTCTAAACGGGTTTTGATCTTTTCCTCGGTATCATCAGTTCTTCCCTGTCCTCTTGAAAGAATTCTGGAGATCAACTCCTTCTCGGGAACAGTAAGAACCACAAAGGCATCAATAGCTTTGTTCTGGTTTTCCGCGATCTCATCAAAAGCTTCTGCCTGAGGAACCGTTCTTGGAAAACCGTCAAGGATAAACCCGCTATCATATTTAGGGTCTTTAAGCTCATCCGCCACAAGATCAACCACGGTTTCATCCGGAACCAACTGACCTGAGTCAAGAATAGACTTAACCTTAACGCCAAGAGGAGTCTGGTTTTTTATCGCAGTTCTAAATATATCACCGGTTGAAAGGTGAGGTATTGAGTATTTGTCCTGAAGTAATTTCGCTTGCGTGCCTTTTCCGGCACCAGGAGGTCCAAAAAGAATAATATTCATCTAAATAAATTTAGTTTTAAAAAAGAAGAAACGGGCTTCCTGTATTTGAAGCCCGAGTCCGGTTCTTAAAAAGAGAATGTTACTTCTTTTTGCTTTCCTGTCCGCGCTCCTTAATACGAGCAGCTTTACCTCTTAGTTCACGCAGATAAAATAGTTTAGAACGTCTTACACTCCCGCGTTTTTTAACTTCGATCTTTGCAATAAAAGGAGAGTAAAGAGGGAAAATACGCTCAACACCAACGTTGCTGCTTATTTTACGAACGGTAAACGTTTTATTAGCTCCGCTTCCACGCTCATTCAATACAACACCTTCGTACTGCTGAATACGTTCTTTTTCTCCTTCACGTACACGGTAGTGAACATTCACTGTATCACCGGCGGTGAATTGAGCGATGTCGTCATTAACTATCGTTTGTTCTACAAGTTTTAGCTTATCCATGATTCTGTTTCTTTGCTGACTAATCAGCCGTTAATAATCTTTCTTAAATTTTTCGTACAAATCTTTTCTTCGTTCTTTTGTTTTTGCAAGAGATTGCTCGCTTTTCCACGCTTCGATCTTTTTATGATCGCCGGATCTTAAGACCTCAGGAACATTCATTCCTTTGAACTCGGCCGGTCGGGTATAAATGGGAGCTTCAAGTAATCCATCCTGAAACGAATCGCTTAATGCGCTTCCGGCATCTCCAATGGCATTCGGTATCAATCTAACCAAAGCATCTGTAATAACCATAGCGGGAAGTTCCCCTCCTGAAAGCACGTAATCACCAATGGTATATTCTTTGGTGATTAATGCATCTCTAACTCGCTGATCGATTCCTTTATAGTGGCCGCACAATATGATCACGTTTTTTAAAAGTGACAGCTTGTTGGCTTCTTCCTGGTTAAACACCTTTCCATCAGGGGCTGTAAAGATAATTTCATCGTATTTCCTTTCAGAAGTCAGATGATCTATACAGCTGAAGATCGGTTGTGGTGTCAGCACCATGCCCGGTTCGCCTCCATAAGGGTAGTCATCAATCTTGTTGTGTTTGTCTTCAGTGTAATCCCGAAGATCATGAACAAAGATCTCAACCAGTCCTTTTTCTTTGGCGCGTTGCACAATGCTATTTTCCAGTGGACCTGTAAGTAATCCCGGAACTGCAGATATGATATCAATTCTCATTTCTAAAGTTCTCCGAGTTCTTCCAGGTTTTGGCAGATGACAGATTCTTCTTCAAAATTTTCCTTAACCACATAGTGGCTAACATTAGGAATAAGAAGAGAGCCGTTGTTAGAAGATACATTCAGAATAGACTGCATGGAGTTCTCGATGATTTCCATTACTGTTCCGATGTGCTCACCATTTGTGTTGTAAACATCAAAGTGAAGCAAGCTGTTTGTTTCTTCAACGTCAGGAATTAAAGTGTTGGCCAGATCTGTTTCCAGATATACGCCTGAATTTTTTAATTCTTCTGCCGCTGTGCGATCAGCGATATGTTCAAAATGTACAAAGAACGAAATTTCATTTCTTTTTTCCTCAGTCCGAATATCTTTAATTCGGGCAGGGAAGTAGTCGCCCCTTTCGTTCCGCAAATACACAACCGTTATTTCATTCAGGATTTCGGGATCGTCAAACTCAAAAATGATTTTAACTTCGCCGTCAAGTCCGTGCGAGCGATCTACGCGCCCGACTAAAGTAAATGGTTGTATATTGGCTTCCTGATTCATAGGAGCCGGATTAAATTATCCTTCAGATTGTTTGCTTTCCCATGCTGCAATAACGGTCTTTCTTGACTCGTCGTCAGAAATAAACCCTTTTAATGTATCAAGATCAGTATCTCTGATATGATCGATAGCTTCTTTAGCAGTCATGTCATCAGAAGTTTGAGTTGAACTTGCTTCAGCTTTTGGCTCTTCAGCAACTTCTTCTTTTTCTTCTTCAGCCGGAGCGTCTTCTGTTTCTTCAACAGTTGCTTCTTCGGTAGCGGGCTCTTCAGTAGCTTCAGCAATATTTTCTTCTACTTCTTCAGCAGCTTCTTTTGCCTCAACTTCCGGCTCTTCTGTTGCTTCAGGAGCTGCTTCTTCAACAACTTCCTCTTCAGCGGGAGCTTCGTCAGTAGTTTCTTCTGTTGCAGCTTCTTCAGCCACTTCAGTTTCAGCTGTAGCTTCTGTCTCTTCAGTAGCTGTTTCTTCATCAGAAGACTCAGTTTCTAATTCAACAGCTGCTTTAGCCGCTTTTTTCTGAACCTGATCTTTAAATTCTTTTTCTTCTGCAGCAAGAACGTCCTTGTGCTTGTCTTTACGGGAATCGCTGTCGTCTCCTTTTGAGTCGCGGTAAGATTTCCACTCAGCAAGTGCTGTTTCAATCTCTTCTTCGCTTTTTCCCCACATCATCAAATGACGCTTGTAAAGAACACCTTCGTTTCTGAGGATCTTGCGTACAGTGTCGGATGGTTGAGCTCCGGTATCTAACCAGTAAAGAATGCGGTCTTCGTTGAGTACCACTTCTTTTTTCTCAGTTACGTTGTCATAACGGCCTACCTGCTCAATGATTCTTCCATCACGAGCAACTTTGCTGTCTGCAACTACAATATGAAAGATTGGTCGTTTTTTACGTCCTTTCTTTTGAAGTCTAATTCTAATCAATGTTGTTCTCCAGTGAGTTGTGTATATATAATGTTACTTACCAATCGGTAAATTTTTTAATCCTTGAAGAGCCCTACCCATCTTTCCCATTTTGGACATGGTCTTCATCATTTTTTTCATCTGTTCGAACTGTTTAATGAGATCATTGATCTCACGGACAGTAGTGCCAGAACCGGCTGCA
>Ga0207880_1000567_pt1 | contig 12823 bp, 10 predicted proteins | sample MalvirmetagMSP91_FD_184226 | JGI IMG/M metagenome (GOLD analysis project Ga0207880, IMG submission 184226) | Marine viral communities from the Deep Pacific Ocean - MSP-91 (SPAdes) | ecosystem: Environmental > Aquatic > Marine > Oceanic | place: Pacific Ocean | collected 2011-04-27
ATTGGCGGGCGGCATCAGGCTGCCGGTCTCCTTCGCGCTCGCCCAGGCGGACTTCTGCGCCTTGTAGGCAGCGTTCGATTTGGGCGCGGTGGCGAGGTAGAGGCAGGCCTGCGCCAGCGCCAGCTCACCCTCCGGGCTGCCGAGAAAGCGATAGGCCTCCATCGCGGCGATGCATTGCGGAAGCGCCTGCGGATCGGCGAGGCCGATGTCCTCGCTCGCCATGCGGATCAGCCGGCGCGCGAGGAACAGCGGCTCTTCGCCTGCCACCAGCATCCGCGCGAGGTAATAGAGCGCAGCCTGCGGGTCGGAACCGCGCACCGCCTTGTGGAGCGCGGAGATGAGATTGTAATGCCCCTCCCGGTCCTTGTCGTAGACGGCAACGCGGCGTTGCAGAAACTCGCCCAGCTCTGCCGGGCCGAGCGGTTGGGAGAGCTTCGCAGCATAGAGCGTTTCGGCCTGGTTGAGCAGGAAGCGACCGTCCCCGTCGGCGCTGGCGATCAGCGCGGCACGAGCCTCTGCGGTCAGAGGTAGAGGGCCTTCCAGTTCCTCGGCGCGGGCGAGCAACTGGCCGAGCGCGTCTGCATCGAGCCGGTGCAGGATCAGCACCTGCGCGCGGCTGAGAAGCGCGGCGTTGAGCTCGAAACTCGGGTTCTCGGTCGTCGCGCCCACCAGCGTCACGGTGCCGCGCTCCACGTAGGGCAGAAAGCCGTCCTGCTGGGCGCGATTGAAGCGGTGGATCTCGTCCACGAACAGCAGAGTCTTGCGGCCCGCCTTCTGCGCGGTCTCGGCAGCGGCGAAGGCCTTGCGCAGATCGGCGACACCCGAGAACACCGCGCTGACGGCCTCATAACGCATGCCGACCGCGCTTGCGAGCAGGCGGGCGATGCTGGTCTTGCCCGTCCCGGGTGGACCCCAAAGCACCATGCTGGAGAGCTTGCCCGCGGCGATCATGCGCCCGATCGCGCCCTCAGGTCCGGTCAGGTGCTCCTGCCCGATGACCTCGCCCAATTCCTGCGGGCGCAGCCGGTCGGCGAGCGGGGCGTCCCCGGCGGGTGCGTCGTTCGGCGCGGGCTGGGGAATATCATCGGCGAAGAGGTCGGCCATGCTGGTGAGATAGGCGCGGGAAGCCCGGATTGCCAAGAGAGCCGGGCGAGCGCATCATTGCAACCGGGTCGCGAGGAGAGAGTGAAGGGGAAAAGTCATGCAACAGGCTGTGAAAGCTGCAGCGCCGTGGCACCTTTGGGTCGTCGGCATAGTGTCGCTGTTGTGGAACGGGTTTGGGGGGTACGATTACATCATGTCGCAAACCGGCAACCTTGCCTATCTCAGCCAGATGGAAGGCAGCATGGGCGTGACCGCCAAGGAGGCAATCGCCTATTTCGAGAGCTTTCCGCTCTGGGTGGAATTTGGCTGGGGGCTGGGCGTGTGGGGATCAATTGCCGGGTCTATCCTGTTGCTGTTCCGAAGCCGTTTTGCCCTCCATGCCTTCGTTGCTTCGCTGATAGGCCTGTTGGCTGCCATGCCGTGGCAGTTCGCCAATCCTTTGCCAGGCATGACTGATTCGCCGGTGATGGCTATCATGACTGTCGTGATAACGGTCATCATCCTGTTCCTCGCCTGGTATTCACGGGCGATGATGCGGCGCGGCGTGCTACGCTGAGCCCTGCTTCGTCGCGATCAGCCGAAGATAGGTGTCTGCGACGGCCTTGTTGATCGCATCCCAGCTATAGGCGCGGCTGGCCAGTTCCCCCGCTGCGCCATGCGCGGCGCGCAGCGCCGGGTCTACGGAATAGGCCGCCAGCGCATCGGCATAGGCGCCGATCTCGCGCGGCTCGATCAGCCGCCCGGTTTTGTTGGCGGCAACGAGGCTGGAGGAGCCTGTGGCGCGCGCAGCCACCACCGGTACACCGCAGGCCATCGCCTCCAGCGTGACATTGCCGAATGTCTCGGTGACAGACGGGTTCAGGAGCACGTCCATGCTCGCAACCGCGCGGCCGAGATCGGTGCCGCCCTGGAAACCGGCGAATACTGCGCCGGGCAGCTGCGCCTCGAAGGCTTCGCGCGCCGGGCCGTCGCCGATCGCCAGCACGCGGTGAGGGGTGCCGCGCTTGCGTAGTTCCCCGATCGCCGCGGCAAAGACGTCGAGGCCCTTTTCGAGCACGAGCCGCCCGAGGAAGCCGACCGCCATCTCCTCGTCGCCGATGCCCATCGAGCGCCGCCATTCGAGGCTGCGGCGATCGGGCGAAAAGACCTCGCGATCGACGCCGCGCGCCCAGATGCCGATATCGGTGTGCATGCGCTGTTCGCGCAAAGTGTCGGCCATGCTGGGCGAGGGCGTCACCAACGCGTCGCAGCGCCGGTAGAGGCGCCGCAACAGCGCCTCGATCACTGGCTCCACGAAACCGAGATGGTAATAACGCGGATAGGTCTCAAATCGCGTGTGAACGCTGGCCAGGACCGGCAGTCCCTGCTTGCGCGCCCATTTCACCGCCGCTTGTGCTCCGAAATCGGGAGAGGAGATGTGGATGATATTGGGCGCGAATTTGGCGAGATCCGCGCGCACCGCATCGTCAAGGCCAGTTGCCACGCGATATTCACCGCGGCCCGGAATGGCGAAGGACGGGAGCGAGACGAGGTCGCCCTGCGGCTCGAATGCCGGTTCCTCGATCGTGGGCGAATAGACGCGGACCTGCGCGCCCTGCCGCAGCAGATATTCGACCAGCCGGTTGAGCGCACGGTTCGCGCCGTCGGTGACCATGTTGTAATTGCCGCTGAACAGCGCGACGCGCAGCTTAGCCGGAGTGGTTACAGCATTCATGCCAGCCTGTTAGGCGAGCCGCGCGCGATTGGCGAGAGGGGGCGACCCGCAAGCCGCCCCTGTCGTCAGGCAGCCTTGGCGCGCTTGGCCCGCTTGCGCTCATGCGGGTCGAGATGCGCCTTGCGAAGTCGGATGCTTTCGGGGGTCACCTCGACCATCTCGTCATCGTCGATGTAGGCGATGGCCTGTTCGAGGCTCATCTTGCGCGGCGGGGTCAGGCGGATCGCATCGTCCTTGCCCGACGAGCGGATATTGGTGAGCTGCTTGGACTTCATCGGATTGACTTCAAGATCGTCGGGCTTGGCGTTCTCGCCGATGATCATGCCTTCATACAGCTTGGTCCCGGCGCCGATGAACAGCTCGCCGCGCTCTTCCAGCATATTGAGCGCGTAGGCGTTGGAATCGCCCGATTCCATCGAGATCAGTACGCCGTTCTGGCGGCCTTCGATGCGACCCTTGTAGGGGCCGTATTTCTCGAACAGGCGGTTCATGATCCCGGTGCCGCGCGTGTCGGAAAGGAATTCGCCGTGATAGCCGATAAGGCCGCGCGACGGAGCGGAGAAGGTGATGCGGGTCTTGCCGCCGCCGCTGGGGCGCATATCGGTCATCTCGGCCTTGCGGTTGGCCATTTTCTCCACGACCGTGCCTGAGTGTTCGTCATCGACATCGATCACGACGGTTTCATAGGGTTCGGTGCGGTTGCCGTCCTCGTCTTCGCGGAACAGCACGCGGGGCCGACTGATGCCCAATTCGAAGCCTTCGCGGCGCATGGTTTCGATAAGCACGCCCAGCTGCAATTCGCCGCGTCCGGCGACTTCGAAGCTGTCCTTGTCCTCGCTCTCGGTCACGCGGATGGCGACATTCGATTCAGCCTCGCGTTCGAGACGGTCGCGGATCATGCGGCTGGTGACCTTGCTGCCTTCGCGGCCCGCGAGCGGACTGTCATTGACGGCAAAGCGCATCGACAGCGTCGGCGGATCGATCGGCTGGGCCTGCAAAGGCTCGGTCACCGTGGGAACGGCGATGGTGTTGGAAACGGTGGTGGTCGTCAGGCCGGCGATGGAGACGATGTCGCCAGCCTTCACCTCGTCCACCGGTACTCGATCCAGCCCGCGATAGGCGAGCAGCTTGGACGCTCGGCCCGTCTCGACCACCTTGCCCGAGGCATCGAGCGCGTGGATCGCCTCGTTGGTCTTGAGCGATCCGCTGTAGACCAGGCCCGTCAGGATACGGCCGAGAAAATTGTCTCGGTCGAGCAGGGTGACGAGGAACTTGAATTCGCCCTCCGGGTCCGCCGAGGGGGCGGGGACATGGCTGACGATCTTTTCGAAGAGCGGCTCCAGCGTGCCTTCACGCAAGGACGGATCCTCGTTCGCATAACCGTTGCGGCCCGAGGCATAGAGCACCGGGAAATCAAGCTGCTCGTCGGTCGCTTCGAGGGTGACGAACAGGTCGAAGACCTCGTCGAGCACTTCCTGGATACGCTCGTCAGGGCGGTCGACCTTGTTGACCACCACGATGGGTTTCAGGCCCAGCGACAGCGCCTTGCCGGTCACGAACTTGGTTTGCGGCATTGCCCCTTCGGAGCTGTCGACCAGCAGGATCACCCCGTCGACCATGCTCAGGATACGCTCCACCTCGGCGCCGAAGTCGGCGTGGCCGGGCGTGTCGACAATGTTGATGTGGTAGTCTTTCCACTCGACCGAGGTAGGCTTCGCAAGGATGGTGATCCCGCGTTCCTTCTCCAGGTCGTTGGAATCCATTGCGCGCTCTTCTACGCGCTGGTTGTCGCGGAAGGTGCCGGACTGGCGGAAAAGCTGATCCACCAAGGTGGTCTTGCCGTGGTCGACGTGGGCGATGATCGCCACATTGCGTAGCTGAGCGGACATGAACGGTCCTTCGGATAGTCGTTCGAGAATTGCGGAGGCTTTTCGCAAGTGCGAAATCGAAGGGGCTCCTACAGAAGCAGGTCGTTTCCCGCAAGCGCCATTCTTTTCGTGGGAGCGCGATCGGCTCCGAAAGAGGATCTTCTGCGCCAGCGCACTGTTGCATAAAAGATACAAGGTCGGTTGCAACTGCAACCATCCGTTCATCTGCGATTGTTCAGACCAAAATACACGAATAATTTGTCACCGACCGATAATTCAAGGTCGCCCGGACACCTGAAAAAGTTCTCTGGCAGGACTGAAACGGGGCCGGTGGAGAGGAGAAAATTGATGAACACGTCTGCTTCGGGCGTAGCCCGTTTCGTCCGCGTCTCTCTTTGTGGTGCGGCTATTGCTGCGCTGGCCTTGCCATTTGTAGCCAACGCTCAGGGCACGGCACCTGCGAGCGATAGAGTCGAAGGCGATACCGAAGATAATATCGCCAGTGGCAATGCCATTATCGTCACGGCGACCAAGCGCGAGCAGACATTGCAGGAAACACCGGTGGCGGTCAGCGTGACCAGTGCCGAGACGCTCGAGCGCGAACAAATTCGCGACCTGAAGGACTTGCAGGCGGTCGTACCGTCATTGCGCGTGGGTCAGTTGCAAAGCTCGACCAACACCAATTTCATCATTCGCGGCTTCGGCAACGGCGCCAACAATGCCGGTATCGAGCCTTCGGTCGGCGTATTTGTTGACGGTGTCTATCGTTCGCGCACCGCTTCGCAGATTGGCGATCTTCCCGACGTGCAGCGCATCGAAGTGCTGCGCGGGCCGCAATCTACGCTGTTCGGAAAGAACGCATCGGCGGGTGTCATCTCGATCGTGACGAACGAGCCTTCTTTCACGCTGAAAGGCGGTGCGGAACTCCTACGGCAATTATGACGCCATAGTGGCCAAGGGTCACGTCTCCGGCCCGGTATCCGACAATTTTGCGCTCGGCCTAGCGGGAGGTTTCAACAGACGTGACGGCTTTGCTAATGACCCGACGGGTGGAGAGGCGACCAACAGCCGGGACCGCTGGTTCGTGCGCGGTCAGGCGCTTTATGACAATGGCGACGATCTGAAGGTTCGGGTGATCGCCGATTACGACCGCATCGACGAAAATTGCTGTGCGGTGGTTAATGTCCAGCCTTCCGCCTTTACGCAGGCATTGCAGTTCATCGGCGGCCAGACCAACGATCCGAACGATCCTTTCGCAGATGTCGTCTACAACAATTTTCCGTCGACGAACGAAGTCGAGAATTACGGAATTTCCGGCCAGATCGACTATGATCTGGGCGAGGTCGAGCTGACCTCGATCACCGCCTATCGCCAGACGCGCGGCGACTTCATGCAGGACGTCGACTTCACCTCGGCAGACCTGTTACGCCGTATGAACCAGCAGCGCTTCAACACGTTCACGCAGGAATTTCGCGCCACCGGCCAGTTCGGCCCGGTGACCGCACTGGCGGGCGTCTATTATTTCAACGAGAAGGTCGAGGAGGATCAGCAGGTGCTGACGGGCGCCGATTTCCGTCCCTTCGCCAATGTCCTGCTATTGCAGCAGCTGGGTCAACCGCTGACGGCCGCCGAGCAAATCATCGGTACGCTCTATTTTAATCCCGCCCAATATGTCGGCCAGTTCTTTGCGGAGGGCCCGGCCGAGAGCGGACGATTCTCGCTCGACAACGACGCGTTGTCCTTCTTCGCACAATTCGATGTGGAGCTGATGGAAGGCCTGACCCTGACGCTGGGCGGCAATTACACGATGGACCACAAGACCGGCTCGACCGAATATGAATCTTTCGATACCTTCTCGGGCGTGGATCTAGTCGATGCGGGCGAACGGCTCGCCTACGTCGCGCAGGCCGTTGGAACGGCGCAGGGGTTGGGTCGCCCGGCCACCTTCACCGAAATCGGCACCTATGCCGCGACCAACCAGGCACAATTCGGCCAGTTCCTGGTCGACGGCGCGACCTTCGCAGCAGCGACCGAACTTCCGGCCAGTCTCAATCCGCTGCTGATCGGGCAGGACCTGCAGAACTTCCCGCCCTTCATCAACATTCCCAACGCCATCGAGGACGGCAAGACCGACGACGAGAACTTCTCCTACACGATCCGCCTCGCTTATGACGTCAGCCCCGATCTAAACGTCTATGCGAGCTATGCGACCGGCTTCAAGGCTAGCTCTTTCGCGCTGAGTCGTGACAGCCGTCCGTTGGCGAGCGATATCCCTGCGCTGATCGGCGCCGGGCTGGGCGTGAACAATCTCACCCCGGGCAGCCGCTTTGCGGGACCGGAAGAATCGACGGTGATCGAGTTGGGCGTGAAGGGCAATTGGGGCCGCTATTCTGCAAATCTCACGGGCTTCCGTCAGGATATCGACGGCTTTCAGTCGAATATCTTCACCGGCACCGGCTTTATCCTCTCCAACGCAGGCAAGCAGCGCACATGGGGCGTGGAGTTCGAAGGCATCGCCAACCCCGTCGATCCGCTGACGCTGAACCTCGCCGTGACCTGGCTGGACCCCTCATATGTCAGCTTTCCGCTTTCTTCGGTCGGGGACCTGTCCGGCACAAGCCCTGCGGGTATTCCGGAGTGGAGCGTTGTCGTGGGGGCGCAATGGGACCAGCCACTGGCCAATGGCGACCGGGTGATTGCGCGAACGACTTTCAACCACGAATCCGAAGCCTACATCGTCGATGGCCTTCCTGCCTTCCTCGACGCGACCTTGCCCGATGGCGGTCAGGCACAGGCCATTGCAGCTTCCCAGCAATTCACCCGGCAGGTAGATGAGCTTTCGGCTTCGCTGACCTATGTCCTGACCGCCCACGATATCGAGCTGAGCATATGGGGGCGTAACCTGACGAACGACCGCTATTTCAATTCGTTGTTCGACACACCCGCACAGCCACTCTCGATTTCGGCCTATCTTAACCAGCCACGTACTTATGGCCTATCTGCGCGTGTGAAGTTCTAGACCCCTTCCTAGTCGCGAAGTCAAAGGGGGCCTGCTGGTCCCCTTTTTCTTGCCATAGGCGTGTAAAAATGTTGCCATGCCGACCATCGAACTGACGGAAGAGGGGGAATTACGATGGAATGGATGCTTTTGCCATTGAGGCGCTACGCCGATTTCAGAGGCCGCTCGCGGCGCAAGGAATACTGGATGTTCCTGCTTGGCGTGATCATTGCCGCTATTATCCTCGGCGTGGTCGAGAGCGTGCTTGGCATCGGGGGATCGGTTGGCGGCTTCTACGGCCCACTGACAATCCTGCTTTTGGTTGCGATCGTCATACCCAGCATCGCGGTGCAGGTGCGCCGCTTTCATGACCAGGACAAAAGTGGCTGGTTCGTGCTGCTCGGCCTCATTCCCTTTGTCGGTGGGCTGATCGTGCTGGTATTCATGCTGCTCGAAGGAACGAAAGGCCCGAACCGCTTTGGTCCCGATTCCAAGGGAGCCGGATCCGAAGTCTTCGAATAGGCGCTGGATAACCACCTCTTAACGAAGGGCTGGCAGGTCCAGCCCAAATCCTGCGGGCGAGGGGGCTTTGCGAAGATGGAATGGATGTTGTTGCCGTTCAGGCGCTATTTCGACTTTGCGGGTCGCTCGCGCCGCATGGAATTCTGGATGTTCCAGCTGTTGAACCTGCTGGTCTCGATGATTTTCCTAGGTGTTCTGTTCAGCGGTTTTCCGTGGAGCGACCTGATGAATGACACAGCGCCCGATTTTGGGCCCAATCCAACGCCCGGCGAGATTTTCGGCATATTCGGCCCGATGTTCTGGCTGGGCAGCGGGCTCTATATGCTCTGGGCACTGGCAATCCTCATCCCCGGCATTGCCGTGACCGTGCGACGGCTGCATGATCGCGACATCTCGGGCTGGTGGTATGCGGGCCTGTTCATCGCCGGGTTCATTCCTATCGTGAACATCGTCGCCATGATCGGCTGGCTCGTGCTGCTGGTGATCCTGTTCCTGCCCGGCACAACCGGCCTGAACCGCTATGGCCCTGATCCGAAGGACCCGGCGCAGGCCAGCATTTTTGCCTGATTTGAGCGGCTAAAGGCTGCGCAGCGCGCTGGCGGGACGCGCCCGAAGCAAAGGCAGCGAGGCGGCGAGGGCAAAGCCAAGCACAAGGACAAGGCCTGCGCCCAGCACGGCGAGGATGCGCGGCCAGTCGGGCATCCACTCGAACTCGAACAGCTGGACCACGACCAGCCAGCCCAGCGCTGTGCCCAGCGCCAGCGCGACGCCTGCCAGCAGAGCGGCCAGCGCCACGAATTCGGCCAGTTGCAGGCCCAGCAGCTGGCCCCGGCTCGCACCCAGCACGCGCAAAATCACGGTGTCGTACAATCGGGAGGCGCGCGCGGCGGCGATTGCGCCCAGCAGTACGGCTATGCCCGCCAGCACCGCGACAGACGCGGCGGCGAGCACCGCCAGCGCCACCTGGTCCAGGATCGCGCGCGCATCCTTCAGGAGCGGGCCGACCTCGATAACCGAGCTCGACGGAAAGGCGCCGACAAGCGCGCGCAACAGGCCAGGCGCGTCCTGTCCTGAAGCGCCGCCCTCGGAAAGGCTGATCGTCGCGGCGATGTTATGCGGCACATCGGCCAGCGCATTTGGAGAGAATACGAGCACGTAATTGAAGCCCATGCTTTCCCAGTCGATGCGCCTGATACTGGCGACGCGCGCGCTGCGCTCCGTTCCTAGAAGGCCGATAGTGATATAGTCGCCTACGTCGATGCCTGCAGCCTCGGCCAGTTCTTCGTCGATCGAGACCAGCGGCTCACCGCGGTACAGTTCCGGCCACCATTCGCCTTCAACCAGCACATTGCCGCTCGGCAATGTGCGCGCATAGGTCAGGCCACGTTCGCCGCGCAGGCCCCATGCGCCGTCCGGAATCTCTTCCAGCTCGGCAACGCGGGTCATGGCCTCCTTCGGGCCATAGGCGAGGACGCTGCCGCGCATGGTCGGTACGGTCTCGACTTTTGAGCCACCCGCCTGCTCGCCCACGATGGTGAGGAAATCAGCTACCCCGTCACGCGGTATGTCGAGCACGAAATAATCGGGCGCGCGGTCGGGAACAGTGCGGCGGATATTGTTCTCAAGGCTGGTCTGTACGGCAGCGAGCAGGACGAAGGCGGCGAGGCCGAAGCCCAGCGCCGTCACCAGCGCGCCCGTCGCGGCGCCGGGGCGGTGCAGATTGCCGAGCGCGAGGCGAAGGACCGGGCTGGCGGGCTTGGGAACCTTCGCGGAAAAATGGCGGATAGCGAGGCCAAGCAGCGCCAGCAGGCCAAGCATTCCTGCTGCGCCGAGCAGGAACAGGGCAGAGAGGCCGGGATTGCGCGAGCCGATCAGCGCCAAGGCGACGATCCCCGCCACGCCCAGTGCCACCGGAAGTGCTGCACCGCGCCAGTCCCGCGCAAGCGGCGATACGCGACTGCGCATCAGTGCCATGGCGGGGAAATTGCGAGCGCGGGCCAGCGGCGGGGCGGCGAAGATCAGCGCGACCAGCAGGCCGAATGCGGCAGCGCGCAGCAGCGCCAGCGGATCGAATACGAAGCCGGTTTCGACGGGCAGAAGGGAGCCGAGCGCGGAGGCGAGTATCGGCGTCACCAGCAATCCCGCGACCAGCCCCATTGCCGATCCTGCCAGCGCTGCAGCGCCGATCTGCAGGGCATAGATGCGGGCGATCCCGGTGCTCGTCGCGCCGAGGATCTTGAGCGTGGCAATGGAATTGCGGCGTGCCTCCAGATAGGAGCTCACCCCGCCGCCAATCCCGATACCGGCGATCACCAGCGCGGCCAGCCCGACCAGCGTCAGGAATTCTCCCATGCGGGAGACGAACCGATCCGCACCGGGTGAGGCGCGGGCGCTGGTGCGAATGTCGAATCCTGCCTCGGGATAGGCCTCCTCGATCACTTCCTCCACCACTTCGGGATCGTCATTGCCGTCAAAGGCAATCCGGGTCTTGGATTGGTACATCGCACCTGGCAGGGTGAGCCCGGCACTTTCGGGAAAGTCGTAGGAGACGATAATCGTCTGTCCGAGCTGGAAACCTTCGGAGAGGCGATCCGGCTCGTCCGCTATGATGCCACCCACCGTCAGCGATCCGCGCCCCACGGAAAAGCTGTCTCCCACCGACAGGTCGAGCCGTTCCGCCGCGCCTTGCGCGATCCATGCGATGCCAGGAGGGGGGGCACCGGCGCTTTCGCCAGAGGCCAGCGTCATCGCGCCATAGAGCGGCCAGTTATCGGCCACAGCCTTCAACTCGACCGGGGAGGCAGCCTCGTCGGTACTGGCCATGGCCTGCATGCGAAGCCCGGGAGAAAGCGTGCCATATTGGGCGAGGAAGGCGCTTTCCTCATCGCTGAGCGGGCGCTGCCAGAGCTCGACCTCGAGATCGCCGCCGAGAATTACCTGGCCTTGCGAATCCAGCTCGCCATGAATGGCCGATGTCAGCGTTCCTATCGCCGCAAGTGCGCCGACGCCGAGGAAAAGGCAGACCAGCAACAGGCGCAGACCCCGAAACCGGCCATTGAGGTCGCGCCGGGCGATGCGCCACGCCGTACCCCAGGTCAGGGCGTCCGAACTCCTGCTCATGCAGATGCGCTGTCGGCCGCGATCACGCCGTCCGCCAACCGCACGACGCGGTCGCAGCGGGTTGCCAGCGCCTCGTCATGAGTGATCATGACAAGGGTTGCGCCAGTCTCTGCACGGCGGCCGAACAACAGGTCTATGATCGCTTCGCCTGTGCTCGCATCAAGATTTCCGGTTGGCTCGTCAGCGAAGAGCAGCGGCGGGCGCGGGGCGAGTGCGCGGGCAATGGCAACGCGCTGTTGCTCGCCGCCAGAAAGCTGCGCGGGATAATGGGTGAGGCGGTGGCCGAGACCGACCGCCTCCAGCTCCGATGCTGCTCGAGACCATGCATCCTTGTCGCCTGCCAGTTCCAGCGGGGTGGCAACGTTTTCCTGCGCGGTCATCGTGGGCAGCAGGTGGAACGCCTGCAGCACGATGCCGATGCGCCCACGCCGGGCCAGCGCCAGTGCGTCCTCGCCCAATGTCTCGAAATCGGCCCCCGCCACATTGAGCGAGCCGCCGCTCGCCCGCTCCAGGCCGGAGAGTACCGCCATCAGCGAACTCTTGCCCGAACCTGATGGGCCGAGCAGGGCAATCGTCTCGCCCTTGGCCACGGTAAGGTCGATACCGCGCAGAATTTCCACTGCGGCGCGGCCTTCGCCAAGCGTCAGGCGCAGATCCTTTGCTGCGATAACGGGTTCGGACATGACTGGGGGTGAGCCTGTTGAGGGGGTTGTCACTTTGCTGCGATGACATAGCTATTAGGCCCACGCAAGGCAGCGAGGTGTCCAGGCGACATGCGTATCAACTTTGTTACAATTATTACGGTTCTGGCGCCTCTTTTTGCGCTTTCGGCTTGCGATAATGGGGCCCCAGCGGTCCAGAGCGGGGCCGAGACCGCACAGAACGAGGCGGAGCGGGTGGTGGTCGCAGGGCCGGAGCGGGTCATCCTCGCTTTCGGAGACAGCCTGTTCGCCGGCTACAATCTTGGTGAGGACGAAGGCTATCCCGAGCAATTGGAGGCGGCCCTGCGAGCGCGCGGCATCAATGCGCGTGTGGTGGATGGCGGCGTATCGGGCGACACCACCGCGGCAGGAGCGCAGCGCATCGCCTTCCTGCTCGATCAGCAGGTCGAGGCGCCTGATCTCGTGCTGGTGGAACTTGGCGGCAACGACATGTTGCGCGCGCTTTCGCCCGAGCAGACGCGGGCCAACCTCACCACCATCCTGGAAGCGCTCGCGTCGCGCGATATTCCAGTCCTGGTCATGGGGATGCGCGCGCCGCCCAATCTTGGTGCGGATTTTCAGGCGGAGTTCGACGCCATCTATCCGGCGCTGGCCGAAAAATACGATGCCGAGCTGGTGCCGTTCTTCCTGGAACCTGTCTACGATCAGCAGTCACTGCTGCTCCCCGACCGTATCCACCCGACCGCCGAAGGGGTGAGCGTTCTGGTCGAGCATACGCTGGGCGAGGTGATCGAGGCGCTGCCGCCTGCCGACTAGCGCGCTCAGTCGCGCCTTG
>Ga0207880_1000569_pt1 | contig 12797 bp, 9 predicted proteins | sample MalvirmetagMSP91_FD_184226 | JGI IMG/M metagenome (GOLD analysis project Ga0207880, IMG submission 184226) | Marine viral communities from the Deep Pacific Ocean - MSP-91 (SPAdes) | ecosystem: Environmental > Aquatic > Marine > Oceanic | place: Pacific Ocean | collected 2011-04-27
AAACTCAATACCGACAAGGCACCCAGCTACGGCGCAGCAATCGCTGAGCTGAAACGCGAAGGCAAACTGGCGGCGGAAACCGAGCACCGGCAGGTGAAATATCTGAACAACGTGCTCGAGGCCGACCACGGCAAGCTGAAGATGCTGATCAAGCCGGTACGTGGCTTCAAGTCGATGCCAACGGCCTACGCCACGATCAAGGGCTTCGAGGTCATGCGCGCCCTACGCAAAGGACAGGCCCAGGCATGGTGCCTGCAGCCAGGTATCATGGGGGAGGTGCGCCTGGTTGAAAGAGCATTCGGAATTGGACCCTCGGCCCTGACCGAAACCATGATTATGCTCAATAAGCATTTCGCCAATGCTGCCTAATCCCCCAACTGGGTGACGCCGCGCGGCCGTGCCCCATGTTTGCAACAGAGCCCTCTCTGGAAAATATTGGGCGGGGCGCGCCGGCGTAAGAGCCGAGCGCGCCCGCCTAATCAGAACCGCGTGCTCAACTGGATGCCGTAAGTGGCAGGCTTGCCGGCGTAGCGGATCACCGCGTCCTGCCCCTTTTCCACCGTGGTCCAGTAATATTTGTTGAAAATGTTGCGGCCGAAGAGGCCGACCCGCCAATTGCCGTCGGGTGACTTCACGCCGGCCCGGAGATCGACCAGGACATAGGGATTGAGGTCATAATTGCCCTTGCCTCCGGCGATCAGCAGATCGTTGCCGAACGCGGCAGTCGTGCGGCTATGATAGTTCACCGCGCCAGCGACATAGGCTTCCATGCTGTTGGAAATAGGGAAGTCATACTGAGCGTCGCCAGCCAATTGCCATTTGGCCGCATAGGGGAAGCTCTCGCCCGAATAGTCGGCGAAAATACCACCGGCATTATAGCCCGTATACTGCTTGATCTTACTGTCGAGATAGGTTCCCGAAGCGCTGATGTTCAGGCCGCGTGTCGGTTGCCACACCAGTTCCAGTTCAGCACCCTGGAGACGGGATTTCGGGATGTTGACCAACTGCTGAATGCGGCCGAACACCAGATCCTGAAGCACCACATAGATCTGCTTGTCACTATAGTCATAATAGAAGGCGGCACCATTGATCTGCATGGTGTGCCCGAACAGTGGGGCCTTGAAGCCGACTTCGTAGGCAAGCAGCGATTCTTGCTTGACCGGAAGATTTGAAGTGAATGTCGAAGCGGCGAAGGCCGGGATGCTACCCGCCTTATAGCCTCGGCTGACATTCGCGTAGAGGAGCGTTGCGCCTGGCGTCTTGTAGTTCAGGCCCACGCGCCAGGAAACATTGTCCTCCCGCAGGCGGCCGATGGAGGCGGCAGGATTGAAATTTTCGTCCAGGGTGGTGCAGTCACCGACGGAAACCGGCATGATCGGCGTCGTCTTGGTGCCGATATTATAGTAGAATTGCTGCGTGCCGAGGCTGAGTTCCGCGAACGCCGGTTCCGCCGCCACCGCGCAGCTGCGACCATCCCGATTGGTCTTGGTGTACCGCATGCCGCCCTGCAACGTGACATCAGGGACGATTTCCCATTCGACATTGCCGAACACCGCATAGGATTTGATCGTGTTGTCGCTCAGCCCGTTCGTCATCGAAAAGTCCAGGCCTTCCGGCCCGATATAGCCGAATTCCCCATTCGTGCCGATCGGCCCAAGGCCTGCGAACACGCCATGCGCGTTGGATGCATCCTTCACATAATAAGTGAAGAGCTGATGCACCTTGTGGTGGGAATAATTGCCGCCCAGAATCCACTGGATCGGTCCATTCTCGCCTTCAAGACGCAGTTCCTGGTTGAACGCCTTGACCGTGCCGGTGCCGTAACGGTCGCCGGTTTCATACGTATATCCATCATTGTCATAGAAGGCCTTGGTGCTGAAGCTCTGATAGGCCGTGATGGAAACCAGCCGGAGATCGTCCGTCAGTTCATAATTGATCCGCCCAGACAGCATCCAGAACCAGTCGTCGCGGCCGTAGTCCCGGTCAGGCCCCCAATCCGCGGCGCGCGCGTTGTTTGGCGGCAAAGGATAGTTTGCGACGCCGGCAATGATTCCCGACGGCACCTGCGGATCGATCTTGCGGACCTGCGGCGCGATCGTATCGGATTTATCGATCCAGCCGGTTCCGTTCAACGCCACGGTCAACCGCTCGGTCGGCTCCCAGTCGAGCAGCGCCCTTCCCTGCCATTGTTCCTGACGGCCGAGCGTATCGTTGCGCGTGTAGCTCTTCTGCCAGTCGCCGCCCTGCACCGTCCGAACGGCAAGACGCCCTTTCAAGGTGCTGCTTAGCGGGCCGCTGACGAACCCAGTCGCATCGAGCGTATTGAACCGGCCATATTCGGCATCCACCCCGGCGGAGAATGTATCGGTGGGCTTGGCCGCGATATAGTTGAACGCACCGCCCGTAGAATTCTGGCCGTAAAGCGTGCCCTGCGGCCCCTTGAGCACCTCGACCCGTTCCAGATCGAAGATCGCGCCCTTGGTCATGAAGCTGTAGGGCAGGGGGACTTCATCGACATAGACGCTGACGGTCGGACCCGCCGAAAGGCTCTGATCGACGAAACCGACGCCGCGCAACGTATAGAAGGGAACGCCCAGCGCGGTTTCCGCATAGGCGAAGCCGGGAACCGTCTTGACCAGATCGGCCGCCGTCGAAACACCGCGCTCGATCAGGGCATCCCCCGAGATCGCGGCGATCGACATGCCGACATTGTTGATCGACTGGGCACGCTTTTGCGCGGTAACAACGATGTCTTCGATGCCTGACTGTGTTACTTCACTAGTCGGAGGGGGCGCCGCGGAAACGGGAGCATCTTGTGCATAAAGTGGCGATGTTGAAAATGCCAATACCCAAAGGGAAACCCCACGCGATATAGAAATCCCCATGCTCTTCATAACATCCTCCTCCCAGGTTTATGCCAGAACAACTAGATTTGGTCCGTTTTGAAGACCTGTGTTTCTGGCTTTCAATTCATCCTCACCTATTGGTATTGCTATCGATACCGTCATTATCTTGTTGGCGGTTACGCTTCCTCCATGAGTTCAAGATATCGGTGAATCTCAATCCCAAAGGGCAAACCATGGAACCGGCCGGGCCGATTTCCCTAACATGTTGCAGAGTTTTTCTTAAACACGTTACAGGTTCGACATACCGCCGCTCGGGGAAACCTGTCAAGCAGGGGGCGTACGATTTTTTTCGTTCCGTGGCCGCCCTGGCGTTCACGCCAGGACAATGCACACGTTGTCCGGCGTCAGCGCCAATGGCACAGATTTGAGGTTGTGAATTAAGGAGGATTTGGGCTTCGTCGTAGTGACGAAGGAACGAAGATGAAGCCCAAATCCTCCTTGAAAAAATCGGTGAAGGCTCCTGCGGAGCAGGTGGTGAAGGACATCCGGCGGGCGACACGCCGGCACTTCTCTGCCGAGGATAAAATCCGGATCGTGCTTGAAGGCCTGCGCGGCGATGACAGCATTGCTGAACTGTGCCGCAAGGAAGGGATCGCCCAGAGCCTGTACTACACCTGGTCGAAGGAGTTCATGGAAGCGGGCAAGCGCCGGCTCGCCGGCGATACCGCCCGTGCCGCAACCACCGGCGAGGTCCAGGATCTGCGCCGGGAAGCCCGTGCGCTGAAGGAATGCGTGGCCGACCTGACCCTCGAGAACCGCCTGCTTAAAAAAAGCATGATCGCGGATGGGGGCGACGACGAATGAGATACCCTGCATCCGAGAAGCTGGAGATCATCCGGATCGTCGAACAGTCGCACCTCCCGGCCTGGCGCACGCTGGAGCAGTTGGGCATCCCGCGCCGGACCTTCTATCGCTGGTACGACCGCTATCTCGAAGGCGGCCCGGAGGCGTTGGAGGATCGGCCATCGGCCCCGCGCCGGGTGTGGAACCGCATCGGCGACGATATCCAGCAGCAGATCATCGACATGGCGCTGGATACAACCGATCTGTCGCCCCGCGAACTGGCGGTGCGCTTCACCGACGAGAAGCGCTACTTCGTGTCGGAGGCCACGGTTTATCGCCTGCTCAAGGCCCATGATCTGATTACCAGCCCGGCCTTCGTCGTGATCAGGGCAGCCGATGCGTTCCACACCAAGACGACGCGGCCGAACGAAATGTGGCAGACCGACTTCACCTACTTCAAGATCATTGGCTGGGGCTGGGTCTATCTGTCGACCGTGCTCGACGACTTCTCGCGCTACATCATCGCCTGGAAGCTGTGCACCAACATGCGAGCCGAGGATGTCACCGACACGCTGGACCTCGCGCTCGAGGCCTCGGGTTGCGACAGCGCAACGGTGCTGCACAAGCCTCGGCTGCTGTCGGATAATGGCCCGAGCTACATCGCGGGTGAACTGGCGGAATATATCGAGGCCCGGAAAATGAGCCATGTGCGCGGCGCTCCGATGCATCCCCAGACCCAGGGCAAGATCGAGCGCTGGCATCAGACCCTCAAGAATCGCATCCTGCTCGAAAATTACTTCCTGCCCGGTGACCTTGAGGCCCAGATCGAAGCCTTCGTCGAGCATTATAACCACCGACGTTACCACGAGAGCCTGAACAACGTGACGCCCGCCGACGCCTACTTCGGCAGGGCCGATGCCATCATCAAACAGCGCGAAAGGATCAAACGGAAGACCATCGAACATCGCCGCTTGCTCCACCGCAAGATCGCCGCTTAATATCAACCCCAGGACGAGGCCCGCACTCCGCTAATTTACGCCGCGAGTTGTGCCAAATGTTCTGACGACGGACACGAAGGTTGGGCGACCCGCTTCGTGAAAGCTCTGCGTGAGCGATACACAATCGTTCTGCTAGGCTATCGCGCGGAAGACCCGCCGATGCGCTATCTGCTGGAAGGCCTGAACGCGGCAGATGGCGTGAGTTACAATTCACCAATTTATGCGTTTACCCAAGGCGATGAAGGTGACGCAGAAGAGGAATGGCAGGATCGGGGCGTAACCCCGATCTGCTATCGGAAAAGCGACGATCATGCCGGGCTGTGGGATACACTGTCAGCATGGGCGGATGCTGTGCGAAATCCCGGTGGATGGACCGGCAAGGTAATTGGCATCGCCCAAAAGCGACCGATTGAGGTCACCCCGCATGAGCGGGGGCAAGTCGTGGAATTGGTAAGCAGCAAGCAAGGGGCGAAACTCTTTGCTGATGCGAAACCGGCACCGTCAGCGGAATGGATGTGTGTCTTTGACCCCAATGTTCGATATGCCGAGCCGAGAAAGCGGTCATGGGACGACGAGGAGGAAATCGATCCGCTCGACCTCTTTGGCTTGGATGATGATCCGCCTCGCCCTCCCAAGGAAGCCAATGGCCAGCGGACCATTCCCGGCTTTAACCCGCTCAACTGGAAACTTGGTGATGCCAGTTTCCCTGAAAGAACTGGGCTGAGAGGGTGGAATTCGCAATGGGCAAACCCCCTGCCAGAGCGCCTTCACCACATCGCTAGGTGGTTCGGTGATGTGATGCATGAACCAGTCGCGGTTTGGTGGGCGGCGGGCTGGAAGCAACTCAACCCGAATATGCTCTGGTTCGTCGTTAGACGGCTAGATCGCCGCGAAGGCGACATACCGCAAGAGGCGGTCACCTTCTGGCGTCTCTATCTCGAAAGCTGCGATCACGGCGGCAGTTCTGATCGCGAGTATGGCTGGTTCGAATTTCGGTCATTGGTTGGCAAGGAGGGCTGGTCAGGCGCTGCATTGCGGTTCTTTGAGCGTGTTTCCCAGCCTCGCGTTGAGTTCAGTCGGGACAGTTTCGGGCGTAGCTATCCCGTCGAGGAAAGCTGGGACAACTTGCCTCTCAGGCGACTGGTTGATGCCAAGGTCAGGGTTCTGGATCGGCACAACGAAAAGCTAGATATTCCTGACGAGCAACTGGCCACGGTCATTGCTGTAGTACGACGCAGCCTGCTCGCTGCGTCCTCCCTTCTCGACGAGATAGGCACATTATGGTGGGACATGCCGACCCTTCATCCCACTGGGGAACGAGGGGAGTCTTTCCATGGGCGAAAGACGCTGTATTTCCTGTGGCTCCGAGACCTGTTTGATCGCTTCGTCAAGCTTGATCCTGAGGGCGCTGCACTCGAAGTGAGGCAATGGCCCATCAATGACGGCTACTTCTTCGGGAAACTTTCCATTTATGCGGCTATGTTTCCCGGCGTGGTGTCCGCAAGCCAAGCCACTGCGCTTTTGTCGGACTTGAATGATAAGATTTTCTGGGAGCCTCGCTGCCAGAGGGAACTTCTCTTCACGCTGCGAGCACGCTGGCCTGATTTCACCAGCAGGCAGCGCCGAGCAATAGAGCGGAGAATCGTCAAAGGCCCGACGAGGTGGGAGGAGGAGAAAGCTGCTGACTTCCGGCGGCGCAGAGCCGTTTATGCTGCTGAAAGATTGGCATGGCTGGAACTAAACGGCTGCCCGTTGACGCCTGCGACGGCGAAAAAGCTTAATACGCTGAAACGTGTCGATCCCAAATGGTCCGACGATTGGGCGGGCAATGCAGATCGCTCGCTCGATTCACGCGGTGGAATGGTCGAGAGGGTAACTGATACTCGTGGGATTGAATCAGCCCCCATCGGCAGGATTCTTGATGAGGCTCGAAGCAAGACTGAGAGCCGTCACGGTGAACTGCGGGACTTCCGACCCTTTGAAGGTCTTGTCGCTGCCCAGCCTTTTCGCGCGCTAGCGGCGCTGCGCTTCGCGTTGCGAAATGGTGATGTTCCGGCTGGTTTCTGGGAAGCGCTGTTGTCGAACTGGCCCGAAGCGACATCCTTAAGGCTGCGCTGGCTCGCCGCTCATACAGTGGCCAGCCTTCCCGGGGATGCGCTAGAAGCGCTGAGATATTACGTCCCAAGATGGTTTGAGCAGCATCTGGAAGCGTTGGCGGAAGCGGATCGCTCCCGCGCTCTAGCCATCTTCGACAAGGTAATTGCCGTTTACGTCGCGGCGGCTCCCGAGGTGACTAAGAGCGGCATAGGGCATACGACTGTCGGCGGTGTTGTCCAGGATCGCTCCGAGGTTTCTGTCAGCAAGGCAATCAATAGTCCGATAGGCGTACTCGCCGAGGCGCTTTGGGATCTTATGCCAGACACGGCGACCGAAAAGGGGCCGATGCCGGATGGTGTAGGCGAACGCTTTGAAGCTCTATTCGGGGCCAATGGCGACGGAAGCGGACATGCCGCATGTGTGGTCGCGCGACATTTCCCTTGGCTCGATCATTGGTTCCCGGAATGGTCAAATCGGGTTCTTCGGCCAATGTTCGCGCTTGACCAAGCACTGTCTGAGGCCGTTTGGCATGGCTTTGCAACTAGCCCCCAATGGCCCTCGACACAGACGCTCAGAATGCTCTGCCCTTATCTGCTTGGTTTGCTTAAAGGCGAACCGGAGTGGGAGCTAGATGAATCCGAGAAGCGGCACCTAGTTCAGAAAATGGTCTGGCTAAGTGAGCCTTCGAGCGACGATGGCCAGCTAATCTCGTTCCGGCAAGTGCGCGATGTTCTAACTGCTTTGGACGATAAAGGTCGAAGCGATGCACTTTGGCTACTGAGTCATATCGTCTCAAAGGGCGGGCAATGGCAGGCATTCGTAAAGCCCTTCATCGAACAGGCTTGGCCGCGTCAAGTAAAGTTCAGAACTGAAAGCGCTTCCCGAGGTTTCGCACATTTGGTCGAACAATCCGGCGATAACTTCCCGGATGCCGTCCGCACCGTCCTCAGCCTGCTACGGCCTGTGGCGCACCTCGACATGATAACCTACCGCCTCTCAAAAGAGCCGGAAGAAGGCACCAACGATTTTGCCCAAAGGTTTCCGGCAGAGACACTTCAACTGCTTGATGCGTTGGTCGCGGATGACAGGTCGCAAATGCCCTACGAATTGGGCAAGGCGTTGGAAGTCATTGCGGAAGCTGACCCAGCGTTGCGACGCACAAGGGAATGGCGACGCCTTTCTGATCTGACTGTTTGATTTCGACGTCGCTTTCCTTGGGAATTTGGGCTCACAACCCTTTGGCCTGCTCGCGCATTTGCTGGATAGGATCATTACCCCGCCGTGCTTCCCGGCGAATGTCCCTCGCTACTTCCCTAGCCTGCTCAAGCGAAAACTCCGTAACCCCGCCAATCGTGTGCTTGTGCAACTTCTTCTGATAACGGATACGATAGTTCACGACATAGGACATATGGCCAGATTTCCGCACTCTGACGCCAAATCGGCGCACATCATGATCCCAGACTGTGTATTCGGCATCGCGGGGCTTTAGGGTAAGAATTGCTGCTTCAGAAAGTTCGGGACGGACTTCGACTTCTATTTCGGTCCATGTTGATCCCGCTGGGAGCAGCAGTTCGCCCGCGTCGCAGGCATATTCGCCAAGATCACTTGAAGCGGTGTGTTCGCGAATGATCGGGAGTTTATCTCGGAACGCTCTTTTTGCGTAGGAATGGGGATGCTTCTGGAGGCGCAAGACCCAGTATGGGTCAACCTTGAAGCGCTCATCGAACGGCGAATCTGGCGGGCGACGTAGTCGACGAACCAATTGCTTAAGGGTTGGGTTCTTGCGAGCCTTCATGGAAATATCCTTCACATACGACTTGTGCCGATGGGTTTCCCCACCGGCACACGTGTTGGGTTAGTGATGGTCAGTCGCGGCGGATTTCGGCTGTCTCTGCGTCGAGAAAGCGTCCGAGTTGGGGCACCGTTGCCGTCGTGTAGATCGACGGCCCGCATTTGGCGTAGACGATGGCCCCATCACGTCCATTGGCACGCGCGCCAGCGATCTGGCTCCTGCGAACGAGGGCACCACCACCGTTCGCTGCGGGAAGAAGAACGAAGCCGTCGTTCCCCGTGGTTTCAAATTCGTCCATGACAGTCTCCATGTTGCGTAGGTTGGCGGGAGAGCAATTTCTCCCGCTACTACCAAACCAGACCTGTAAAAGGTGTCAAACATCTGTTTTTGTTACATAAACTGTTGGTCGTATTTGGCTCGGGCGGAGTCGATGAAGCCTTGCATTGCCGCTTCCTCACACAAGAGGCGGGTAATCTCATCGAAGCCGGGTTGCCCTGTATCGAAGGGGGATTCTTCCAAGTCCCCACCTTGCTCGAAGATGTCATCCAGCCGCTTGCCCTGCGTGGTTGACGTGGAATCCAGTAGGCCAGAGCAGCGCTGCTCCACCCACATTTCGAGGTCAATCTGCCAGTAAAAGCAGTGCTTCCCGATTTTGAAATATGGCGGGCCACCGCCACGAGTGGCCATTGTGGCTAGGCTCGCCGCTGTGGTCCGAAGCCCATTTGCCCGAAAAAACCGCGCAGCTTCCTCCCGGCTGTACTTGCGGCCTTTGTGCATTTCCGCCTCCAAATAGCTGAGGCGACGCCATTGCCGCCCTCCGAATATACCGGGGAATCGCAAAATCGACCAAGGCGGCCTATGTGCGGCTGTTACCGCGATCCGCTTTCTGGTCCGCTACCAGCATTGCATTTGCGAATTTGCTGCCGACTGCTTCGACGGCATGAGCGGCGCTCTTGTCGATGACGTGGGCATATGTTGCAAGTGTAGTGCGCGGCCCCTTGTGACCCAAGATGGCCGCAACGGAGACTGCATCCACACCATCAGCCAGGGCGAACGTCGCCATCGCGTGACGTGCGTGATACCGAACGCGCCCCGGCAAGCCTGCCTTGGAGCGCGCTTGGTTCCATATCTTCTTTGCGCCCATGAAATGCCCATCGCCTCGCGTGGCTGGGAACACATAGGGAGACCTATCGCGATCAATTGCGGAAAGGATATTGACCGCCGCCTGAGCCAAGGGGCGGACTGAATAGCCGGTCTTGCTTTGGGTGAGCCTGAGGCACTGGTGATCGAAATCCACCTCACCCCAAGTGAGGCCTTCGATCTCGCTCGGTCGTGCGCCGGTCAGCAGGATGAGCCGCAAGATGGCGATGCCAGCCGGGTTGCAGCCCTCCTCTTCCAACTCGGTCAACGCCTGCCCCATCAAGGTAAACTCGGCGGTGCTCAGGAACTCATGCCGCTTTCCTGCACGCGGTTTCCGTGCATGGGTGACGGGGTTCGTCGGCACCAAGCGCCTTTCGATAGCGTAGTTGAAGATGATGGAGAGATCGCTTGCGACTTTCAGGGCCGCGCCTTCGCCGCCGCGCACTTTGATGCGCCCGCGCTTCTTTGCGGAAGGGGCATCCTTTGCCGTCTCGCCCTTGGCGATACGCCGGATCATGTCGTTGACGTCATCTACGGTCACATCACTGACGCGCTTCCGGCCCAAGATCGGGACAACATGATGTCTGAGCCGTGCCAGCATGTAGCTGCGGGTCAGTTCCTTCATTGGTCGGCCTGTGCGCTTGCTGACGGGGGCGTCTGTTTCCCACTGGTCGATAAATTCAGACAGCTTCATTTCCCTGCGCTTGGTCTGCCGATCTGACAGAGGGTCGGTGCCGCGCCGAACTTCGGCCAGTCGATCACGCGCAAGGGTCCGCGCCTGATCCGGGGTGAGTTCGCCGACGCGGCCAAGCGTCATGCGCTTCTTGGCGACGTTGCGCCCGCCGCCATCAGGCCGATATTCCACGATGTAGGATTTGACGCCGCTGGGCATCACCTGAACGCCGAAACCCTTTAATTCGGTGTCGTAGTGGCGATAAGGTTTAGCGGTGGGCTTGAGACTGTCGATGTGGCGTTTGGTCAGTTTTTCCGTTGCCATGCTGATATTTCCAAGTCGCCACCGTGTTGCCACGTCACGGTAAGTAATGGTTAGATTAAGATAGCCACCCTCATAGTGAAGCTAGCTTAATCTAACCATTAAGTCGTTGAAAAATCAACTTTTCTGTTCGTCAATTTGTAAGTCTGGGTAAGTTACCGTAAGTCACGGTGAGAGGCATTACTGCCTTTGCCAAGGTTGGGGTCGAGGGTTCGAATCCCTTCGCCCGCTCCAGATTTTCAATTGCTTAGATATGCTTTTCGTCAGCAAGCATTTGATACCCTACTACATCTCCATTTGCTGGCTTTCTGACGCGCATCGCCGATAAGAAGCCGCGTAAGTTCGGCGGCGCGCATGCGCACGCTGTGTCAATCCTGAACCGGCAACTCGGCAGAGAGCTCCCTACGTGGCCGGGGCGTCAAGCTACGCGAGCGGATAGGCTTCAAACGCACGGCCTTAGCCGTGGTCCGGAAGCTCGCCGTTGTCATGCCGCCATGCTGAAATCGGGCGAATTCTTCGATAGGAACGCAAGCGCTCCGGCGTAGCAACGCGACCAGCAAGCAACTGGCCAGCGAATTCGTCCCTGCTGCGATATGGGCTGAACCATCCCGCTTGACGGAATGCACCGGATTCCACCGAGCGCGCCGCCCGCATAGGGAGGTTCCGTCCTACGAAGACCGACCGTGCGACGGCCCATGCCGACAGCGAAGACGACCCTGAACCCGGCATACGGTCAGTACAAAATCTGCCCACATGAAACCGCGCGATTAGACGACCCCGTGAAAACTCATGCCATGGTTCCGATCGTGCGACGGAACCGCAACAGTGCCACGGCGAAAAACGCCGCGCCGATCACCGCAGTTGCGAAAAACTGCGGCCATACAACGTCAAGACCGGCGCCCCGATACAGGATCGCCTGCCCCATCTTCACAAAGTGGGTCGTCGGCGCAGCAAGCATGATCGTCTGGACGAAATCCGGCATGCTCTCGCGCGGGGTCATGCCGCCCGACAGCATCTGGAGCGGCATCAGCACCAGCATCAGGAGCAGGCCGAACTGGGGCATCGACCGCGCGGCGGTGCCCATGAAGATGCCAATCGATGTCGTCGCGAACAAATGGAGGCAGGCTCCCCCAAGGAACAGCGCAACCGAGCCTTCGATCGGCACATGCAGCAGGCCCCGGACAATGAATGTCAGCGAGAAGGCGCAGGCCGCCAACACCACCAGCCCCATCGCCCAGACCTTGCTCGCCATGATCTCGAAAGGCGTCACCGGCATGACCAGAAGATGCTCGATCGTGCCGTGCTCGCGCTCGCGGATCAGTGCCGCTCCGGTCAACACGATCGACAGCATGGTGACGTTGTTGATGATCTCCATCAGCGAGCCGAACCAGCTTTGCGCAAGTGTCGGATTGAAGCGCGCGCGCAGGGCCAGGTCGACGGGCAGGGGCGCGGTGGCGCGTGTCCCGGCCATGAATTCGGACACCTCACCCTGGACGATCTGCTGGATATAGCCGCCGCCGGTGAACGCCTGGCTCATCCGCGTCGCATCGATGTTGAGTTGAACGCTGGGCCGGCGGCCCGCCAGCACGTCCCGCTGGAAATCGGGTGGAATATCGAGTGCGAAGGTGAAGCGCCCGGCGTCCATGCCCTTGTCGACCTCGCTCAACCCCACCAGCGAGGGCTGGCTGAAGTGCGGCGGGTAGAAGGCGCTGGTGATCCGGTTCGACAGCGGCGACTGATCCTCGTCGACGATCGCGATCGGGGCTTTGTTCAGCGTTTCCGGCATGCCGGTGGCCGAGATGTAGATGTTGAACGTGAAGGTGAACAGGATCAGGAACAGCATCATCGGATCGCGCAGCAGGCTGCGCAGTTCCTTGATGCCGAGCCGGTAGATATTGGCGGCGTGCTCCACGGCCTAGCTCTCCTGCTTGCGCAGCAGGGCCGCGCAGACGAGCATGATGACCGGATAGGAAATCGCCAGTGCGGCCGGCTCTGTTGCAAACTCTGACACGGTTTCCAAGATTGGGCTCATGTACTGTCAAGGTCAGTTGCGATGAACGATTTCAAAGGACGGCATTTTACCGGCG
>Ga0207880_1000584_pt1 | contig 12620 bp, 9 predicted proteins | sample MalvirmetagMSP91_FD_184226 | JGI IMG/M metagenome (GOLD analysis project Ga0207880, IMG submission 184226) | Marine viral communities from the Deep Pacific Ocean - MSP-91 (SPAdes) | ecosystem: Environmental > Aquatic > Marine > Oceanic | place: Pacific Ocean | collected 2011-04-27
ATTGTAGCGCGAAACCGCAGCGTTCAAGGCGCGGCGTGCGGCGGCGAGTTTATCTTCAAGGGTGGAAAGTTCGCGCTGCAACTCCTTGAAATTGGCGCTTGCCTTCAAGTCAGGATAATTTTCCGCCAAGGCCAGCAGCCGGTCGAGTGCGACGCGTAACTTCGCCTCGTCCCCTGAGGACAATTCCCCGCTGGCGGCATTGTTGCGGGCAGAGATGACCTCTTCCAGCGTCTCGCGCTCATGCCCGGCGTAACCTTTCACCGTGTTGACGAGATTGGGGATCACATCGTGGCGCTGGCGCAAACCGGCATCGATATCGGCGGTGCCCTGTTTGACGCTCTGCCGGAGAGCGACCAGACGGTTGTATATCCCGATAACGACGAGAACGAGCAGGACGACCAGCCCCAGAACGACAAATTCCATGCAAAGCCACCCCTTTTCCCTGTTGGCTCGCGCATGATGTGACATAGAAGGGAACAAGTTTGAAGGGGGACGGAAATCTTGCCGACATGATCGAGAGACCGGATGTCGACGCGCTGATGTCAGGGCCGCTGGGCAACTGGCTGGAAGAGCAGGCGGTCACGCGCGAAGAGGCGCGCAAGGCGACCAATAACCGCCGCTTCGTTGTCGTGCTGGTATTGATGGTCTTGGCGGTCTTCGCACTGATCCTGTTCCGCCTCGAATTTGGCATGGTGGTCGCCGGCACTCTGGTGCTGGGCGCGCTCGGCTGGACCTGGGCCGATGGGCCGAAGCGTAAGGCCATCAAGGCAGTCAAGATCGGCATCAATGACGCTATCGCCGATGCCCTGGGCATGGAATACAGCCACGATTGCGAGGCGGGGATGCCCTTTGAGCTGGCAAAAGCCTGCCGACTTGTCCCTAAACATGACCGCGCCCAGTTCGAAGACCAGTGGAGCGGCCATTTCGGCGAAATTCCCTTCACCCTGCATGAGGCGCACCTCGAGGAACGGCGCGGCTCGGGCAAGAACCGGCGCTGGGTCACGGTTTTTCGCGGGCTGATAATGGACGTCGGCTATACGCGCAGCTTCCACGGGACGACGCTGCTGGTGCGCAACAATTTCTTCCGCAAGATCTGGGGCACCAAGCAGGACAGTATCAAGGTGTCGGGCCTGAACCTCGACTATGCGTCCATGGTCCATCCCGATTTCGAGGACATCTACGACATCTATACCAGCGACCAGACCGAGGCGCGCTATCTCATCGACCCGCTCTACGTCGAACAGCTGATCGCGCTCGAAAGCAGTTACGAAGGGCAGGACGCGGCGACGATCTTCCACGAAGGGCACCTCGTGATCGCGCTCAAATCACCCAATCTGTTTGAAAGCGGATCGATTGAGGCCAGCAATGATCGCGCCCGTATGGGCCGCACGATCGACCAGTTCGAAAACCTCGCCCGCCTGGCGGTGATGGTGAACACCCGGCACACTCTCGACGAACCCGGCACCTAGTAGGACAGCGGGGGGTTACAGCCGCTTTGCGAAAGTGTGTGAGATCATGTTGAAGCCCGCGCGTTCGAAGAAATGATGCGCACGTTCATTCCCCAGACCGCTTTCAAGAAACACCCATTCGCAATCGAGTTCACGCGCCCTCGCGACAACCCGTTCGATCAGCGCATTGCCTAAACCTGCGCTGCGCAGTTTGGGAGCAACCGTCATGTCCTCAAGAGTGCCATAGCGCGTCGTCCCTTCAAGTTCCGGGTGAAGGATGGCGATGCCGGCGATCTCGCCGCTGGAATTCCTTGCAATCAACATTTCGCGCGCGCCGGGAGAGGCGAAATCGTGCGCATAGCGCTCTTCGAGATTATCGATCCATGCAGACCCGCCGGCGCTGGTCAAACCGCACTGGATTTCACCATGACTGATATAGCTGGGCTGTGCGCCGATGATTGGCGCGGCAAAGCGCGCAGCTTCATCGGCTGATTCACCCCTATCCCACGCGAATGAAAAGTCATTCGGCGATGTTGGTTCGCTCTGATCCGCCTGGTCGCCTATCGCCACGCGCCATTTTTCGATTTCATCGCATTCTACAGCGAGCGCAACCTTAGCGTAGAAATCCTTGCGCATGCTGTCTTCATCGAGACCGCCTTCCCAGTTTAGCGTCATCCCGGCATCGAAGATCGCCTGCACTTCGGGTGTGTAATTGTCCTTGTAGGTGGAGGCCCAGCGGCTGCGAAAATGCCGGAACTCCAGCGTTTCGTAGAACCACGCAACCCAGCTGGCATAGACCTGCGGCTCTATCACCTTCACCTTGCGCAAGCGGCTGGCGATCTCGAACAGGTTGAGGCATTGGTAAAAATACTGATCGGCCACCTCTTCGAGGCGGTATACGTCCCAGGTCTCGGGGTTTTCGCCGCCGAATGCCCAGCGCATTTCATACCAATGTTCCGCCTTGAAGCGGAAGATTTCTAGCGATGCCAGTTCAAGCTGGACATAGGCATTCGACTTCTCGAGCCGTTCCTCGCGCTTCTTGCCCGGCCAGCTGAGCAGGAAGAATGCCAGCACGCCGCTGACGACGCTGAGGATCAGCCCCAGCGCGCTGGCATTGCTTTCCATCAGCGGCATCATTTCGCCGAGCGTCATGCCCTCGACTGCCACGGCCTGCCTCAATCCCCTTCGAAGATCTTCGCCCAGCGGTGCTGCGGGCGATGCTTCCACGCGCCGCGGTGATAGGCGTCGCTGGCCAGCAGCGGCAGCACAGAACCCGCCTCGGCGAAGACCATCTGCTCGATACCGGTGTTGACCTTGCCCCAGCTCGCCGCTTCCTGCAGCGTGGAGGACGAACACGCCCCATCGCGCACATCTGCGACGGTGATCTGGACGGCATATTTGTGCACGCCAACTTCGTGACCGAGGATCTCGGCACAAACAACCGTGTCCTGCACGAAGTTCTTGGGCACGCCGCCACCGATCATCAACAGGCCCGAAGTGCCCGCCTCAATCTTGATCTGCGTAAGCTCACGGAAGTCGGCGATGGCGTCGAGCACCATGTAGGGCTTGCCCGCCTTCATCCGGTCGACCTGATGCTTCACCAGCCCGAAACCCGCGGAGGAATCGACGAAAGCCGGGCAGAAGATCGGCACGTCATGCTCATAGGCGAGCTTGACGAGACTGTTCGATTTCTTGCCGTGTTCTTGCAGGTAGCGGCCCATTTCGCGGATGAAGGCGCGACTGGAATAGGCACCCGGCTCCAGACTGTCGGCGATCTTTCCGATGGTAAAGTCGCAGTCCTGCAACTGCTCTTCGTCGATATAGGTGTCGTAGATGCGGTCGATATAGAGCGAGCGCAATGTATCGTCATCGGGCACTTCGAGCGCCTGATAATGCTTGTGGCCAAGCCCTTCGAAGAAATCCATGTCGACGATGCTGGCGCCCGTGGCGATCACCGCGTCGACCATGTTCGAGCGCACCAGTTCGGCATAGGCATCCATGCAGCCACCCGCGCTGGTTGACCCCGCAATGACGAGGAAGATCGTGCAGTCGCGGTCTTCCAGCATGGTGTTGTAGATATTCGTCGCACGAGCGAGATCGCGGCTGGTGAAGCTCATCTTGCCCATGGCATCGACGATCGGTCGCGCATCGAAGCTGGTAATGTCGATATGCTCGACCTCGGTCGACAGCAGTTCGGCCTTGCGAACATCGTTGGGGCGGGTGTCTTGAGTCTTGTCGCTCATCTGGCGGGAATCTCCGTCGGAGGGGGTTTGCACGGCCCCATAGCAAAGACCGCACGCGCCAACAGTGCTTTTCGCGGTCGTTGTCCCCGTATACGCTGTATCCGGACAACAGGGAGAGAGATAAAATGGCCAACCCAATTCTCGCGCCTGCGGCGGTGCTCGTCGCCTGGACACTAGTCATGCTGCTATGGATGGGCGTCGTACGTTTTCCCGCACTGGCGAAACTCAAGCTTGGCGGCCAGGATACGCGCGGCGCAAGAGGTTCCGACCTTGATGGCGTCCTGCCCAGCATCGTGCAGTGGAAGTCTCATAACTACAACCACTTAATGGAACAACCCACCATCTTTTACGCGTTGGTTGCAATCCTGGCGCTGGGCGGCTGGAACGAGACGGACGTATGGCTGGCCTGGGCCTATGTGATCTTGCGCGTGCTCCATTCGCTGTGGCAGGCCATGGTGAATACGATCCCGGTTCGCCTGACGCTCTTCACGATATCGAGCTTCGTCTTATTGGTGCTGGCGATACGCGCGCTGATAGTGACGCTCTGAGCCACAGCTGAGCCCCCTCGATAGGATCAGTCGGAAAGCGCAGCCAGATCGGCAAGAAATGTGTCGGTCCAGCGATGCACGTTATCCTCGCGCACCGTGACAATCTGCTTTTCCCAGCGTGCCTTGCGCTCTTCGGACGACATGTCGAGCGCGAGGCGAATATTGTGTGCGACATCGTCGGCGCTGTGCGGGTTGACGAGTAGCGCGCCCTCGCCCCCGCAATCCAGCTGAGCGGCTGCGCCCGCAAAGCGCGAAAGGATCAACACCCCGGGATCGTCGGGATCCTGAGCGGCAATATATTCCTTGGCAACGAGGTTCATCCCATCGCGAAGTGGTGTGACCAGTCCGATTTTCGCCGCGCGGTAAAAGCCGAACAGTTCCGCCTGCGAGTAACCGCGGTTCACATAGCGGATCGGCACGATATCGACCTCGGAGCGTGCTCCGTTGATTTGCCCGGTCTTCTGTTCGAGCATCGTGCGGATTTTCTGGTAGGATCCTACGTCCTCACGACTAGGCGGCGCAATCTGGATATAGACGAGGTCGCGTACACGATCGGGGTGATTATCGTAGAACCTCCCGATCCCGTCTATGCGCTCGGGCAGTCCTTTCGAATAGTCCAGCCTGTCGACGCCCAGCATTGCGGTGCGACGGCGTGTACTTGAAAGCAAGCGCTGCGCGGCCTGCCTTGAATCGCCAGTTTCCCCCTGGGCGACGAAATGATCGTAATCGATGCCGATGGGATAGGCCCGGGTCATGACCTTGCGGCCATCAACGCGGATGAAGCCGGTTTCCTCGCTGACCTCCAGCCCCAGTTCCTTAGTGCAGTAATGGCGGAAACTGTCGAGCCATTGCTGGGTCTGGAACCCGATCAGGTCATACCTCAACAGCGAGCGCACGAGCCGTTCGTGATAAGGTAGCGAAACGAAGAGGTTTGTCGCTGGCCAAGGAATATGCAGGAAAAAGCCGAGGGTGTTCTTGACCCCGCGCTCGCGCAAACCGCCTGCAAGCGGCATCAGGTGGTAATCATGTACCCAGATCTGATCGCCTTCTGAGATAAGCGGCTGAACTGCATCGGCGAACTGCTCGTTAACGCGTTCATAGCCCTTGGCGTATTCACGCTCATATTCGGTCAGATCGATCCGATAATGGAACAGGGGCCAGAGCGTGGAATTGGCGTAGCCATTGTAATATTCTTCAACGTCATGCGGTTCGAGGTCGATCGTGGCCGTCGTGACCCCCTCATCCGATTTCTGGACATTCAGCGCGCCGGTAAAGGTTTGACATTCCTGTCCGGACCAACCGAACCAGATCCCGCCCTTGTCTTTCAAAGCGGCATTGAGAGCGCCTGCCAGTCCACCTTGAGCACCCGCCGCCCCGCGGGCCTTTGGCACAGCCACGCGATTTGAAATGACAACCAGTCGGCTCATGTTCCCCCTAACGGATGGAACTCTTTCCTAGCGGACCGAGCTCCATGGATTAGACAATATTCCGGCACAGTTTATCACACCGACCAGCGAATAAGTCTGCGGGAAGTTCCCCCACAATTCGCCGGTCTTGAAGTCCATGTCCTCGGACAGGAGCCCGGATGCGGTGCGATGGCCGAGCATGGTGCAGAACAACTCGCGGGCCTCATCCATGCGATCCATATAGGATAGCGCCTCGATCAGCCAGAACGTGCAAATATTAAAGGCCGTTTCCGGCGCGCCGAAATCGTCCTCCGCGGCATAGCGCAGCATGTGCTCTCCGCGTCGCAGATCCTTTTCGATCATCTCGAATGTGCGCTGGATGCGCTCGTCTGACGGATCGACAAAGCGCAGATCGATCAGTTGCAACAGGCTGGCATCGAGATAGTCGCTCTCGAACGATGCGCCGAAATGACCGCCCTCGCCGTTTTCCTTCCACGCTGCCGTTTCGATCCTGGCACGGATAGTGTCCGCACGATTGCGCCACATAGTCTCGCGGTCGGGCTTGCCCAGATATTGCGCCGCGATGGCAAGCCGATCGCATGCCGCCCAGCTCATCACCGCGGAATAGGTGTGTGTTTCCTGTCGCGTGCGGAATTCCCACAGACCCGCATCGGGCTTGTCGTACATTTCCCACGCCTTCTCGCCGACCTCTTCCAGACTCTCGAAGTCGCGTTCGTCAGCCATGCGCAGCAGACGCTTGTCGAGGAAGCCCTGAACAGTCGGCAACACAATCTGACCGTAGCAATCGTGCTGAATCTGCTTGTAGGCCGCATTCCCTCTTCGAACCGGCCCCATGTCGCGGTAACCGGAGAGATAGGGTGCCGTTACCTCGTCCAGCTCGGCAACGCCCATGACGGAATAGAGCGGCTGGATCTGGCCACCCTTGGCATTGTCGACGATGTTACGAAGGTAGGCGAGGTACTTTTCCAGCACGTCGAGCGCGCCCAGCCGGTTCAGCGCCTGCACCGTATAATAGGAATCGCGGATCCAGCAGTAGCGATAGTCCCAGTTACGTTCCGAATGCGGGGCCTCGGGGATCGAGGTGGTCAGCGCCGCGACAATGGCGCCGGTTTCCTCGTGCTGGCAGAGCTTTAACGTGATGGCGCAGCGGATGACCTCTTCCTGCCATTCGAAAGGCGTTGCGAGGCTGCGCACCCACAATTGCCAGTACTTGCGCGTCTGCGCTTCCATCCGCCGCACTTCGCTGCGGATATTGCCGGAGAACGGTTCATCGGGGCCGAGGAAGAAATGCTGGTCGCTCTCAACGCGGAAGGTGCGCTGATCGAGAATATAACCGATCGGTGCATCGGTCGAAAGGCGCAAGGCCTGTCCCGTCGTGAGATATCGTATATGGTTGGTGCCGTTCGTCGTTTCGGCAAGGGAAGCGCCGTAATCGCGCATCGGCTTGAGCGTGACCTTGAGCCGTGGAGCGCCCGCAACTGGGCGCACGATGCGGATGAATGCAACCGGCCGATACATACGACCATTACGTTCGAAACGCGGGCAGAAGTCGGAGATCTCGACTGCGCTGCCATCCTCTGCTTCGAGCCGGGTGACGAGGATCGGCGTATTGCGCTCATATCGCTGGGTGGCCGACACCTGGCCTTCTAATTCGAACCGCCAGACACCGACATTCTGGGAATGACCGTTCATCAAGGCGCAGAAGGCCGGGTCACCATCGACACGAGGGACACATCCCCAAACCAGTCCCGCACGACTGTCTATGAGGCCGGAAACCTGGCAATTACCAACGGGCCAGAGCTCTAAATCGCTTTGCGCTTCGTTCATAAACCCAACCAATGGTGCACTGCAGCAGGACTTGCAAGCCGGTATCGAGCAGAAGTCGATTTACGGTCACCCACGATGATGCCGCAGCCGCCCAATTCAATAACGGCCCTGAAGCCGTCCTCATCAGTCACATCATCGCCCACAAACACCGGCCTGGCACCGGCAAAAGGCGGCTCGGACATTAGGATAGCTACAGCCGATCCCTTGTTTGCGCCCTTACCCACCACTTCGATGACGCATTTGCCGCGTTTGATGTCCAGTCCCTGTGCCTTGGCGAGCTTGGCTGCGAAATCAAAACCGATGCCTCCCAGCGAAGGATCTTCGCGGTAATGCAGCGCCGCACCATGAGGCTTCTGCTCGATCAGAAAGCCATGCGCGGTCGCGAACACCTCTAGCTCGGCAAGAACATCGGCCGGAATTGCGGCAGGCAAGTCACCCAGCGCCCTGCCCGCAGCATCGCGGATATCGGCACCGTGCGAACCGGCGCGGGCAAGCCCGAGCGGCCCGGTATAGTGTTCGATATCCGAGATGGCACGTCCGCTCACCAGCGCCAGCCTCCCGTCGAGCCGTGCCCCCAGTTCCGAGAGGCTTCGCTGCAACCCTGCAGGAACGTCGATGGCATCAGGACGCAGGGCAATGTCGACCAGCGTTCCGTCGAAATCGAGGAATACCGCCAACGCGGTTTCCGATGCCAACTGCGCGAGCAATGGCGGGGGCGGCAGCAGAATGTCTTGCGGCATCGCCCCCGGGGATAAGGATATCCAGCCTTGCGTCAATCGGGCGGGCGCAATTGCCCCGCACCTATCGAGTAAGGGAGGATCGGGAAATGCGGCCTCAAGCCAGCCGCAGGATGATCCCGTCCACTTCCAGACTGTCGCCGACCTTCGCCTCGATCTTTTCAATCGTGCCCGATTTCTCGGCGCGCAGGATGTTTTCCATCTTCATCGCTTCGACCGTAGCGAGCTGCTGGCCGGGCTCGACATTGTCGCCTTCTGCAACATGCAGTGAAACGAGCAGGCCGGGCATGGGGCAAAGCAGCAGGTTCGACGTATCGGGCGGCACCTTCTCGATCATGTGGCTCGCATAAGGCGCGAGGCGTGCGGGAAGAACGCGCAACACGTGGCGATGACCCCGCGTTGTGGCAGACCAGCCATTGCGCGTGCGCGAAACTTGCACGCCCAGCGACAGGCCTGCAGCTTTCACATCCGCCTGAACAGCGCCGGGTTGCCAGTCGCAATCGATATCGAACGCTTCGCCATTGACGGTCACCTGACCGTCGCCAAGCGAAACCGTATATTGCTCGGCCTGGTTCCAGACGATCCAATCGGTTGAAACCGGTGGCGTACCATATATGCGACCGGACACCTGGTTCGCATGTTCCTGCGAGGTAAATTCCATTTTGGCAGCCAGTGCCGCGACGACCTTCAGCAATTGCTCGTCTACCGCAGCGCCTTCGAAGCCCTCCGGATATTCCTCGGCAATGAATCCCGTGGTCAGCTCGCCGCTACGAAAGCGCGGGTGCTGCATCAGCGCGGAGAGGAAGTCGATATTATGGCCGGGGCCCTCGACAACGAATTTGTCGAGCGCCTGCACCTGCAGATCGGCCGCTTCGTCGCGGGTCTTGCCCCAAGTGATGAGCTTGGCGATCATGGGGTCGTAGAACATCGACACCTCTCCGCCTTCGGTGACGCCATCGTCGACACGCACATAGGCATCTGTCGGCGTACCTACGACCGGCTCCTGATGGGCGACAGCCTCAGGCGGGTCATAGCGCACGAGACGACCGATGCTGGGAAGAAAGCCGCGATACGGGTCTTCGGCATAGACGCGATTTTCGATCGCCCAGCCATTGATGCCGATATCGTCCTGCGTGATCGACAGCTTATCGCCATAAGCGACGCGGATCATCTGTTCGACAAGATCGATGCCGGTGATTGCCTCGGTAACAGGGTGTTCAACCTGCAGGCGGGTGTTCATTTCGAGGAAGTAGAAGCTCTCCCCCGTCGGGTCCGCGCCGCTGACGATCAGTTCCACCGTGCCGGCGCTGAAGTAATTCACCGCACGCGCCAGCGCCACACACTGCTCGCCCATTGCCTTGCGCATCTTGGGCGCGACGAAGGGCGAAGGCGCCTCCTCGACCACCTTCTGGTGGCGCCGCTGGATCGAGCACTCACGCTCGTTCAGGTAGAGTATATTGCCGTGTTGGTCGCCAAGGATCTGGATCTCGATATGGCGCGGATTGAGAATGAATTTCTCGATGAATACGCGGTCGTCACCGAAGGAGTTGAGGCCTTCGCGCTTGGTAGCTTCGAAGCCTTCGCGCACGTCCTTCTCGCTATAGGCGAGGCGCATGCCCTTGCCGCCGCCGCCGGCGCTGGCCTTCATCATCACCGGATAGCCAATTTCGGCCGAAATCTCGACCGCATGTTCGGTGTCGCGGATCTCGCCGACGAAGCCGGGAACGACATTGACGCCGGCTTCCTTGGCAAGCTTCTTGGACTCGATCTTGTCGCCCATGGCCGCGATGGCATTCACGGGCGGGCCAATGAAGGCGATGCCTTCGGCCGCCAGCGCCTCGGCGAAGCTCGTGCGCTCGGAAAGGAAGCCATAGCCGGGATGCACGGCTTCGGCCCCGGTTTCCTTGCAGGCTGCAATTATCTTTTCCGGAATCAGATAGCTCTCTGCGGCGGGAGACGGTCCGATATGCACCGCTTCGTCGGCCATTTGCACGAATGGCGCACGCGCGTCGGCATCAGAATAGACCGCCACCGTCGCAATATTCATGCGCCGCGCAGTCTTGATGACCCGGCATGCGATTTCGCCGCGATTGGCAATGAGGATTTTCTTAAACATCAGATGCTTGCCAGTCCCTTCTCAAGATCGGCGATAATATCGTCGACATGTTCGATGCCCACTGAAATGCGGACCACGTCCGGCCCTGCGCCAGCAGCCAGAAGCTCTTTGCCTTCCAGCTGGCTGTGCGTGGTCGATGCCGGGTGAATGATGAGCGAGCGCGTGTCGCCAATATTGGCGAGATGACTGAACAGTTCCACACTGGAGACAAGTTTTACCCCCGCCTCGTAGCCACCCTTCACCCCGAAGGTGAAGACCGCCCCGCCTTTGCCGCCCAGATATTTGTCGGCGAGCGGTTTGTAAGGGCTATCGTCCAGCCCCGCATAGGAAACCCATTCAATCTTGTCGTGGCTCTTCAACCATTTGGCGACTGCCAGGGCATTTTCGCAATGACGCTCCATCCTGAGCGCCAGCGTCTCCATGCCGGTCAGGGCAAGGAACGCATTTTGCGGTGCCATTGCCGGCCCGAGGTCACGCAGGCCCAGCACGCGGCAACCGATGATGAACGCGATGGGGCCGACCGGCTCCAGCGCATCGACCAGAATGGCACCGTGATAGGAAGCATTGGGCTGCGTCAGGCTGGGGAATTTGTCGCCCTGCGCCCGCCAGTCGAACTTGCCGGAGTCGACGATGACGCCGCCGATGGCGTTGCCATGGCCGTTGAGAAACTTGGTCGTTGAATGGACAATAATGTCCGCCCCGTGCTCGAACGGGCGGCACAAGGCCGGACTTGCCATCGTATTGTCGACGATCAACGGCACGCCCCCATCATGCGCGACGGCGGCAATTGCGGCGATATCGGTGACGACGCCGCCCGGATTGGCAAGGCTTTCGATGAACACGCAGCGCGTCTTGTCGTCCATCGCCGCGCGCACATTCTCGGGATCGTCCACATCGACGAAGCGCGTTTCCCACCCGAACTTCTTGAAGCTTTCGCCCATCTGGTTGAGCGATCCGCCATAAAGCTTGTTGGCGGCAACGATGTTGCAGCCCGGCTCCATCAACGTGTGGAAGGCCAGCAATTGCGCCGCATGGCCGCTCGCTACGCCTAGTGCGCCGACACCGCCTTCCAGCGCGGCGATCTTCTTCTCCAGAGCATCATTGGTGGGGTTCATGATGCGCGAGTAGATGTTGCCGAATTCCTTCAGCGCGAACAGGTTCGCGGCATGCTCCGCATCATTGAAGACGTAGGAGGCCGTCTGATAGATCGGGGTGATCCTCGCATTTGTCGCTGGATCGGGCTGCTGACCCGCATGGACGCTGAGCGTTTCAAGCTTGTGTTCGGCCATGTTACCCCCTCCGGCGGATTATTCCGCAGCCTCGTCCAGTTCTTCGCCTGCAGGCGGCATGTTATGCCCCAGCAGGCGCAGCAGGTCCGCCGCTGCCTCGACCACATTGGTGCCTGGGCCGTAAATCCCCTGCACGCCCGCCTCTCGAAGGAAGTCGTAATCCTGCGGAGGTATCACTCCGCCGGCGACAACCTTGATGTCGGGCCGACCGGCCTCCTTCAGCAGGCCGATCAGCTCGGGGATCAGGGTCTTGTGCCCGGCAGCAAGCGAGCTGGCGCCAATGGCATCAACGTTTTCCGCCAGCGCCATGTCGCGCGTTTCTTCCGGTGTCTGGAAGAGCGGGCCACTGACCACGTCGAAGCCCATGTCGCCAAAAGCCGATGCGATGACATTGGCGCCGCGGTCGTGACCATCCTGGCCCATCTTGGCGACCATGACTTTCGGCTTGTGCCCAAGACGGCGGCCCACTGCTTCCACACCGTCGACGACCTGCTGGTAACGGGCATCGCCCGCATAGGCACTTGAATAGACCCCGCGCACCGGCTTGGGCACAGTGTCGTAACGGCCGAAAACGGCTTCCATCGCCGATGATATCTCGCCCAGTGTGGCGTTCTGCCGGGCCGCGTCCACGGCAAGCGCCAGGAGGTTCTCCTGCGTTCCCCCCGCCCCGGCTTCAAGCGCCTTCAGGGCTACCTTGCATGCCGCCTCGTCACGGTCTGCGCGGACGCGCTCAAGACGTGCAATCTGGCTGGTACGCACCGCATGGTTATCGATGTCCAGCGTGTCGAGATGGTCTTCTTTGGCAAGTCGATACTTGTTGACGCCCACAATGACCGTTTCACCGCGATCGACATTAGCCTGCTTGGCGGCGGCGGCCTCCTCGATGGCGGCCTTCGGCTTGCCGGTGGCGACATAGGCGGTCATTCCGCCGGCCGCATCGACTTCCTTGATAAGCGCGCGCGCTTTCTCGGTGATCTCGGCGGTC